>OBUW01000554.1_pt1 | contig 17961 bp, 11 predicted proteins | sample 1475761 | NCBI WGS metagenome assembly OBUW01 (sample SAMEA2579908, study PRJEB22360) | human gut metagenome | biome: human gut; feature: human-associated habitat; material: faeces | place: Denmark | collected 2008/2010
CACTTCCACTTCCATTATTCCATCATTTTTTCTTAAACATTCAATAATTGATAATGCTAATGGTTCAGCATATTTAGAAATCAATAACACAATCATTGAAGTATCAATATTTGGTCCACGTCCAATCAGAGGTTCATTCATTGATCGAGCTAGTGTTTCTGTCGATTGTAAATTCTTACCCCATATAATTCAACCCATGGCCAGTATCTTCAACGACACTACTACTAGTGGTGGTGGTGGTGGTGGTGGCATTTCTAGTTCTAATAGAGGTTATCGTACGGGGATGAATAATATTGAACATAAATTGAGTTCATATTTAGAAACTTGTGTGTTATCAAGTTTAATTTTAGAAAAATATCCAAAATCAACCATTGATATTCAAATATCAATAATTAGTATCGATAAAGAAATTGGTGGTGGTCATCTGTTGCTTTGGTTATTACAATGGATAACTTGCTGTTGTAGTTTAGCATTAGTTGATTCCGGGATTGAAATGAAAGATATTATAAGTAGTGGACAAGTTAGACTTACAAAACTGGGAGAAATAATAATTGGTGGAAATAGTGATAAGACCCTGACTGAAGATGGAATTGATGGATTGGTAAGTTTTATGAATTTGAAAAATGATGAAATTGTGGGAATTTGGTTTGAAGGTGAAGGTGATGATAATAATAACGAAAATTCTTTATTAAATGAATCAAATATGGAAAAATTAATCATTGAATGTAATAAAATGTCGAAAATAATAAGAGCTAATCTTAATTCTTATTTAATAAATTCAATGTAAAACAGAATAGATTTATATATATATAAAGGTATATTTGAATGTAAATGAATATGTATATTTCTTTTTTGGACATATAAAAATTAATACAAAACTCCTTTAATTATACATCTTTTTTATCAGTGATATTGTATGATAATTCTTCTAATACATGTTTAATATTAATAAGTTTAATAGCAACATCTTTAATTGATAATAAATCATCATCACCTTGATTTAAGAATATTTTATAAGTAATATTAATTTTCGTTGATTTTGAAATCATAGAACTGATTAATTTATAAACTTCAATAACATTATCTGATTGATTTGCAATTGGAGAAATCGCTTCATTAATATCAGTAAGTTTAATAACTTTATCAAATATCTCTAATTTCAAATTTTCAGCAAATTTTATAGCATCCTCTTTAAATTCCGGCACTTTTAATTCAATACTTTTAATTTCAAATGGTTCAGAAATATATGCAACATCATGTTTACCATCTAAATGATATCTAAATTCATAAACTCCTTCTTCCCAAAATAATTTCTCTTTATCAAATATAAATGATCCTTTAGGTTCTTTACACCAAGTCCATCTACCGGCTGATGAAAGAATAGTTTTATTTCTTGAATATGATGTTTGAACAATTTTGTATAAACCAATCCAATCACGAACTGAATGATTTTCCGTTGGTGATGTCCATGAAACAGTAACTGGGGTACCAATAGTTGTATATTTCAATTCATCACTTTCAGTAGATTGCATTTTTAACCCATCAATAGTTAATTTATAATCTGAATTAGCAAATGATAAATTTTGTGATAATTCAATCAATTTTTGTTGGGATAATTTTGTTGATGAATTTCTTAAATCTCTAATGAAATTATCTAACGAATCAGCAACTGAATTCCCATGCAAATTACTGCTTCTTCTTCTTCTTCCGTGAGTGGTTCCATTAACTCTAGTATACGCTTCATCATTGCTCATTCTTTTTTGAATAACTTCTGGAAGTAAATGCTTTTTAACAGTTTTAGTTACACCAGAATCTCTATTAACTTCTTGTTCTCCATATAATTTCACCATATGAGATTTTTCAATGAAATTAATTCTAATAAAATTATTAACTACCCATAATCCAACACAAACAAAATTTTCAACCGTTGGATAAATCAAGAATATACCCATAACGCCACAAACTCCAAAAATTTGTTCCGGATTATTTAAATAACGATATACCCCAGCAGTAGTTATATTTTTAATTGAACTTTGAGATTTAGGAATGAAAAAATCACCATAAAACCATCCAAAATAACCAATCAGATCAATAATGGAGAAATTGATCCAAAATTGAGTATAAATTAATAATAACCCTAAAAACACTCTTAAATAAAACCAATCAGAAAATAATAATCCACTAGAAGGAGAACCCGAACCCGACTTTTGAAGGAAATAACCTAAATTCATTCCAAATAATGAAGAATAAGTCAAATTGATTAATGAATTGTATAAAACAGCCCAATTACTGAAAGATTTCTCAACGGGGATATCATTAGAAAGCGACCATTTAGTAACAATTTTGAAATAACTTTGTAATGTCAATGATAAATTGATGGAAATAGATTCAAATAATTTCATCCCCACAGTTAAAATAAATAACAGTTTAATTGAATTAGCAAATAATGGGATAATAATACCATAAGTCAAACTCAATACTAAATTAACAATATCACTGGCTCTCATCCAATTAAAATTTGTTAATCCTACTAATGGCTTCAAATTATCAAAATTTTTCAAATCTTTTAATTTCAAGATTTTAATTAAATTGATTTCATTCTTGGATGGACCATAAATTTTATCAATATGAGGGTTTTCAATATAATGTAAAAAAATCATTTGTAAGAAATGACCGAAAATAGCAATGGCTAATACAACATAAGATTTAGCAATCAAAGCAAATCCATAATAACCAACGTATCCTACTGAATACATTGGATGTGGAACCATTTCAAATACTCCGTCAAAAATCAATTCTTCATTATTAATTTGTCTAAAGAAAAAATCACCCCAATACCAAGCATAATCTTTGATGGTGTTATGAGCATTAACTTTAACCCATAAATTAAATAAAATTAATCCACTCCCCAATACTATTCTTGAATAAACCAACCAAGATGATTGATTATTAATAAATTGATAATCATCTTTAATTGCTGAACAATAAACAACACAACAAAATGTAATAAAATCCAGCATTAATATTAAATCAACAAATTTTCTGAAAATCAACCAAGTATTGAATTCCACTGGCATGGATTTAATATCATAATTTTCACCTCTTTGACTTTTAATTTCATTTTGAATAGATTGAGCCAAAGCCCCTTTATTTTCAGGGTCAAATAAATGATATTTTTGTGACCATGACACTAACAAATTATGATTAGATTGATTTTGTAATAACCAACCAATACCAAAATTATAAGATAATCTCCAAAATATATACAAGGCAATAAATATATAAATTCTAATTTGATTATTAGAAATTAAAAACACTAACAAATTGGAAAATAAGCAACTCAATATAATTAATTCAAAATTTGATTTCTTAACTGTGGGGTCAAATAAAGTTTTCACCATATCATGAGTTTCAGGAACAATAAAGGTTTCTCCAGAAAAGGTTATACCTTTTGGTCCTTTCAGAACAGGTTGAACTGGTTCCGAAATAGTCATGTTTTCGTTATTGGTTGAATCAAAAACTGTGGAATTTGTATTATTGATTGTGAAAGTCATTAAAAGTTCAAAAAAAAAAAAAATTCTAAATGAAAAATTTATTATGTGATTTGTTTGTGCGATTTTGGGTAAAGTCCAAAAAATAAAAAATCCAAACTAAATTATATTAACCTAAAAGGAGTTGTTGTAAGAATATATAATTAGGAATATATTTGCTTTAATAATTGAGTTATAGTAATAAAGTAACTCGAACACTTTACTGGATAAGAATGATTGTCTATCTATTTGTAAATGTTCTGAAATGCAATATGTAATATGATCTGGGTTGCAAAAAATAAAAAAAACCCACGCCCTAAAATTGTCTTTATCCTCTAGACAACAGTAATCTATTGGAAATAACTCTAAAGTTTAATAAATTGAGTCAATTAAGAGTCTTGTGATATCTCAATTTACAACAATTGGAGTGGTAATAGCTATAATATTGTAGATTAGCTGTGGAAAGTGATCTTCAAGAGATTGTATTCAATAGGATTTAACCAATCTTATTTTTTATAAATGAATATATATGTTGATTGATTGAAAAGTAGAAAGAGTAGAAGAAAGAAAAGGAAAAGGAAAAGATATTTATATATTTAAATAAAGATCAATGAATTTTTTTTTTTGTATTGTAGTTTGAAATCATTTAAATAAAATTTTTTCATAAATCAATCAATTAATTGAATTGTTGTGTTCAGTAACTTTTAGAGGAAAAAGGGGGAGAGGAAGAAGTGATTATTTAAATTGAAAGAAGTCACAAAATATAAGAACAACAACAACAACAACAACAACAATAATTCATAGTCTTAACCTTGCGTGAATTTGTTGAACAGATATTTGAAGTATTATTTACAACAATACAGTACATCTTATTGTGGTAGGTATAGTTAATCCATACACACACACCCTTTTTCCTTATAATAAAGTCACAATAACCATTTAAAAATTGCCCAATCAAAGGTACTCGTGTGAGATTGAAATCAACGCGGTAATATTCAAGAGCCACCCGCCGAATTATTGGCCGTTTTTATTTCCCCAACATTTATTTTACTGTGGATGTTTAGACAATAATATTGTTAGAGTAATCTTCACATATATACAATATATAATTTGCATGTGATATTGTTTTTTGTCTCTTTTAGTGTTGTGAGGGTATTTTCCATTTTCGGCTTAGAATTTGTGTAATTGATAGCACGTGATAACAACTACTATCAGTTACATTCAACGGAGCCTTTACCAAATTCAATTCAATAATAAAACATATTCAATTCAAATATAAATAAAAAGTACAGAATAATAAAATAAACAACCACCTACTGGCAAAGTAAGTTTAAAAAAATCTATAAAATAATCAATTATAATAAAGAAACGATTACAACAAACCCTTGTGTCATTGAGTTTAAAATCTACGGTTACCTCCTAATGGAGCACTATTACCACCAGTAGATCTGTAGCCACCACCACCGTAACCACCTCTGCCACCTCTACCGCCTCTACCGCCTCTACCACCTCTTCCACCCCTACCTTGACCAAATCTCATATGACTTCCATAACTTCTTCTATCAAATCTTTGTAATTCTGGTGGAACAGTTTGATTAGCTTCTCTCATGATTTTACATAAATCACCTCCCAATTTGGAATTACCTTCAGTGAAAAATGAAATAGCAGTACCACTAGCACCTCCTCTACCAGTTCTACCAATTCTATGAACATAATCTTCAATATTTCCTGGCATATCATAATTAATGACGTGAGTAATACCTTTGACATCTATTTTGAAAAAAAAAATTAATTAGTTAGTATCAAAAAAGTTTCCCAAAAACAATAATCACCGCTTTGGTGGTTTTCTTTTATTTTATCTGTATCCACAATTTGAAGATGGTTAAACATTTCTCTTATTAAGAGGAAGAAAATATTTTCTACAGGAGATTAATTTAACAAAAAAATCATTGAACTAAGAAACGTTAAGACATTTTTTAACTGGTGAAAAAATGGCTGCAAAAAAAGAACACGAGTTCTCTATTGCTTTCAATAAAAACCAGTCTTTTCTTTTTTTTCAAATGTCCAACATATGTTTATTGGAAGGAATGATAGAAAGTATAAATAGAGAATATAAAAAGAAAACATATTTTTTTTTTCACCCACAATTGAACAAGTGTAATAGATTTCATGAATAATAAAAAACACAAGGTGCTAATTCATTTTTTCTTGTTTTGAATAATTATTGAAGCGGTATAGTTCATCGCTTTATTAAAAACATAATTATTCATTGTCTTTTCTGTTATCTTTCGCCTTCTTAAAACTTGCTAAATTGGCAATCTAGATTAAAAAAATTAATCTAATCTAAATCACTCTAGGCGAAACAAAAGATTGTAAACATTGATGATAATAATAAATCAAAGGCTGAATGTAAACAATCTCCAAACAAAAAAAACACAAAAAGTAAAATGACAATAAAACACGCACCCTCCTTCTTTCCATCATGAAATCACACATCAAATGTGTAGTATTTAATACTATTGGTCTTCTTTAAATATCTCATATTATTGAATGTGATTTATGCAGAACCCTGCTTATCACATTATCTTTCTCCTTCAATAAACTCATGATAATATTGTATCATTAGTTCTATTCAATCTCCTATTATTTGTTATAGCTTTTTTTAGGTGCCAGCCCAAATATCACTAAAACAAAATAATTATTTTCCTCCTAAATTAAATAAGGCGTTATAATCTCCTTATGTCAACACAGTTAGTAAGTTCAAAATAAAAATAAATGAAAAAAACCACCAGTGGTTATTCAATAAATCAAAGTTAAAAATTATACATACCAATACCTCTAGCAGCAACGTCAGTTGCAACCATAATAGAAGTTTTACCCTTTCTGAATTCATCTAAAACCCAATCTCTTTCATTTTGCTCTTTATCACCATGAATGGCTAATGCTGGCCAACCATCTGATCTTAAATAAGTGGTGATTTCATCACAAGTTCTTTTAGTAGAAGCAAAAACCAATATTTTGTTATCTTTTTCATTTAAAGCGGATTCCAAATGTTTTACTAATCTATCTCTCTTGGAAAATTCATCAATGACTTCAACCAATTGAGTAATAGTATGAGAAGCAGCCAATTCCAATGAACCAATGGTGACTTGAATAGGATCGTTCAAATAATCTCTAGTCAATTGTTGCACTTCTTTTGGCCAAGTAGCAGACCACATCAAAGTTTGACGATCAGGTCTAATTTGATCAACAATTTTTCTAATTTGTGGTTCAAAACCCATATCTAACATTCTATCAGCTTCATCTAAAACCAAATAAGTGACTCTTTTCAAATTAGTTTTACCAGCTTCCAACATATCAATTAATCTACCTGGAGTGGCAATACAAATTTCAACCCCTCTGGCTAAATCTCTAATTTGAGGACCTTTTGGTGCACCACCATAAACACAAGTGTTTCTAATTCTTGATGATTTACCAAATTTGGAACATTCAGTTTGAATTTGCACTGCCAATTCTCTTGTTGGTGCTAAAACCAAAACAATTGGACCATCACCATATTGTAATTGTGGTTGAGCATTAATATGGACAATAGATGGTAAACAATAAGATAAAGTTTTACCAGAACCAGTGGCGGCAATACCAATCATATCCCTACCACTCAAAGCCATAGGCCAACCTTGACATTGAATAGGAGTTGGTTTAGGGAAACCTTGATCTTTGACTTCTTGTAAAACATAATCTGGGAAACCAGCTTCGTCAAAAGTGGTGATTGGATGAGGGATATCATGACCTTTAACTGTCATTTCATTTTCTTTTCTAAATTGTTCAATGTCTCTATCAGATCTGGCAGCAACATCTGGATGTTCTGAATAGAAATTTTTTTCAAATTTTGGCAATTGTTCTAAATCCCATTGTGGAGCAGTTAATTCTTTTCTTGGAGCATCATTAAATCTACCACCACCACGGCCACCACCACCACTGAATCTTCCACCTCTGTATCCACCTTGATCTCTATCACCACCATAACTACCTCCGTTTCTATTATTATATCCTCCGTTATTGTATGACATGATTAATATATATATATAAATATAATTCCAATTAAATGAATAGTATTATTAAATATAAAGAGAAAAAAAAAAGAGTGGAAAAAAAAATTTTTAAAGGGGATGGCAACACGTTTTATAGTATGTGGGTTGGTGTTTTTTTTCTTTCGTCTATCTAATTATTCTACTCTCATCTTAAACACTAAAAAATTTTCTCTTCTCTTTAATGTGGAAGTTAGCATTTCTCATCGTACACATGCACTTACTCACTCACTCACTAAATGTAAGAGAATTTCTTTTTTTTTTTTTCTACTTTCTTCTTGGTATCCCCCAATTGGGCAATCATATGCGGCTCAGTTTTTTATTAGCAAATTTCAATAAATAGAAGTCAACTTCAAAATTAAGATGTCACGAGTAAAAGATGTAATGTTGGAATAAGGACTAGAACTAATTGAAGTCATTAAATGACTTATGTTGATATTACATTTACTAAAAGTTTTTTAGAAAACATTGAACAACAGAAATATCAAATAATGAGTCTTTGTTAACATCATGGTTCATTGAAACATTGAACTATTCACATTCTAAATCTATCTATTAATAATTCAATCCATAATGGGAAAACCATCTAAAACAAAAAAAATATAACACAGTGATTATAAATAATATTACTTAGCCAACTTCATCCATTCATGCAAATAAACCTCCTGTCTCCTCCCCCCCCCTCCCCAAACTTGGCAACTCCTCTTGATTTGATTTATGGTTCTTTGGTAGAATAACCACCAGCTTTAATAGCATCATCGAATTTATCTTCAATAGCTCCACATAATTCACTCAAATTATCTAATCCTTGATGTAATGCTTCAACCGCACTTATATTACCATAAGTTTGAATTCTAATATTTAATTTATTTTCACTTGGATGAGGTATAGAATATCCACAAAATTCAACTTCAGGATTTTTCATAATTATATATCTAAGGGCATTACCTAATGTATGATCTTCATCGATGATTTGAAATGATGCTGAAGTACCATCTTCTGAACTTCCTGGTAAAATTTTGATTTTATTTATATCATATTCTTGTTCTTGAATTTGTTCTTGTTCACTATTATTACTGGCATCTTCCATTTGTATATCTTCTGCTGGCATTATGGAAAATTTAAATAGGAATTGATATGATGGGTAAGGTGTTGTAGATAGATAGATGATTGTACCTATTTCTTTTTTTTTTTTGAATTGTAGATTTGTTTGGTATCGATTTGAAAATTTTTAGATGAGCTTCTGAACTGTTAAGTCGTGTAACTGAGCACAGAATATGCAAAGTTGCAAAAACATAACGTCGATTTAATTTCTCCAATAGTAAATATATATGTAAAATTTTTTTTGATAACTAACATAAACTAAATAAACAGAAATAATACAATTATAAAACAAAACAAAATAATAGTAAACTTGAAATGAAGTTAAATAAAAAAAAAGAAACTCATTCAAAATATGAGCAAACACTAATAAAAAAAAACCATCAACATTAATAGTGGTAATAATAATAAAAAAATAGCTTGAAAATCATCAAAAAGTTTTAGAAATTTGACATAATAGCATAAAACATATATGTATAAACCTTGCATTTTTTTTCTAACCGGAAAATTGTCCTCTTGATTGACCATTAGTAAATTGTGGTGGTTGCGGTGGTGGTGGTAGTGGTGGTTATGGTTATGGTTATAAACTTGAACCAGAAATTTGTCCCATAGTACCTGATTGTTTCCCATTTGAATTGCCTTGATTATCTTCTTTATGAGCTTTACCTCTACCTCTTATTCCTTTATTTGAATTTTTATATAAATCTTTAAAATATAATAATAATTCTTTTTCTTCATTTGGTAAATTATTTAAAGCTGGTCCACTCAATTCAGCTAATCTATGAGTTAATTCATTCAATTTATCTAAATGGAAACGATTTTGATGAGATTTTAAATTCCCCAATTGAGTAAATGATTTATCACAATTATCTAATTTACATTCAAATGGTTTCAAATTATCATGAGTTAATTTATGAGCAGCAAGATTACCTTTTCTATTGAATGATCGTTTACATATTTCACAAGTAAATGGTTTCTCTCCAGTATGTAATCGTAAATGAGTACGTAAATTACCTCCTTGAGTGAATTTCTTATGACAATAAGTACATTCAAATGGTTTATATCCAATATGAGATCTTATATGAACTTCCAAATGGGTCGATTGAGTGAAAAATTTAAAACAATAAGGACATTGTTGATTCTTATGTTTCCGTCTTTTATGTTGATGTTGATGATGTTGGTTTTGATTAGTCCCATCACCATTATCATCACTATCTTCAATTTCATCTTCATCTCGTTTATGTGGTTTATCAACTCCTCCAACAAGACTAACCGGTCGTGGTAATATACCACTATCTAATTCGGCTTTACTTCTACCTAATGAAAAATTATCTGGTGAAGCTAAAATACTTCCATCAGGTCCTTGTTCAATAGGATTGGTTATTCCTTTATCTCTAGCTTGAATCACTAACATCAATTGATCAATCTTTGTTGCTCCTAATAATGGACGTCCATCTTCTGACTGAGCAAATTGTTGAGCAGGAACTAAATTTCGACTTTCTGGTGAACTCAAATTTTGCGTCGTCATCATATTTGTTGTTGGAGTTGAATTTGAATTTTGATCTTTTTTCGTCCTTCTTGTTCGCTTAACCGATGGTTTCCTTTTCTTTTGATCTGTAGATTTTGACTGTTGTTGCTGTGATGGTGGTGGTGGTTGTTGTTGTTGAGGCATATAAACCGGTGGTTTGGTGGTAGTTGCTGCTGGTGGTATATATTGTTGTTGCTGTTGTGATGGTGGTAGATAAAATTGTTGTTGTTGCTGTTGCTGTTGCTGTTGTTGGGTCTGGACTGGATAAATATAGTTACTAAAACTATTATTTCGAGCATTTGCAAGTGACTGTTGAACATTGGAATACCCTAATTGATTATAATTAGGATAAGCAGAATATTGGTATTGGTTTTGTGGCGACACTGAATAATTTTGAAATAATCTTTGTGGCTGTTGTGGTTGTTGTTGTTGTTGCTGTCTATTCTGCTGTTGTTGATGTTGACGTTGTTGTTGTTGCATTTGAGAAACTTGTTGGTATCCACCAGAAGCAAATGGTTCATTCACACGTATATTTCCATATGCAACAGGTGATGCCTTTGGTGATTGTGGATCCTCTTGAAACTTTGGTGAAGTATGAGATGATGATGTAGGCGAAACATTATCTTTGTCTCCAGGAACTCCCAACGTATTTACTTGTCCTCTTTGATTTTGTTGTAAATTAGACAATTGTTGTCTTTGTTGCAGTTGTTGTTGTTGAGGTGATTTTCTTTGTCTTGGCGACAGTTTTTGTTTCGATAATGAAGATGCAGATTGTTGTGGAGTTTTTTCAAGTGATTGTTGTTGTTGTTGTGATTGTGATGGATTCCTTCTATCAAATATATCTTCTCGTAAACTAGCATTGGTATTTCTTGATTGATCTGATGAACTTCTTTGACTCCTCAATGAATTTTGGTCGTTTATAATTTTCAAAATAGAATCTCTTCTTTGTTGATTACTCATATTAGAAAACGAATTAAAATCAATCGATCCATTCGATATCATATTCTGAAGTAATTCCGTAATACTATTATTATAGCCAGTATTGTTATTTCCCTCATTCCAATTTGTAAAATCGATTGAATTACCTTTAGATTTTATTCCATTCCCACCAATGTTTCCTCCTACTCCACCACTAATGGACAATTTGGGATCATTCAGCCAATTGAAAATATTGCTCATACTTTCTTTATTTAAGAAATTTTCTAAATCTTCCATAGTGAAATCTTGTGATTGACCAAGTGACATTTGACGAGAACGTGTAGTTGGTGGTAAAAGTGGTGCACTGTTATTATTATTATTATTAGTAGTAGTAGTGTTGTTATTATTTTTATTCCCATTGGTTGTATTGAAAGCAATATCGTTTTTGCCGGATGCAGAACCAGGATTTGAAACCGATGGTTCACTTATTGAATTCCCGCTTGATCCAGGGAGGTTAATTAATGAGCTGAAAATACTATTTGATCTTGATGTTGAAGGAATCTGGTTGCCATTGGTACCATTTTCATATAAATGTTCACCCAGCAGTCTGATGGGTGGTGGCAACACAATCGAATCTCCACGAGGTCTTATCGGTTGTTGCAAGTATTGTTGAACAGACTGTTGTGGATTAAATAATTGATTAGGTTGTTGATACTGCTGATATTGTTGACCTGTTGCCGATATTGGATTAAAACTCTGTTGCAAAGAATGTGGTTGCTGTGATTGTTGTTGTGATTGCTGTTGGGTTTGTTGTTGAGATTGTTGCAGTTGCTGCGGTTGTTGTGGATGTTGTTGTTGCTGATAATGCATCATTGTGTTGTTCTTATTATTCAAATCCCGTGGTGATATATTGTTATTTCTTACTTGTGTCTGTTGTGACTGTGGTTGTTGTTGTTGTTGGAAGAACAGATTGGTAAATATAGAATTGCGATTATTTGTAGGATTCAAATACGCGAAATTATTATTTAAACTGGGTCCACTAAAACTCGGTTGATGAGGGTAATTAGTTTCTTTTGCGGAAGTTAAAGTATAAGTGGTGTTTTGAGGGTTGTTATAGGTATTAGCACTGTTGTTATTATTATTATTGTTTAAATTGCTAAATAGAAATTTTTGGTCATCATTCGCACTTTGAGTTAAAGTCGACAAAGTACTATCTTTAATTTTAGGCGATTTTATCCTTGGTGGTCTTGTTAACCGTGCGAATTGTATTGATTGATAAGGTTGGTCTACTTGATGTAAACGATTCAGTTGTTCTTGTTGATGTTGTTGGTGTTGCAATTGTTGAAGTTGTGCGCACAGTTCCTGTTGTTGCTGTTGTTGATGATGATGATTAGATTGTTGAATTGAAGATGAAACAGCAGTTTTCCCCATTGAAAATTGATGACTGTATTTATAATAATATATTATGTGTGTGTAAAAATACCCAGAAAAAAAAAAAATAACTGAAGCACTACTATAATATTTTATTAGTAGTGAGTAAAAATATCTCAGGAGACAGAATGTGTGCGTGTGTGACAAAAATAAATCTCCTCCAAATCGTATTATGGAAATTCAATTGAAATATTACTAAAAATTGTATTGAATAATATGTAAGATTCTCAATTGATTTAATTTAGAAATTGCCAGAAGATTGTTTTTGCCTCTTTGTTCTTTGTCCTTTTATTGTGTCTTTAATTTATGCAATTTCTATTATGTAAATTCACTCTCTCACTATCGTATAAACTTGCCCAAAAAAAAATCTGTTATGTGTAGGTATTAGATGAAAAATGAGATATATAGGGGGGAGGAGCCAGAAATGATGAAAATTGGATTGCAAATGAGTTTTATATTGTGGCGATGAGATTAACAATAGCAAATTTAAATGACCTTTTTATTTTTGCCGTTGCTTTCCTTTGTATAGATAGGTGCTATTTTTTTTGTTGCACCTGATGGTTTTTCTCAAATAAAAATGGATTGGAGGTATCTTTGCCAATTAAGTGGGGTGGGGGAAGAAAGATACTCTTGATGAAGCAATGAAACGAATAAAGATAAAAAAAATAAAGTTTATCAATTGTTTGGCCAACCAAATATAAAGTTAAATTTGATGTTGTATTTTAGAAAATGTATTGCGAGGAATGTCCAAAAATTTTAGGTTACAATTTGGATTAATTGATTACCCAACACAATATCTAGAAATATGAGATTATATTTATGCAATAGAAACTTCTGTTTTTAGTTCTATTTTCTTCGTTTTGGACGTGGGGGGGATTTCTTTTAAAGTTTGATTTGGATCCTAACTATTTGTTGATCCTACTAAGCTTGTAAATTATTAAGAATCCCTGAATAAATTGAAAATCAAATTAGATATTGACAGTTACTTTTGGAACTGACTGTAATCTCAACAAATACAATAACAATTGATAATAGGAGAAGAAATGGGATTTCTGTGTTTTTGATTAAATTAGATTTGAGATCTTCTTTGTTCTGTAATCTCTATCTGGTTTTGTTACTCTTTTTAGTTGTCTTTTTGTTTGTGTTGCCTTTATTTTTCTGGTTTATGCAGCAAGTATGATTTTTGAAATGTTACTTGTGGAATTACGTATGGGTTTGTAATGTGATGTAGCAATCAAAAATTGAAAATATACAAATTTCTATTCAAAAAAGTAATCAAGACGTTGATAGTAGTAAATGAATTTGAAACTAAAAAATAGTATTGATAAAGAGAAACGAAAAAAAAGGGAAAAGAAGGGTAGAAGAATTAACAAAAGAAAGTTTTCTCCAAGATATCCTGGAACTTAAATATAATAGAAAGAAATTGAAGAATGGAAGCAATAATCAATTAAACAAGAGTATATTTGACTTCGATATACTTGGTAGGATTTAAGAAAAAAATAATTTCAATATTCTAGATCATCACTTGCAAGTAATAATATTAATCAATTTGGACAACTAATGTGATCGGAACAGGTGCTAATCCCAAATCTTCCACCAACTGTATTCTCTGTGATTTCTTTTTTTTCTTATTTATTCTATGCAAGGAGAAGTAAGTGATAGATAATTAACACCAGATTATATATATATATATATATAGATGTCTAATATGCATTTTGATGTTATTATTTTTGTTGCACGAAAATAATTTTCGAAAAAAAAAAGATGTCCCATTATCGAAAGGTTTTTTTTGATTCTATTTTTCTTTGCTTTTATTATTTGCAAATCGTATCTTTCTATGGAAGGTTAAATATAATTTAGTTTTCCAAGTGAATACTTCATAATTGACTAGTAGCAGATATAATTCCATTCCTAGGGATATTTATTAATTTAAACTCGTGTGACTTAGCGGTATCTTTATTTAAACAAGGGCTTCCCCAATTGGACTCAATTTCTATAATTAATACAACAATTCGTATTTGCTTGTTAAAACCGAGTTGAATCTAATGCAGTTAACAGTGAATCATGGGTAAGTATCTGATGATTTTGTTGAATTGTAGTGGTTGGAAAGTATGACCCAGACTAACAACTAGATGCTGCAAAAATAAATCCGATAACAACTGCAGGGACATCATCTGTAGTTGGAAAAAGAAATAGAAAAAGAAAAAGAAACAATTTCTTTTTATCATTAATTAATTATTAAATCTAAAATGTATCAATTAATAATTGGAAAACACATACAATTGCAATTGGAATACATTATTAGTTTCAGTATACATCAACTAACATAAATTTCCAAGCAAAAAATTATTAATGATCTCTCGCTTCTTTTTTTTTCTTTCTTTCTATTTTTTCTTGTGGAAAATTTTCAAACTCCGAAATGAAATTATAATAAATGCTCCTATTCTATTATTTATCTATCATTGATTTCATTTATACATATATATTCAACTTGAACTTACATTAACACTATATTACTTAGTATATCATCAATTGAATTTTGTTTCTTGGCAAAATATTTCTTCCTTTTTTTGCTTTCTTTTTACATGACCAAAGAATCGATACTATCTTGATTTTGACTTCTTTTTCTCAATTGCCGCAAATTATCACATTAATCATATGGACTTTGAACAATCTTCTAGTGCTCAACTCTTCATCTTTCACTTATAGTTCGTATATCTTTGACTATATTTAAAAGCAAATTTGTTAATATAACTTTTATATTTGGTTTTGGTTTTGGCTTTGGGCACTCCGTTAGTGTATCACGTGATATTGAATATGGTTTGGTCAGCCGAGTCATTTACTGGTTGATTAAAATCTAATATACATATAACATAAAATATATTAAGTTACTCATTTCAAAAAACCTATTACATATATCTACGGAAACAAATATCACTTAGCATTATTCGCCAAGAGTTTCTCGAATTTTGTTTTGCATACCATTAAGACATTCTTTCAATCCAATCATTTCTTCATCAATTTTACCATCACGATAAGCTCTTCCACGATAATAATCTGAACTCTTTAAAATTTGTCCAGGATAAATAATCAAATGTAAATCATTCAAAAATTGATACACTATAGATAAAAATCTAGCATATCTAATTAATGATGCATCAATATTATAATAATCAATCATGAATTGACACATTGTTGTTTTAATTAAATATTGTAAATCACGTTTATTCAATTCATCAATTTGATCAAGATGTAATTGTTTATAATAATTATGAAATTTGCTATTATATGATGCTAATGAAAATTCGGGGAAAACTGATACTGGTGATGATTCATGAGTTTCTTTATTATTTGTTTCATTATTGGCCGTAGAAGCTGTGGCCGGCTGTGAAGGCTGTGATGATAATGATGTTGTTGCTACTTGAATTGGTGTTGGTTCAGGTGTTGATTTATTTTCTGTTTGTGATGCAAATTCTGGTTTGGAAATCTGTTCAGATGGTTGTTGTGGTGTCTTTTCTTGTATTTGAATTGTTTGTATAGCTTTATTTATTTTCGTTGAAGAAGTATTCAAAGTTTGAGTTGCTTTATTAGAATTACACGTACAGCTTGGTTTTGATACCGGCGCAGTTATATTAAAATTCCTAAGTTCAGTTTGTACGGCATGGTTGATTTTCTTGGGCAAAGTGCTTGTTTTAACTTCTTCCAAATTATCAAATGAAATCAAATCACTTACAGGATGTTCTGCGTGTTTAGAGTCTTGTTTATCAACTGGTGATGGTGATCGTTGCATTTTTGAAGGTGATTGATTATTATTCTCTTTTAATTGTGTAGCAATATCCTTATATTTATCTACTAACAATTTCAAATTTTCTTCTCCATATTCCAATATTTGTATTCTTGTATTCATTAATTGTATTTCTTTTTTAAGTTGATTTTTCTCCTCGATTTCTTTTCTATACATTTCTTTCAATTTATCATATTCAATATGTTGTTTTTCACGTTGTTGTAATTCTTGTTGATAACATTCATTCAAATTGTCAAATTTAGTTTTCCAAACTTCATTTTGTGCTTTCAATGATGATATTTCTTTTACATAATCGTGGAAAAAATCAAGGTTCTCCTTATTTTGACCAATAGAATTCAATTTAGGAGTTGTTGGAGCAGTACTTGGTGCTCGATCGTTTTTTAAGCTCAATCTATCAGAATTATCAGACACTTGACGTGCATTTCCATTCACATGTTCATTCGCATGTTCCATATCATTTTCTCTCATAGAATCTTCATTTGATCCAGCACTTCTACTGGGTTTAGTTGGCGTTATAAAATTTGCATTAGGATCAGATTTTTTGAAAATTTCTGCTGTTGATATAATAGGTACATTTTTCGGAGTTGGATAAGTTGATTCAATAGGTGATGCATGAATAAATGATTTATGTTTATCTTCAATTATATCGTGTGGTGACATTTCGAAGATGAATTATTTGCCCAGTGTTGATGATGTTGAAAGTGTCAGTGTTTAGTTTGTTTACAAAAAAATAAACATCAACGGAATCTTGAGATTGTTGATGGAAGCAGAAACAAAACAAAACAAAGCAAAAAAAATTACGCGCCGCAAATTCTCCATACAAAACTGGCTCTACATGGACTACGAGACTAGAATGACCAATACTATGTATTTCCGAGACCAATTATCAAGCATATTAGTGCAATAGGTCAACCATAAATATTCGATACACATTATTTACATGAAATGGGTGATCTATACCATATTTTCTTCTACCATTAGGTAATTCGACATATATTCATACAAATCGTGTATTAATTACAATATTGGCAGTGAATAATCTAAAGTCAAAAAGGAAATACAAATCAAACGTTATTTATATCATCTAAAAATAATAAATCCATCTCCATCTTATCAAGGGAAATTACCACGTCTTGGTCCAAAATATCCATCTGGTGCATCAACAGTGGCATTCAACCAACCTGTCATAGCATAGTCAACACCTGAATACATAACAGTATTACCCCACCAGTTAATATCTTTTTCATGATACATCACAGCAAAGAAAATAATGATTGATGAAAAGGCAATACCAGCATTCAAACCAGTTGAAAGAACATAAGTATATTTCTGCCACCAAGCTTCGTATTTTCTTTTAATGTATGACATAAATGCATACGACACATAAACACCAGGAATATAGTACGACAAATTATATGGTGCATACTTCAAGAATCCACCAATAACAATAGAAGGTTCAAAGTATTTAACATATTTCCTAGGTGCATACTTCTTAATGGCAATACAAGGGAAAGCCAATAAAAATCCAATCAAGAAACACCATGCTAATACTGGATATAA
>OBUW01000556.1_pt1 | contig 17939 bp, 20 predicted proteins | sample 1475761 | NCBI WGS metagenome assembly OBUW01 (sample SAMEA2579908, study PRJEB22360) | human gut metagenome | biome: human gut; feature: human-associated habitat; material: faeces | place: Denmark | collected 2008/2010
TTGCCGCCGAAGACGGCTGGCACCGCGCCGACTGCGACCACTCGGCAGTCGCCGTTGCCCTCGCCGGGGTGACGCCGCTGGAAACCGGTCTCGCATTCCGTACGGGCCTGGTCCAAAGCGGCCTGCGCCTTCGTGACGCCATCGCCCTCCAACGTCACGCCGGCATTGTTCATGGCGGCGCGCACCGAATCAAGACTCGTGGCCGGACCCCATGCGCCCGAAGCGTCGTCCTTGTACTGCCAGAACTGCACCGCGGCCAGGTCGCCGCCCGTGCCGGGCCGGTTGCCGCCGCCACCGCCCGCGAACGCGGTCGAAGCGACGACGCCGCCGGCACCAAGCGTGGCGATCGCGGCCAACGCGGCGACACCGGCCTTCATCATCTTCCTGCCAAAGTTCATGTAAATGAACCTCCGTTAACCTTGTCTGTTCATCCCCTCCCTCAATCGTTCCGGTCATGGCCCCGCCGCCTCTTTTTCAAGGGGTGGCGGGGCTTCCGGCCGCAGGAATAACGGGAGGTAGCCGCCGGTTGGCCCGGCAACCACCAACAAGCCTCACAGCCGACACGCCGAACCACGGAGCATGGCGTCTACAAAAAATCCGGAAGTATTTCCCGGCAATACGGGTACACGGGAATAAGGGAATACAGGTTCGCGGGAACATGTCCCTTCCTCACAAAATCCATGAAAAAAGGCCCGCACCGATTCCCCAGTGCGGGCCACAAACAGCCAATCATCAATCAGTGCTGAATAAGATTGTTCGGCGGAACATAGCAGTCCTCAGTGCAGCCGTATGAGCCGTTGAGGTTTGGTCTTGTGGTGGAGGCAGAGCCGCCGGTCGAACCGGAACCGGAGTTCGAACCGGATCCGCCCGATGTGGCGCCACGGTAGGTGTTGGAGCCGGACGTGGAGCCGCCTGTGCGCCCGTACGTGTTGCCGGAGTACGACGAGCCGCCACCGGTGTAGGTGGATTGGGCTTGCGCCTGTGCCTGGGCCGCGGCGGCAGCAGCGGCCGCTGTCTGGGCATCCGCCTCGGCCTTCGCCTGGACGCTCGCGTTCACGCCGTTGATGGCATCCTCCAGCGTTTTGCGCGCTCCGTCGATCTTCGCCGGATCGTTCCCGTCCTTCAGCCCGTTCGCCGCGTCGATGGCGTTCGACAATGCGTCGCGGGTGGCGTTGTCCGCGACCTTGCCGTCCGAATCCGCGAGCAGCTTCGACGCCTCGTCCAGCTTCGCCGTCAGATTCGTTTTCGCGGCATCCAGCCTCTTCGCGGCCTTGGATTCGGCGACGGCCCTCACCGCCTTCGACAGGCTCTTCTCGTGGGTCTCGTACCAGTCGGCCTGTTCATTGAGCTTCACGGTGGCGGCATCCAGACCCTTCGCATCATCGGCCACGCAGCCCTCGTATTCGGGTGCCATGGCCTTGAGCTCCTTGCCCAAGGATTCGACGGTCTTCGAGTCCTTGACCTGTTCGGCCTTGACGGCGGCGGCATCGGCGGCATCGCCGTTGAGCAGCGCGTTGTACTCGTTGGCATTGTTGCGCACGGTGTCGGCGGCGGTGGCGCACGCCTCCTTGGCCTCGGCGAGCTTCGCGCCGCTGTAAGCGTTCCAGCCGATGATGCCGGCCGCGACCAGAATCACCGCGCAGACGGCCGCGATCAGGGGCGGCAGCCACTTCGGACACTTCCTTCCATCCTTGCTTGGCTCTGTGATGTTCTCGGCGGGTGTTTCGACGGGTTCGAGGATTTCCGTCTTGTCGTTCTCGTTCATCATTGTTCTCCTTGCATTGATAACGCTTTATTGATCTGCCGGGATACCCGCGTTGGATTGCAGCGTTTCCCGCGCGATGTCGAGTAGCCGCTCGTCGCGGCCGGGTTGGGCGTCCGCTGTGTGGGGGAGCCAGTCCTGATCGACGTCGAGGGTCAGGTCATCGAAGGCCTGTTGCCCGTCATCGCGGCCCAGCAGGCCGCGTAGCCTGAACGTCTCGTTCATGTGCTGTCCGTCCCATTCGATGCGCCGGGCGTACAGCAGGAAATCCAGAGTAAGGAACCCCGGCCCGGCCTTGTCCACCTGCACGTACCGGGAGCGCGTCGGCGTGAATCTCACCTGCGGCACGCCTTTCAGCCGTTCGTGCAACGGGCTGTCCGGCACGATGTAGCGTTTGACCAGGTTCTGTCCGCCGGCCGCGAAGAACAGCATCTGCGGCAGATTGCCGTAGGTCGCGTCGTAGTAGCGCCATCCTTGGTCGTCCCGCCATTTGCGAAGCATGTCACGGGCGGCCCCCGGCCCCAGATGGATGCCGGAGAACCGTTCCCACGCCAGCGTCACCCGGTCGAACTCACCGCGCATGAGACCATACAGGGCCCGCCCGGTCTGGTCCTTCGGATGACGTCTCGTTCGGGTGTCCGTCCGATGGTTCGGATCCGCATACGGGCAGTGCAGGTAGGCGTCCTCGTCGTAGCGGCACAGGCCCGGCACATCGCCCCGGTGGTGTCGCCCGTAGGGCCGGCGCGCACGGCTTTCCTCCTGCCGGCGGAACAGGCCGACGATCTGGATGGGATTGTCGCACAGCGGGCACACCGCGTAGTAGGACGGCCCCTTGTCGCCGTCACGACGCCACGGGGCCACGCCGCCGGTGCACCTCATGTATGACTCCTGGCTGATCATGATGCTTTCCGCCCTTCCCGGCCATGCCTTGAACACATCCATAGTCGGCTCCCCTCGCCGCGCATCGTCGTCATCGATACCTCCTGTTGATTCTAACCCACCAATCCGCCGGCAGCTCGGGCACCGCGCCCTCGCGTTCGGCGAACGCGAGGCACGCGAGCACCGTGCGCAATCCCAACGGGAACTCCCGCCGTCCCTGACGCATCAGGAACGTCCAGTCCTCCGTGCACTCCTCGCAATCCGAATGGTCCATGATCCCGCGACGGGCCAGTGCGGCCCGCTCCTCGATGTCATCCGTCATCATCCACTCCTTCTTCCGTCTTGCTTCGCCTCGGCCCTTGCGTCCGCCGCGTCGAGGGGAGGGCAGTCGCGTTCGATCCATGCCGTGAGCATGTCGCGGATGGTGGTGCCGCGCCGCACGGCCTCGGCCTTGAACCGTTTCTTGAGCATGGGGTCGAGCTCCACCGTGATCTTGGGCAGCTTGACCGGTTTCTTGTAGTCGGTGAGGGTCGATGCCAGCATGTTCCTCGTGGTCATCGGCTTGTTGATCTCCATGATGTTGTTCCTTTCCGTGTCCCCGTGTCCACGGGTTTGCGTGGACACGGGTTTCCGGGTTGCCGGTTCCGCGGGTGTCAGGCGTTGAATGCGTCGCTGAGTTCCTTGGCGATAAGCCCGTAGCCCGAGGCGGACGGGAACCGGCCCTCGTCCGGCGCGAGACGCATGGCCTCCTTGTACGGGATGGTCTCCCTGCAATGGGCCAGTCCGTTCTCGGCCAGGAACTCCTCGGCGTGCCTGAGGCTGCGCGTGCCGTAGCGGGTCTGGGTCAGCAGCACCGAGGAGGGCTTGTTGATCTGCCGGATGGTCTCCAGCATGCGTTCCAGGTCGATGGGGCCGGTGGTGGTGACGAGCAGCACGAGGTCGGCCGCGTCCACCGCCGCCTCCACCAGATCGGTCTGCAAGGGAGGCGTGTCGATCAGCACCCATTCCTCCTCGGCGGGCGCGGCGACGGTGAACCGGTTGACGACCTCCACCCCGAAGGGCAGTGGACGGCCGGCCGATAGGGCCTTGTGCGCCCACAGGGTCGCCGCGCCGGACGGGTCGGCGTCGCGCACCGTCACGGTATGGCCCAGTCGGGCGAGTGCTTCGGCGGTGCCGATGGCGCTGGTGGTCTTGCCGACCCCGCCCTTGAGGTTGACGAAGGCCACCGTTTTCGTGTTCGTGGTCATTGGGATTGTTCCTTTCATTCGGGTTTCCGGCTTCCCGTGTCCACGGGTGCGCGGTTCCACGGTTTGCCGCGTATGCGGGTTTCCGGAATGGTTCGTCCTTATGGGGCCGGACCGGTTATCTGTATCGGATTGTCTTCAGAAGAGGGTGTCCTGCAAGGGCGGGGTGTGTGTGGCGGCGGCCGGGGCCTTCGCCTTGCCGGTCGAGCGTGTGGTGGCGCGCCATCGTTGCTGGCGTGCGTTGCGCTGCTCGGTCTTGCGGCGCTTGCATTCGCGTTCGCGTGCCGCCGCCACGATCTCGGGGTTCGCGCGGATGTACCGGGCGAGCCGCCGTTCGGCGGTCGGGTCGTCGGGGTCGAACCGGAATCCGGCCTCCTGCGCGGTCTTCAGCACCTGGCGTCGGGCCCTCAACGGCAGTCCGCCGTAGATGCCGTACTGGTCCCGGACCATGATGCCGAACGCGAGGCATTCGGCCCTGACCGGGCAGGCCTCGCAGATCCGCACCGCCGCGCGGCGCAGCTCGTATTGGGTTCGCTGGTTGGGCAGGTCGTCGGGCCCCCACATGCGGTCCGACCACGAGTCGGGGAAATCCGCGCATTCTCCCTTCAGGAACATGCCGGCGCCTCCTTCGGCCCACGGCCGCCGATGAAGCCGAAACGGACGGACGCCGGCCCGGTCTCGGCCGGCTTCCGCCGCCCGAGGCCGTCGTCCTCCTCCCTGGATTCCGCGTCCAGGAAGGCGCGGCCCGCCCGCAATGCCTCCAGCACGGCATTGCATTCGCCTTCTGCGTCGTTCGCGGGGATGTTCTTCAGCAGCCGGCGCAGGGTGCGTTGGGCCTCGAACCCGTCGTTGCCCGCATCGAAGTCGTAGGGGACGAGCAGTCGCCTCGTCCGGCGGTCCAGGTCGTCGGGGATGCCGTAGTTCGGCACCTTCGGCGTGGATTCCGCGCTCGGCGGCTGCGCCGTTTCGCCCTTGTCGGCGAGGATGCCGTGTCCGGCGAGCAGGCGACGCCCGTGGGGGTCGTCGGCCATCTGGAGGCATACCTGGTCCCAGTGCCGTGCGAGGGAGCGGGGGCCGGTGAGCGTGCGACGCCAGAAACCGTCATACGGTTTGCCGGAAGCGTCGCCCTTGTCGGTCTTGGAAGGCGGCAGCGACGCCCATTCGGCCACGGCCAGCACCAGTGGCATGCCGTGGCGGGCGATCAGCCGTCGGGCGGCGTCGAGTTCGCGTTTGCCGGGCCGGGCCAACGGTTCGGGCACCGGCATCGGCGGCATGGCGCGCAGCCCGTCCGCCATCGTGCGGCACACCGCCTCCGCGTCGGAACCGGCCCCGGCGGATTCGCTGCTTGGGGGTTCGGCTCCGGCGGCGTCGGCCCATGAACCGTCCTCGCGGGTTCCGTCATCGTCCGGGGAGGTCTCTCCTCTTGCGGGGAGATGCCCCGTAGGGGCAGAGGGGTTATTACGTACTAGGGACGTACTGTAGCTCACCAGGTGAGCTGGGGGTGGGGTCACAGCTGTGAACCGTGGTTCACCCGTGAGCTGGGGTTTTCCCGTGTCCCCGTCGCCATAACCACGGTCCACATGTGAGCCGGGGTTATCATCGGATTCCGTGTCGGAACCAAGGTTCACGTGTGGGCCGGGGCTTTCCGTTGCGGGCCGCCCTCCTCGGGTCGCGTCGATGTCGTTCGAGTCGAAGAAGTCGGGGTCGAGCTCCAGACGGTTCCCCAGGCACAGATCCCACACGACGGGCCGGTGCCACTCGCTGAAATGCCCGGCCTGGCGTTGGTCGCCGCGACGGATCAGCCCGTTCGCTTCCAGCCATGACAGGTGGCGTTTGACCGTGCTCACGCTGCACTTGCACCACGCGGCCAGCTTCCTGTGCGTCGGATGCGCGTTGCGCCCCTCGTCGTCGGCCACGTTCGCCAGACACATCAGCACGCGAGCGGCACCGTTGTGCCTGGCGTCCACGGGCGCGAACCTGAGCGCCCAATCGACCGCGTTCACGCTCATGCGGCACCCCCTCGGCGGGAGTCTTGCAGACGTGCGCGCAGCATGGGCACGCGCGGCACGGGAACGTCGAGCATCATCGACAGGTAGAAGTCGTGGCTGCCGTCCGACGGGCAGGCCGCCAACAGGCCCGAAGCGGAACCACGGGCCGGGAAGCCGCCATGACGCCCGGCACGCTCAAGCGTTTCATGCGCTCTCATGGCCCTCCTCACCCATGGAACCGGCCGACTCCTCACGCCAACGGGCCTCAAGCATGTCGCGGCGCGTGGCCGCGCGGCACAGGGCGAACGTCAGCAGCTGGCCGAAACAGGCCACCGCGAGCACCACGAACAGCAGGATCACCAATTCCACCACTCATCACCCCCGCTCACCGAAGGATGCCTGAGCATCGAGAACACCGCGTCATCGCCGCTGAGGGCCTCCACGTCGCGCATCAACGCGTCGATCTCGTCGGACACCATGCCCGCACCGGCCTCGTAGCCGCGATTGAACACGCAATCCGACGGACCGCCATGGATCAGACGACGGTTCACCGTCCGAGCCGGCGACGAAGCGTTCCGCACGTCACGAAGCGCGTCATGCCGGCCGATCAGATAGGCGACCGCCATGACCTCCCTCACGGTCATCGACGCATCCACGGACAGGGACAACAGGGACATGTAGTCCCGGAAATTCGAACGCTCCTCGTTATCGAGGGAACGCGCGCCAACGGTCATGGTCATTGCCTCACCTCCGCGTGAAGGGGCCAGAAAGCGAAATCCCAGGCATCACGCGAGTTACGGTCGCACCAGCAACCCACACAAGCCAGGCCGCAGGCCACCGGCACCAAAGCGAATCCCGGCAGAAGCAGATTCCTCGCGGCAAGCAGAATCGCCAGAAAAACCACGCACGACAACGCGGCCAGCATCCAAGCGGCAAGACCCGCCAGCTCGTAGCGCCGGGCAGAACGCCGCCAAACAGGGATTCGGAAAATGTAGACGCCATGCACCGCGAACCATTCACGGGGGCGTTACCATCAAAATCAGAAGTCGGCACAGCGACTTCGGTTACACTAGACATTTGTGCAGCCTCCGGTTACACTAGACATTTGTGCAGCCTCCAAAACTAAAGGCAATGCGAACGATTCGAAGTTTGGCGACTGGGGAATCGTCCGACATTGGATGTGTTGCATACGCCCGGTTTCGATGCTCCAAATCGGGACCGGGCTTTTCCTTTATCGGACAGACACCTCCTCGTGATCACGAACAGATTCAGCAAACTTGGCTTCATAGGGAACCAAGTCCTGCACAAAATCAGCGCTCAACCCCCATGCGTCCCGCAGAATCAGACAGTCACGACGCTGCCATTCCGTCTTGCGATTGAGTTTCTGAGTGACACTCGCGCGAGATAGCCCCAGCAGCGCAGCAATCTCCGTCGCCGGCACGCCCGCCTCCTTCGACCATCGCTTCATGTTCGACATGATCGGAATTGCAACCTCGCTTCCAACAGGTAAGTTTTTCTAACGTCAGTATATAGGTGAGTTTTCTTTACCTCAAGTCGGCGTGTCTTACTTATGTAGATAGAATGAAAATGCACCCATAGAAATTAATGCAGATAGTTAGTTTTTCTTTCTTCAATCTGCTAACATTGACAATAAGACAGCAAGGAGAACTTCAGATGACGACAGCTAACCTCATTCAGACCTCTCATCCCAGCCATATGAACGAAGAAGATGAAGCGGCGCGTTTTGAAGACACCGTGCGTTACAACATCCGTCGATATATGCGCCTCACAGGGAAGCTTCAGAAAGACCTTGCACGCGCAATGGGTGTCACCCGCCCAGCAGTCACCCTCATGCTCAACGGAGGGTCGGAAATTCGCCTGAAGAAGATGTATCTTGCCGCGCGCGAGCTTGGCGTCACCATTAGCGATCTGACCGATGACACGTACTATCGTCAGGACGAAGACTTCCTGAGCCGGTTTGAGGCGAATAACAAGAAAGCCACCGGCGACACGCCGATGGCTTCTGGAGAGCTCCTGCGGCTGGGCTTGAACCAGCGACCGTCCGATTAACAGTCGGATGCTCTGCCAACTGAGCTACGCAGGAATATTCAATTTTCATCCCGTCCGGAGTTACCCGTTCAGGTGAGCTCCTGCGGCTGGGCTTGAACCAGCGACCGTCCGATTAACAGTCGGATGCTCTGCCAACTGAGCTACGCAGGAATGTCTGCTGTGTTTGAGATTTCTCTCGCGCACAAGTCACGTATCTTACATGCCTGCCACGAAAAAGCAAATTACATGCGTGTAGGGCATGTCGCGCTGAATTCCGCAGAATCGGACTCATCGAATACTATCTCATACAGCCAAAAACCGAACACGGATATACACTAGCGACTAACGGTAGAGGAGCTGGCTATGGAACGTCGAATACTCATGTGCAGATCACATCCAGTGATGTCGTTCGACTACAACCGGCAATCCGGTCACGCCGTAGGCGTTGGCGAGATCTTGGACCGTAATCGCCTGCCTCTGGAACTGGTGACTCACAGCAAAGACGCTGTATATGCACGTCGAATCGACATGTGGTGGGCCCATCGCGCCATCCCATCCACCCGAGACGGCATCCGCAGAGTATTGGACTCCATGGGCATGCGGTCCACGGTCGAATTGCTTGACAAGTCGTTGGGATTGAGCTTATCCGACCAGTATTGGGTGAAACCCGAATCCTCTAACGCCCGATGGAAGGACGTAAACTTTTTCACCAATCCATTCGATGAAAATCTCGGCAAGCTCATGCGATGAAATGCTCAGTCCCCGAGAGGAGCTGGTGTCTGCTTGGCAAATACTGGAATCGGTGAAACGGAACAACCGTCTGAGCATGCGAACCCAGTGGGAACAATCACAAGAGTTCTGATGTTCCGCTGTCACTGCATGGCAGCGGTTGTGGCATGGATCGGCCACGGCTGAAGGTCGAACAACATGACGATGCGGCGATACTGTCGCGCGAAATTTCATTGTGGATAACTTCGGAAGCTAGAACCACATAGGTCGTTCTGGCTGGACATCCTGTTTCGGACCCCTCAAGGTGGGTATCACCGGCAAAGAAGCCGGAATCACATCACACTCACACTATGGGGAGGAATCTCATGAATGCACCACTGTTGTTTGATTGGCGTCGCGACGAAGCCCGACGTGCCAGCAGGCGGCGTCAGCAGGCGCGTCAGCGGGCTCAGGAACGGCAACGGCGTATGGATGCCATAATCGCGTTGGCCGTCGTTATCGGCCTGCTGCTTGCCTTGGGAGTAGGGCTGGCATCCACGCCTCAGCATGTTGCGCATGCGGATACTGCGGTGACCGGAGATGCGGCATACACGGTGGAGGATTTCACCGATATGTCTGATTTGGCGTGGCGCAATGGCAATCAGTGCGAATCCCGGTTCGACTGGCCGGTCGACGATCCACAGGTCGAACAACAGTTCGAGCGGCCGATCAACCCGTGGGCACCAGGTCATCGCGGAGTGGATCTTGTTGCGGAGCAAGGTACCGTAATTCTGTCACCACAGGCAGGGACCGTGAGTTTTGCTGGCAAAGTAGCTGGCAAAGATGTGGTGAGTGTACGGCATCGTGGAGGTGTCACGTCGACATTCGAACCGGCCGTTACCGAGCTCTCAGTGGGGGATACGATCTCCCGCAGACAGCCCGTAGGCATCGTTGAAGGCAGCTCGGACCATTGCGAAGACCGTTGCCTGCATTGGGGCCTCAAGCGAGGAACGGCCGACTATCTTGACCCACAGCAATATGCGGGGAGCCGAAAAATCGTACTGAAACCGTCATGATTTAACGGTGATTGTCGGCCGGAACAGGGCCGTACGGAAGAGACATCGCAGGCGGCTAGCGGCGTGACGAGTATGAATCACAGGCCGGCATCGGCCAAGGAAATATATCCGGGGTCGATCAGCGCGGACTTGAGATTGCTGGCGCTGACAGCCAGCAACGGTTCGCTGATGGTCGGGATCTTCTTCACGCCGCCTACCTCGGAGTTCCTGATTGAAGGCATGGAATTCAGCGCTTCGTCCTTGTTGAGCTTGGCGCAGGCCTGAGCGATATCCGTGGCGATGGTCTGTCTGTCTTCCATGCCGGTCATCCATTGCTTGCCATTGACGATGGATGGGATGTTCGAGACATACGCGCCGTATCCGGTTACTAGAGGCCACTGCGAGTCACGGTCCTTGTCGGAAGCGGAGGTGTCCTTGTCCGCATCGTCATCGGAACTGGATGAGTCGTTTGCGTTGTCGTTTTCAGGGGATTTGATCGGGTCCGGCACGGCGTCGCGGCTGAGATCCTTCTTGCCGGTGATATTGCCGACAATGCCCGAGATGGTGATCTGCGGATTGATATCGGCGGCAGAGCCGGTGTATCCCAGATCGTCCAATTCCTTGACGACCTCGGAGGCGATGTAGTCGTTCATCGTGATGATGCCGTCAATACGGGTGAGTGTGGACTGTCCGTCGGTTTTTGCCAGACGCTTGTCAAGCACTTTCGCAGTGGAGCCTTCCTTAGCGGCATCGTAGGCCACGGCTTGCCAATCGTTTTCCGTGGATTTGCCGTCCAAGGTGCCTGAAGGGCTTTCCACAACGCCCTTCTGATAGTAGGAGCCCAGTACCTGCCAGATACCACGGAACGCCTCTTGGGCGAACGTGGAATCGTCGGCGTTGCCTTTTTCGTCCACGGCGGTGTATGGCAGCAGCACCTCAATGTATTTGGGGTTGTCTTTACTGGCCTTATCCAACTTGAGTTTGGACACCATCTTTTCCGCCTGTAGCTTGCCGATGGTCTGGGCGTCCGAGAACTTGACGAAGGCGTCCGGCTTATATCCCTCGATACTGTTGCCGAGCAATACCACATGCATGCCGGATTCCTTGGCCAGCTTGAGCGATGAGACCAGCCGGTCCACGGCCTGCGCCTGCTCGTCCGATGCAGTGCTGTCGCTCTCAGTGTTGGACGAATCGTCTTTGGACGAGTCGTCTTCGGAAGATTCACCGTCAGAAGTAGCTCCCTCATCCGTGGCATCGTTGGTGCTCAGGTTCTGGCTGACGTAATCGCCGTATTGGCGAGTGGAAGCGTCGGCCTCGACTACTGGAGCCACGAGCAATGTCATGTTGTCGGGCGCGATGGCAATGCCGGAATCGTCCGTGGTGTTATTCGAAAGATGATCGACCACAAAGTCTTGGATGGCGCGGCTTTGCTTGTCCAACGAGTCGGACGTCGTATGATCGATATCGCCTTTCTTGAAACCGGCGTCGACCAGAGCCTTGGTCAGGTCAGGCACCAGCTTCGCCCACTTGTTCAGTGGCGTCTGCTGGTTCAGCGTAATGCCGTCCGAAGGTGCGAACACGGCCACGCCGCCGGCAGAATTGGACGTCACCGTGGTTCGACCATCTACAACGGTCTTATTGTCTGAGGTGCACGCGGCCAGTGACAGCACCATCGCGCAGGATGCGATAATGGCGGCGAGCAGGGTGGTTGAGCGGCGTGCGAACACCATAAGCGGCGAAACCTCCTCAAGCGGGCGTGAAAACAAACTGAATCACGATTCTAGTAGGCCGTATACGAAAAAGTCCCGGACCAGTGGACAAATCGCCACATATCCGGGAACAATTAGGGGTATTACGTGCGTGTATCGAACAACTGTCATGATTATCGTGCTGAGGAACATTCCAGATGAAGCACGACAATCATGACAGTTTGCGACATGACATGACCCATGTAGGTCCGCACGATGTGTTCGATGATTTACTCGGCCAGAGCCTTGGCCAGGTTCTCGTCCAGCGCGTCCATGAAGCCGTCGGTGTCGAGCCACGGTTCGTCCGGGCCGATGAGCATGGCCAGATCCTTGGTCATCTGACCGCCTTCAACGGTGTCGACGATGACCTTCTCCAGCGTCTTGGCGAAGTGACGGACTTCGGGCGTGCCGTCCAGATCGGCGCGGTGCTTAAGGCCGCCGGTCCACGCGAAGATGGAGGCGATCGGGTTGGTGGAGGTCTTCTCGCCCTTCTGCCAACGGCGGTAGTGACGGGTCACGGTGCCGTGCGCCGCTTCGGCCTCGACGGTCTGGCCGTCCGGGGTCATGAGCACGGAGGTCATGAGGCCCAGCGAACCGAAGCCCTGGGCCACGGAGTCGGACTGCACATCGCCATCGTAGTTCTTGCAGGCCCAGATGTAACCGCCGTGCCACTTCAGGGAGCTGGCCACCATGTCGTCGATCAGGCGGTGCTCGTAAGTCAGGCCTGCCTCGGCGTACTTGTCCTTGTATTCGGTCTCGAACACCTCGGCAAAGATGTCCTTGAACTGGCCGTCGTAGGCCTTCAAAATCGTGTTCTTGGTGGACAAGTACACCGGGTAATGACGCATCAGGCCGTAGTTGAAGCAGGCGCGAGCGAAACCGCGGATCGAATCGTTGACGTTGTACTGCACCTGGGCCACGCCGCCGTCTTCGCCGTAGTTGTAGACCACGTGCTGAATCGGCTCGGAGCCATCGTCCGGAGTGAAGGTGACGGTCAGCTGGCCAGCTCCCGGAACCTTGAAATCGGTGGCCTTGTACTGGTCGCCGAATGCGTGACGGGCCACGACGATCGGCTTGGTCCAGCCGGGCACCAGACGAGGCACGTTGCTCATCACAATCGGCTCGCGGAAGATCGTGCCGCCCAGGATGTTGCGGATGGTGCCGTTGGGAGACTTCCACATCTTCTTGAGACCGAATTCCTTGACTCGGGCCTCATCGGGGGTGATGGTGGCGCACTTGACACCGACATGGTGCTTCTGGATGGCGTGGGCGGCGTCGATGGTCACCTGGTCATCGGTCTCGTCGCGGTGCTCGATGCCCAGATCGTAGTAGTCGAGGTTCACGTCGAGGTACGGCAGGATCAGACGATCCTTGATGTCCTTCCAGATCACGCGGGTCATCTCGTCGCCGTCGAGTTCGACGACAGTGCCTTCGACCTTGATTTTGGCCATGCTTCCTCCTGATAGATGGTGTGAAGATGATTTAGTCATAGCGCATGTTTGTAACGACTTGAAGCAATCGTCCGGTCCGTGGGAAACGGCCTTGTTGGCGTCCCACCCGGGCAATAGGCTGGAAACCATGTCTCAGGAAATTGAAATCGGTTTGGGCAAAAAAGGCCGTCTCGGCTACGCACTCGACGATGTGGCAATCGTCCCCTCCCGTCGCACCCGCGACCCCGAGGACGTCTCCACCTCTTGGCAGATCGACGCCTATGAGTTCGATGTGCCGGTGATCGGCGCCCCCATGGATTCGGTGACCAGCCCGGCCACCGCCATCGCCATGGGCAAGATGGGTGCGCTCGGCGTGCTCGATCTGGAAGGTCTGTGGACCCGTTACGAGGATCCGACCCCGCTGTTGGACGAAATCGCCGGACTGCCGGCCGATCAGGCCACCGAGCGTATCCAGCAGATCTATGCCGAGCCGGTCAAGCCGGAGCTCATCACGCAACGTCTGCACGAGATTCGCGCCGCCGGTGTCACCGTGGCCGGCGCGCTCTCCCCGCAGCGCACCCAGCAGTTCTACTCCACCGTGGTGGACGCGGGCGTGGACCTGTTCGTGATCCGCGGCACTGTGGTCTCCGCCGAGCACGTCTCCTCCGGCCAGGAACCGCTGAACCTCAAGAAGTTCATCTACGACCTTGACGTGCCCGTCATCGTCGGCGGCGCATCCAACTACCCCGCCGCTCTGCACCTGATGCGCACCGGCGCGGCCGGCGTGCTCGTCGGCTTCGGCGGCGGCGCGGTCTCCGCCACCCGCCAGACCATCGGCGTGCAGGCCCCGATGGCCACCGCCATCGCCGACGTGGCCGAGGCCCGCCGCGACTACATGGACGAATCCGGCGGCCGCTACGTGCAGGTCATCGCCGACGGAGGCATGGGCGACTCCGGCAGCTTCGTCAAGGCCCTGGCCCTCGGCGCCGACGCGGTCATGCTCGGCGCGCCGCTGGCCCGCGCCACCGAGGCCCCCGGCAAGGGCACCCACTGGGGTTCCGAAGCCCGCCACCAGACGCTGCCGCGCGGCTACCGCACCACGGTCGGCACGGTCGGCCCGCTCGAACAGGTGCTGTTCGGACCGAGCCACCAGGCGGACGGCAAGACCAACTTCATCGGCGCCCTCAAGCGCGCGATGGCCTCCACCGGCTACGTCGACGTGAAGAACTTCCAGCGTTGCGGCATGGTGGTCAACCCGTATTCCGCACGATAATCCCGATTACCCCCTGGAAATGGGGGTTTGCCCTCCATGCAGGAGGCTTAACTTGCCCGAAGGCGCGCTCAAGTAGTTTGACTTGGCGCGCCTTTCGTGATGTTGTAGTACAGACGCTCGCCGATGATGGTGAGTTGCAAGGGGGCTTGAAGGGGGTCATCATGGAGTATTCGGGATTTTTCCACGGCACATATCAGTACGGGCCGTTGCCGAGTTATGACGGATTCATCGTTGTGGAGCTGTCGGATCGCCCGGTGCGGTATCACATCCAACCCACATTCATAGGCGGGCTGAATGCGAAGGAATGTCATTCCATGGCCATGGCTGCATGCCGCATCGCCTGCACATCGGCGGACGCGATACGTGGCAAACTCAGCGTCGCACATCTCAACAGAGCCATGACAAAACCATGCCTGGACCGGCTGCAAACCATGCAATACCTGCTCGGCACCCACATGGTCACCCATCCGGAGCTCAAAGCGAAATTCTGCTATCTGCCCACTATCCCCACATTGATCGACGGCATGATTACCGGCAAGGACACGCTGGAAATGGCGGTATTCATGACCATCGGCCAGGAAAATCTGCGAGTCAACCTCAAACTGAAGTACATCGGTTCTCGATGGATGTGCATCTATGCCGATCTGGGCTGACCAGACGGCCCCGCCCGCACACCGATTCCTACGCTGGTAGCGGGAGACGGTTCTGCCGTGTCATAGGCTGGTTCGCCTATAGTAGTGACCATGCGTGAACATGTAGAAGAACCCAGATATGTCACCACCGATGACGACACCGTCTACTCGCTGCTGGCCAAACGAGCAGCTCGCACGCCGGATGACATCATCGCGGAATGGCAGGATGACAACACCCACCAATGGCGCAGCGCCACAGCTACTGAAATGCTGTCCCGCGTACGCGAGGTGGCCAAGGGCCTGTTGGGACTTGGCGTCAAAGCCGGCACCATGGTGCTGATTTACTCGCCTACCTGCTATGAGTGGGGTGTGGCTGATTTCGCTTGCGCGGCAATCGGCGCTGTGGTTGTGCCCGTCTATGAGACCGATTCTGCCCGTCAGACCGCGGGCATCGTCGAGGAAGTCGATCCCGCCATCGCCTTTGCCGGCGACTTCCAGCACGCACAGACGCTTGAGCAGATCCGTGTCAATCATCCGGGCATGAAATACGTGTTCAATTTCAAGGCCGATGGCCTTGACGCTGTCGCTGACTTCGGGCATGGCGTATCCGATGAGACGTTGGATGCGGCTATCGCTCGTATCAAAGCCGATGATCTGCTCACCGTGGTCTACACCTCCGGTTCCACCGGCAAGCCCAAGGGCGCGATGCTCTCCAACCGCAATTACACGCACATCGTGCTTAACGGCTACGAGATTCTGCGTGGCATGCTGTACGACGACAACCGTCTGCTGCTGTTCCTGCCGCTGGCGCACTGCTTCGCCCGCTACATCCAGTACGTGTGCATCGGTGGCTGCGGCGTGGTCGGATACATTCCCGACGCCAAGCGACTGCTCGCCGATATCCGCAGCTTCAAGCCCACCTACCTGCTGGGCGTGCCACGTGTGTTCGAGAAGGTGTATAACGCGGCCTCGCAGAAGGCTGGTGCCGGCATCCAGGGGCATATCTTCGCCCAGTCGGTCAAGCACTTCGTCAAGTGGAGCAAGGATGAGCAGGCCGGCCGCGGCCATTCGTTCATCGAGCGCATGCGCCATTCGTTCTACATGGCCACGGTGGGCAAATCCATTCGTTCCGCTCTCGGACCGAATCTCAAATGGCTGGCCTGCGGTGGTGCGCCGCTCAACGTGGATTTGGCCCACTTCTTCAACGGCATGGATGACATCACCTTCATCCAGGGTTATGGCATGACCGAAACCGCCGCTCCGATGCTCGTCAATTGGGAGGACGACAACGAGGTCGGTTCGGTCGGCAAGCCTGGGCCTGGCATGGGCGTGCGTCTTGGCGAAGACGATGAAATTGAGCTGACCGGCCCGAACGTGTTCCTTGGCTACTACAAGCAGCCCGAACTCACCGCACAGACGATGACTGCCGACGGCTGGATCAAAACCGGCGATCTGGGTCGTATCGACGACCGCGGCTTCACCTTCATTACCGGACGCAAGAAGGACATCATCATCACCGCCGGCGGCAAGAACATCAGCCCCGCCCCGATGGAGGATGTCATCGACACCTGCCCGATCGTGGCTCATGCAGTAGTAGTCGGCGACGGCAAGCCGTTCGTGTCCGCACTTATCGAGCTCGACCCCGAAATGCTGCATTCCTGGCTGGAAGGTCAGGGCCTCAATGCCGACATGACACTCGCCGAGGCCAGCGACAACGACGCGGTGCGCGCCTTTATCCAGCAGTACATCGACCAGGCCAACGCCAATGTCTCCCGCGCTGAGTCCGTGCGCAAATTCGCGGTGCTGGATGAGGAATTCAGTCAGGAGCACGGCACGCTCACCCCGAGCATGAAAGTGGTGCGTCCCAAGGTATTGCAGCGCTACGCCACCGTCATCGAAGAGGATCTGTACGCGCCCAAGCCATCCAACAAGCCGCTGCCCGCCACTGCCAAGATCATCGACAGCACGCTGGAGACCGTCAGGAAATCCTCCGAATCGGTCAAGCAGGCGTCCGAACAGGTCAAACAGGCCTCGGAACAGATGAAAACCAGCGTGTCTGATTCGATTGCTAGCGTGTCGGAGAAGATCAAGAAGTCGAAGGCCGAACCCGAAGAGGGCGAGACCGGTGATTCCGCCGACAATGCCGACAATGCCGCTGACACCGGCAGCAAGCCGGACCGGCCGGCTGACGAGAAGAACGAGGAGTAACGAGAAGTGGCCATCCGTGAGATCAGGGTCGTGCCCGACCCAGTCCTGCGCACCCCCTGCGATGAGATCAAGGAAATCACCCCAGCCGTACGCCGCCTGGTTGACGACCTGCTGGAAACCGTGGACGATCCGGGCCGAGCGGGCCTGTCCGCCAACCAGATCGGCGTGAGCCTGAGGGCCTTCTCCTACAACATCGACGGCAAGGTCGGCTACGTTCTGAACCCCGTATTCGAGGAGAAGTCCGGCGAGCAGTATGGCGATGAAGGTTGTCTGTCCGTGCCCGGCTTGTGGTACAAGACCCGTCGGGCCGACTACGCTCGCGTGCGTGGCATCGACCTGGACGGCAACGAGGTCGTGCTCGAGGGCTCCGGGCTGATGGGCCGTATGCTTCAGCACGAATGCGACCATCTCGACGGCCACGTGTATTTGGATCGCCTGGAAAAGGAAGAACGCCGCGAAGCCCTGCGCTACATGCGCAATCGTCAGGCGAAGTAGTCCATATCCGGCTCCCGCTGGCGGGAGCCGTCGAACGTAGTGAGACTGAGGGTGGTTCTGCCGGTACCGCCCGTAACTCCCCTCAGTCGCCTACGGCGACAGCTCCCCTCAAGGAGGGGAGCCTGTTTTTCTTAGTACCGGCTCCGTGCTATTCTCAAAATTTGTGTGCCACCCGGCAACGGACGCAGTCGCTGGCGTCCGGAACCACCCAATATTGTCAACCGGCACACAACAAATTCGCGTCATGCTCGCGACGGCCTGTGTCGGTCGGCTGTACAACTCGTGAAACCGGGGGAGTAGCTGCACGCAGGTGCGCATGGCCAGGCAAGAACCGACAATGAAAGGTAGTAATACCATGGCTCAGATCACTATGAGCGACATGCTGAAGGCCGGCCTGCACTTCGGCCACCAGACCCGTCGTTGGAACCCGAAGATGAAGCAGTTCATCCTCACCCAGCGCAACGGCAT
>OBUW01000557.1_pt1 | contig 17894 bp, 8 predicted proteins | sample 1475761 | NCBI WGS metagenome assembly OBUW01 (sample SAMEA2579908, study PRJEB22360) | human gut metagenome | biome: human gut; feature: human-associated habitat; material: faeces | place: Denmark | collected 2008/2010
CAGCCAAGTTTAAACTTTTAGACAATGATATAAATCCACACAAACAAGCAAAAAACGGAAAAAAAAAACAAAAATGAAAAATGAAAAATAACAATTGGTTATCCGAAATAAATGTCTGTTAAGTTGTTGTGGTAGGTCTTTGTTTTGTTTCTATTTTTTTTTGAGTTCTAATAAAACAATTAGGCTAAACTTGATGTTAATGGTTAAATTGTTATTTATGAACAAGCCTTGTATTAACAGAAGGGGGTAATGATTCAAACAATAACAAATATAACTTTTTTGACCAATAATAAAAGCCCAACTACCGGATGTATAATAACTCTAACTCTGTTCAGTAGTAAATTTGAAGTTTTGCTTTTTCTAAAAATATCAATTAGAAAGCTTGGACCAAATAAAAAAAAAAAAAAAGGAAAATTAAAAAACCCGAGTATATGACACAAAATTGCAACAAAAAAAATTAAACACACTCACACAGTATCTTTAAACCAACAGACAGAACCGTAAATATAATACTATATCTTGTTCTTGTTCTTAGTAATAAAGTATTGTGATGAATAACAAAAAATTCTCTTGGTATCTCTTTACCCTTTTTGTTTTTGTTATAAAACCGAGATTTTCTGATTGATTTATGCAATTAAAGGAAATAATTCAAACAATAACCAGAACCACTAATAACTAAAACAAACACTAACACTAACACTAACACAAATCAATAAATGGATTTTAACTTGCGCAAAAATAAAAAATTATATTGATATTGGGAATTAGTGATTTATTAGTTCTAGCAAAATAATAGAAACTTCAGAAAACTCTTTGTTGTTTGTTTTGTAATAAACGAGAATGGATTGTTCTTGTTTAAAAGTTTGTAATTTGATTTATTTGTTGTTTTGGTGAAATGATATTAAAACCCTAAAATTATGAGTGATTAATAATTTGTAGGCAATATATATATGGTATATGTGTATATCAAATTGTACCCACTTATTAATTGTCTTCTGATTTTTATTTTCTTGATTATAAGGAATTATTGGAAGATTGATTGTATTGATTGATTTTTAAAAAAAAAAAAACAATTGATTTGATTTATAACAATCCAAGAAATAATTATATTAAAATCAATCTTTATTAATTTCAGCAAATTTTCAAATCAAGTTAAAACTGTGAAATTGATTCTCTTTTAAATTATTTGATTCAATTGTGTAATACTAATGTGAGATCAAAATTAAAATCAAAATCAAAATCAAATGATTATCTTTAACACTGCCAGGTTTTCTAAAATGTTTTTCTCTTTATTAATCAATGAATATGATAAAATAAATCCTTACTTTTCTAGTTCCTAAATGTCACCTCAAATACCCAAAAAAAAAAAAAAAATGGAAATGTAAATTGATGTTCCAATTGAAATCAAACAAGAATAGAAATGAAAAAGTTAAATGGCCTTTGTCTTGTCTTTCTTCTTTCGTGAGGAGGGGTAAAAACAACAAACCAATATATAACTAATCACTAATTTGACTTTTTGGCAAAAAAAAAACCAAAAAGTGAAAAATTCAAAAAAGTGAAAACTTGGAGTTGAAAAAACTGGAAATTATTCAAACAAATCTTATTACACACTTGTTTTTAATTCAATTGTATGTAATAATCTGATTGTTTATTTCAAATAAAAAAAAACAAAACCTTGTGAAATTCTTTCTTTAAACTTTTTTATAAATAAAGGTTTAGTTTAATTTAAAAAATCCAGGCGAAGTACTAAAAATATAATAAGGGGAGTTTTTGGTAATGATAAATATTTAGTACTTGATCTAGTTGTGGATGTGGATGTGGTTGTAGTTGTAGTTGTAGTTGTAAATTGATGATTTGATTTAAAACAAGGAAAAATAACTTATCAATATAAACTTATTGTTGTTATATATAAATTAGTTTTTTTATCCGCTTTAGATTGGTTAAATTTGGAGTATTGTATTGTGTTGTATTGTTTTATATTTAGGTAACTAGTTGTTGCAGCTACGACTTTTTTTTTTGCAGTTAAACTAACAAAACTAACTAAATAATTTTTTTTTCTTTTTGGGAAAGGGGAAATTTGTGTTGGTAGCTTTTAGTTGTTGTTTTTCTTGGTTTGATGGATAAACAAAAAAACAAAAAAATCTACCAAAGTGGTTTTGTATCTTCTTTAGTTAATGTGTTGATGTTGATGTTGATGATAATAATAATAAATAGGAAAATCTCTCTTTTATTATTTATTATCCAACAGAATGTGTGTTTTTTTTTTGAATTTGTTTTCTTCTTCTTTAAGTTAACGTTTAAGCAAAAATAAAGAATGAAGTTGGAGTGGGGAATGTAGTATAAATTATAGCTTGTGAAATTGAATATTGTTCCCAGAAAGTATATTCCTATGGGGGTTAAAAATATGACAAAGAATTGAAAAATATGAAAAATATGAAATAAAAAAATGAATGAACGAATGACTGAATGAATGAATGGAATATAAATGTAAACTTCTTCTCCTTAACAACAAGTAACCTCAATTAATCTTGACCACAGAAGTATATACAGAAAAAAGGGGGACAGATTAAAGTAAAACTCAAAATAAAATAAAAAAAAAGAGTATTCTTAAATCTAAAATGAAAAATTGGAAAGAGTATATTATATATATATATATACTTTGGAAATATTCATTTCAAGAATGGGTTTGAATTCTCAATTTTATTTTTCTAATTTTGGTTCTTATTATTATTATCTCTACCAGAACAATGTATCTTTTTACTCTAGAAATACAAAATATCAAAAATCTAACACAAGAATGAAAAAAAAAAGAGAAATTAAGCAGCAACAACAGGAGGTAAAGCAGGAAGAGGTGCAGCAGCAGAGGTGCTTAAAAAAGAAAAGAGCATCATTATCAACAGAGCATTGAAAAAGAAAAGCAAAAAAAAAAGTTCAGAAGTAGAACCATAACCGCCCCAACCCAAGACAAGCTGCATTAACCACAAACAAAAAGAACCCATTAAACATATTAACAATCAAAGACAAAAAAAAAATACAACAACTCAAAGAAAGAAGGAAAGTAAGAGAGTACAAAGCGTATTCAAAAGAAAAATGTATTATTATGCATAATACTAAACCCTCCAAAATTAAATTGAAAAATAGATTCCCTCTCTCTCTCTCAGTTTTGGGTCTTAAAATGTTTTTCGGGGGGAGAGGGGGGGGTGTAATAAAAATTGATTCTCTGTTTTTTTTTATATCCGACATGCAGCAAGTAATTTGCAACACAAAGACATATCTTTTATTTTTTTTTCAAACAAAGAGAATTTTAATATTAATTGAACCACAACTACTCACAACAACAACTACTCACAAATATGAAAAATTTACTTGATGATGATGACAACTATTTTTTATTTTAGGTCGTTCAACATGTTGTGTAAATGTCATCCACCTTAACATACCATATCGTACATTTTTCAACAATTAAAGAAAAAGTCTGAAAAGTGTACAACTGGACCAGCATCATTCGAGATTACAATAAACACCTAGCGTGAGTAGTAGAAGAAGAAGAATGCTAAACTAATAAAACAATTTGCGAACAATATAAACTAATGAGATAGTATACCCCGGAACTCCAAAGAAGAAAGAGTAAATGGTTATGTTAATTAAAGAAATATTTGCTCTTACCGTTTGTTGTGGAATGGTTTAATTTTCAAGCCAAGTCTAAGATAAGAGTCATTCATTCACTCGCTCATTCATTCATTCATTTCTTAGTTTATTGTTGTATTATTAGTGTTTTAGTTTGAGGCCGATATGTGCATTTCAACATTATCACCTAGACCCTATTCAATTGTACTACTTGCGTTAACTGCATTCCCAAAAAATTTCATAGCTCTTTTTTTCGGTGATAAATATTCAATAGGAAGAAAAATGTACTTGAAATGTTTGTGTCTGTGTAAATGTGAACTTCTTAGGTGGTGGGTATTGGGTATTGGGTATTTGGAATGTTAAATATATCTTCACAAAAGAAAAGTAAAGAGAAAAAAAAAAAAAAAATTTATTCACTTACAAGAAGAAATGAAGGTGTATAAGAGACATTTTTATTGATGAGATACTGCAAAGTTACGCCCAAAAACAGCTCGAGATATGTTTTGGTAACCAAGAAGATTAAGTTATATCGAACAAAATAAACACTTCTAATTACTCTTTCTTTTTTAAAAAAAATGAAAAAAATAACATACACGAATACATTAGTTAAAGAAATAGGGGGAGGGGCAGAATGACTATTGACTAATAATATTATTAGTGCCATTTAGTTCCAAAATATACGTAGTAGTTTAGGTCTAGTGGGTCTCTAACTCTTTTGAATATTTTTCCACATTTATCCACATTTTTCTTTATACGTTTCACGTTTTTTATTTTTAATGTCGGTTTTTTTTTTATTCTTATTTTTTGTTCCTTGAATTTTGTGACACTAAAAAATAAACACACACACACTTAGTCAGTTACTTGACAAAAATTAAAAATTGAATGTGTAATTTTATAACAATTGTCCTATTTTCGGTCTTTAAATTTTTTGGTTTTCTTTCTTTCAATAGGTTTTCCTAGTTCTTTTAGATATCTCTCCCTCCTCTTCTCCTCCCTCTTAGTTTTTTTCAAAACAACAAAAGAGAATAACAACAGTGAGTATTGTTTTACTGTTCATTAGATGATGATGCCATCTCTTGTAGCAATGTGATTGTAACAAGGGGGCGAAGAGAAGGGGGATGTTTCAGGTCTTTGTTTAAATCGGACATATACGTTCATAAACATCTATCCATCGTTCTACCATGTCTCCCCCTCATACATACATTTGTACCTTATTCTTTTGTTGTTGTTGATGGTTATGCACCCAACGCACATTCAGACTCCATAATAATAAATGAATTAATCATCTCATTCCAATATGCACCAATATCAAATACACTAAAACTAAAAACCTACTGAATATAGTAAACAATAGGTATTATATTCATTTTGCCTTTAAACAATAGAGGAATCAAAAAAAAAAATAAAAGAAAAATATACAAATCAATGAAACACTTTTAGGTAGATATATTTTTAGTTGCCTATTGTGATGTGTATGTGTATGCATGCGTGATATTCCTCTCCACCTCCATCACTCTTAAGAGAGCTGTTGGGATTTTATTGTCTTATTTTAAAAACGACAAACTGAACAACAAGTACAAAAGATAAAGTGAAATATCAGACAATACCAACTAATTTTAGTTCTAGCAAGATTTTTTTGCACCCCTAATCTAGCCAGAAAATTAACTACTTGCTTTGGTGCTTGCCTTTTGCCTCTTTAATCTTGTTACTTTTACATTTATAAATTTTTAGCATTTTTTAGACATTATTTTTGGAGTATAATTTTACAATCAAATTACGAACATTGCAATTTGTTTCAGAATGTCATTAAAAGTTTATTCTAGACCACTCGGAAAATATAGCCCAGAATTATCTCTAGTTAATGACAACGACCAAAAGTTTTTTATTGATAGGGAAATTATTAGAGAGAAATAGAAATATGAATGTAAGATCCAGCAAATGTAAACCCTTCTTTCAAGGAAACCCGAATTATCGGTTTTACTTTACAACGCATCCCACACCCATATTGTTGCTGTTGTCGTTGCGATGAGTTGTCGGTCCACTGTAATAACAAGACACTGATAAAGAAGGATAAAAATCGAATTGCATAGAATTGTGTGATTTTTTGCTTCTTGATGAACATGGAAAAAATGAAAGCCTCCAATCTCCAATTCCCAACTAGTCACTGTTTTATTCTAGATTGGATAAATCTCTTTCAAGTAAAACTACCAAAGTAAGAAGTTCTGTAAGTGTGATGGAGTGATGGCAATATATGAAAGCCTCTTCTATAATTTCTGAGTGGAGTGGAGTGTGCTGACATAGTTAAGAGCAACTACAATAATAACAGTTTTTCAAGCTGCAAATTGAATAAAAGATTAATTCAGGAATTACCGAAATCTGTAAGTTAATAAATAAATTATATGCGCACACACATACATACACATGTACATATGTACGTTCACTATTAATAATAGGCAACGTTCTACTTGAATTATTGTGCATTCTGTTCTTTCAAGAATTTTGATGAACATCAGTTATTTCCTAATCAAGTGAAATTTATCCTACGCATAACCATATCACCAAGAAGTTTAATGAGGTTTCTTTAGATAATACAGAATTGCCCATTTTATTAATGCGTTCTCAAAGCCTAGCCTGGTCTAGCCTAGTTTTCATTCCCTTTTCTTGGAATGCGAGAAATTCCGAATATTCTCAATCTTCTAGTCCACTTCCAGATAGAATACTCTTTATATTTTATACTGGAAAATTGTGAGGATTGACGTCACCATCATCTCTACTCTATCAACTATAGTTAACAATAATGATGGTTATAATGACCTCCAACTAAACTTTAAAGAAAGCAGGACAGAAAAACGTTTAAGCAAGCATGAATGGGAGAGTGAATAATCTTCAAGGGATCGTAACCATCAATTTTAGCCTATTTTTTTTTTTTTTGACTTCAACAGTCTGCAAATGTTTTTGGTTTGTGGTTACGTGAACACATGCATGCATACATACATAAATATGCAAAAATGCTTACTTTCTGTTCTACATTTTGAATTGTAATATTCCAGTTTACTTTTACTTATTCCAAAGAAATAGATTGTAATTGGAATGAGATTTCTAATTACTACCAACAACACTAACATTAGTACTTAGCTCTTAAAACTGGCTAGCATTAAAGATTACACAATAATATAAATATTTCTATCTACGTAAAAGAGGTGATTGGGTCACTTGTCTGTGAATACAGCTACTTGAAATTGTAGTATTCATTGTTAATAATCATTGTCATTCCAAGTATTCACATATAAACTTGACTCTGTTTGAAGGGAGGGGGGTGAAAAGTTGAAAATTCTAAAAAATTAATTACATTCATATTTGTTAACACTACTATTATAGGCATTTCAAGAAGAGTAAAAAAGTACTAAATTGAGAACAATAAGCAATAAAAAAGACAAAGTATTGTTAATTATCAATTTCCCAAATATAAAAGCCAACAACAACAACAACAAGCATTATAAACCGATATACATTTTGAAAATCAACAATTGCATGATTTGGCACAATCAAGAAATTTTATGACTACTAACCAAAAAACAAAAAAAGAACAATTGAGCAATATAAAGAGAAGATATCAAAAAAAAAAAAATTAAATCAAAAGATATCAAAGTCCTTTATCAAGATTTGAACTAATTGGACTTTAGTCAACAAAACGCCGTGAAATACTTAAAAGCAGCAAACCCTTAATCTACTCTTTAATTTCCATATCTCTGATTAATTAATTAATTGATAGTAAGTAACACGTGCTGTGGAAACTACATCTTGTTTTTTTTTTTAATATATGATAAAACAATAAATGAGGTTCCCTTCATTGTGCCAACCAACCAACCAAGAGAATAGCAAAAATGAATAATAAAATTTCTGTATTGTGCTGAAGCGATGAGTTTAGACCCAAATATGTATAAAAACACGTATCGTAACGGTTTTTTTTGTTCTTTCTTTTTTTTTTTTGCTTTCCCCGTGAATTCTTGCTTTGTTAACTTTATTTTCCCTTTTTCCCAATTTCCCATTTCCTATGTTTTTTTTTTTTTTCCTTAATTCGAGAGGGAGGCGGCTTTGAAAGAATAAGTTGTTTACAATTATAATTAAGCAAGACTATTAGGGTGTTTTTCAAAGGATTGGTATTGTTGTTTTTTTTATAGAACAAAACCAAAGGGTAAATCCGAAAATCCAGACAGAAATATATACAACTTAAGCTGGCTAGTTGAGCTATTATTATATTATGTCAAATTTTGTGAGACCAAAAGCAACAAATGAGAAAATAACAACAAGAAGGATTGGCAATTTAATATTGTGTCAGATATAGAAGAGCCAAAGAAAGGGTGTCAAACCCTTGGGTGAAAATTTCATTTTCAGGGATCATTCACCTCATCAATTCTACAATGTTGTTTTGAAATACAACAGAACAGAACAAAGCCAGTAACTTTCTTGAACAATTTAACATCAAGACCTGAAATTTTGAAACAGTGTACAGCTTGGCAATTGGTGTCAGACGTATGATATCTGATGTGAGTGAATTATTGTTAATGGAATTATTATTTCTAGTTGTCTGTCGTTTTAGTATCACGTTGCAATTGGTTTATTGTTTTCTATCATTCCTTTATTGTTCGTGGTTTATTTTCTGGGCAAACTAGGCTGAGTTGGACTGGTTGTTTTAGTATATTCAATTCTTTGTGATATAGTTCAATTTACGTTGTTAGGTTTTTCTACAAGATATCACAAAATACCATAATTGAATAGATAGATGATAGGTGATGGGTCTCACATTTGTGAACTCCCCCCCTCTCTTTCTTCCCATCATTGCCCCTATTTCTTTTCTTAGACATTCTAGGCACATTTTTACAACCTGAAATATTGCCAAGTGAACATTAAAGGGAATTTAAGTGGGTTGATCATTTCCTTATTTCCATAACAGGGAAAAACTGAAAAAAAAAAAATCTAGATCAGACAAAGAGGGTAGTGTTAGTGATTTAAAATTAAGGTACCAACCAACCAACAAACAAACAACAGACTCATTTGGCTCACTACCATTATAAAGACAACAATATAAGAGAGAAGAAGTTGTTAAAGCCACCATAGTTTAATCAATATGAATTCTCACTTGTAACACATCTCCATTTTAAACAATAATAATCCTTTTTTGTTGTTCAAGTCATCGGAAACTCGGGATATACTTTTTTTGTTGCTACAATCAATCCTTGTAATTGAATTAGAAGAGACAATAGAAATAGAGTTTTGTTGTTTTCTTTTTCATTTCCCTTTTCCCCTTTTCTTTTCATTTATACTTTCTGTTTCAACTACTTTTCAACATTCTCTCACCAAATCAACTATTGTTGTTAATGGTATCCAGTAGTTTTTTTTTTTGGCTTTATAATAAGTTATACAATTTTGATAGTTCCTGAATACTTTGTCAATTCTCTGAAATTTGTATTGTGTATGTGTGTTTCATGTTGTAGATTACAAGTGTTTGTCAAGTCATATCACAAAATTAGAATATTCACGCCATATGTTTGTGTCTACTTAGTCGTTTATACCGCCTTACAACATACATATGATTGCAAAAGTATGGACTACGCTTCTTGCTAACGCAATTCTCTTGTGTTTTTTTTTTTTCAGTTTTAGTTGTGGCTATTGTTTCTATTTTTTTATTACAGATACTGAAGTAAACAACATCATGCAATAACAAGACCATCATCATCACTTTCGTAAATGGTGTCTTTTCAACGTGATTGGTAGAATGAATCGCAAAGTGTTGAAAAATCGATTTGGTCACATGCTAAACTTGTACAAAAAAAAAGCAGTTACCATAGCAATAGACTTTCATCCTTATCTATATCATTTCGTACGGTAAGCCCAATTTCATTTCAACCAAGTACTACTGTCGTCAAAAACTATAAACATAAAGTATAATTACCATTCAATTTGAACAAAAGAAAAAACCACAATAGCTAATAAAATGGAAGCTATTTTTCTTTTTTGAATCTAGAAAGAGTTCTTGTAAATCTTTCATGCTTGGATTATTGATGTCCGACGATACTAAGAGAGATTGGCAATCACAACTTATTCAATATAGAATTTTCTGATTTTTCAGAAACCAATTAGTTTTTGTTTGATTTTCCATAATTTTCAAGTATCAATTGTTATAATTACATTTCTACTTAAAAAATGAGTTCTTCACCCCGAGTTATGGTACTATTTGCTAAACACTTGACATTACCGCCTTGTAATTTAGTGAATAACTTCCCGCTTACTTAATAAACTAAGTTTGAATTTTTCATTGCCATATTTTCCATAATTTTGTCACTTTTTTTACTTGAAAAATTTGTGATTCCTTCCAAATTGCGTTGTTCCGCTGGTAATATTTATTATAAACAAGTAGTCCTGAATAGCTTATACATTATAGTATAGAATCATGAACTTGCTCAATCAAAGAGCCAGAGGAATGGTAATTCTGGTAACTTACAATATTGCCTTTTCTTTCTTTCTTATTATGTTAATAGTAAAGTTAACCATTCACACAAAGAAGGGAAACAACAACTTACAATTATCATTGCTCCGCCTTTGTAGCCCCCTCGATTGTAAATCTTTTAAAGTTTAGGTTTTTTAGTACTACAAAATGCTATTCCTGGCGAAGAAGAATAAAAATCTAGAATTGCTTAGTTTAATTGCTGCAAGTAACGCATGTTCAAACTAATCATTAAACACACTAGTATTACTGACGAAGGAAAAAAAAAATGGGGCAATCTCTGTAACACCTATACTTGCCAAGCATGTGACCATTACCATCATAATGTTACTTTATAATTCAATCAACCCATACTATATTGAGAACCATTATCATTGACAATTTCACCTCTATTTTTTTGTTCGCCATTTTTCTTCTCTTATTCTTACTCAAGTTGTTTTAGTTTGAAAATACAAACCTGAAACGGCCCAAAAAAAAAGAGGAAAGAAAGACAGGGGGTGTACTTTCAAGTATGTATGAAACAGCATTAATTTTTTTATTTCATTTATTTATCCAGCCATACATACATACATACATACATGAAAAAAAAAAAAAAAACAAGGCGACTACCTCAGTTTCAAATAGATCTCAATAAACGAAGTATTAAAAAATCTTAAGAAAGTGAATAAACTGGTTGTCATGGTAACATGAGATCAATCCAAAAAAATAAATGCGCTGTCAAAAAAAAGAGAAAGAAAATTAATCCGACCGACCCCGTGGTTGTAAGTTACTACTATGGAGAAAATTATGTGGGACCTGAAAAGAAAAAGAGGTGTCCCAACCGAAGAAAAAAAAAAACAGTTTGTTTTTTTCCAGGGGGGTGTGGGGATGGGCGACAATTACCAAGACTACAACCACGAGAGGCACCATAAAAAAAATACAACACCCTGGTGAATTAAACTAAACTAAACTAAACTAAAAAAAAATTATAATAACCCGTAGTTTTAGTCATTATTTTAGTCACTGTAAGAATGGTTAAATATATATATATTTGTAACTAACCATTGACATAATCTGTTATACATACACAGTACATCTATCCATTTGACAATTGCTGAATATTAAACTTACCAAAAAGTGTTCACAATCAAATTTATTATTCACATTGTTGTTGGGGGTGATCAGTTTTGAAAATTGTGAAAAATTCTTTAAAGTTGATGATCGTTTTTTTTTTTTCAGTCTTTTCTTTTCTTTTTTGTCATTTTCTTTTAATGTCTGTTTTTAATTATTCGACACAAACCCTTCTCAGTATTAATTGTACAAAAAGAAGTGATGTCACAAATGTTAATTCTTTGACAATTTTATTATTTTTTTCTTTTCATTTTAAACACACAAACATATATATACACACACACAGACACACCAACTCAACTTCCATTGTTTGTTTGTTTGTTTGCTAATTATTATTCTTCTTACCAAAAAAACAAAATCAAAACTAAAAAAAAAGATAGCTATTGTTTAGAATTGATATAATCATACGATGTTTTCAAACATATAACTAATTTATTCTTAATTAATTAATTAATTAATTAAACAATTTTTTAAAATCTTTGTTTCAACTATTGTTCCTGATTGTTCATCATCACAATGTTAGATTTAATTAAATTGATCATTAACGTTAAAACGATATCTCCCTCAAAAAAAAGTAGCAAAGATGTAGTTGTGGGTAGTAGTTAATTTAACCAATCATAAATGCCGACTTCTAACCTGATTAACCTAGGATAATTGTACAAAAGTGGAAAAGAGAAAGGGAGAAAGGGAAAGAAACTAACCTTGTAAATCCAAAATGTAAGAAAGGATAAACATTTTTCCGTTTTTTTTGCTGTTTTGCTCTGTTTTGTTAAATTCTGTTCATTCGTAAGCCATTAGTAACTCAGGTTCTTGATATTTACTAAATAATAAAACCCAGAAGTATGCCCTTAAACTAAATTGTGAGTATAAGGTCAGGGTTGTGAATCTATAAATTGGGGATAACTATGCAGAGAGAGAGAATGGTATCCCCAGAGTATAAAATAGTTAGAGGGGTTAATAACGGATATTCAACGGTTCTTTTCTTTTTTTCCATCTTCCTTCACCAATTGAAATAATAATTATTCAGTTATGTTGCATCTCAATTTATTTTACTGAAGAGGAAGAAATTGCTTCACAATATATTTACCATTGTTATTGTTATTATTTTCAACGGTGAAGATAAAGTTTTATTGTTAATTGACCCCCCAAAAAAAATAACAATTTTCATTATTAATCCTGTTTTATTGGTTGGTTGTTTTGTGTTAATCAACAGAAACTATGTCCGAAACTGTACTCGGATTTATCAAACCATTTTTCAATTGATATTAGAAGAAGCCAATTCCATGCTTTTTCTTTCTTTCAACAACAATCTATATAGGTATACAAACATTTATTGTTTTACCATTAGTAATACTTAGTAATGATTGGTTGAGCTTACTCATTTATTGTTTGTGTAGAGACCCCTTTCGCTAGGTTGGCCCGATGTAATTGTTGCCCCATCAACAAAATAAAGTGCTACTAACCCTACACAATCAAGCGGAGAGAAGGCATGATGCCGTACCTGTATACTTTCTCCATTTCATAATATTTCATATTTTTTTTGGATATGAGCTTATTAATTGCTCACATTATTTGGGTTGGAAGTTAACCTCCATAATCAGTGTTATCACACCAATCAAATTCTATTAATGATATTATCCCCACTACCCTACAACTACCCTCAATAGGGGCCACGTTGACCCATAGTGGATATTATCATCCACTTTTAGATTATTATTTTTCTACATACTTTGTGATTGAAGAGTTTTCATGAATTGGGTAAAGATTACAAAACAGGTGATTCTGAGATACTATTATTATTATTTTGTTAAAAAAAAAACAAAAATCTTAAAATGTAGTTGCAAAAGTGTTACAAAAATGAAATCAACCAACACCATTACCGCTTCGATATACCTAATTTGTTTTACGTATATGTATGTGTATGTATGCGTAAGTCTATGATATAGTTTAGGCTATTTTGGAGGCTGCATCAGAAGTGATATTACGTTGCCAAACAAAAAAGGTATTTAACTTGATAAGGTGAAATAGTGCAGCTGCAAATATCAAAATTATTTCTTCAACATTTGCATTCTTTATGAAATAACATCATCGTACACCACCGCCACTACTTTTCCTCTTCCTATTACGGAAAGTAAGTAATATTGTCCAATTTACCTTATATGATCATTTCTGTGATAATTATTTTTCTAGCTTTTTTTGTGAGTTTTTGTTTAACTTTACAATTCACAAATATAAAAGGAGGCTTTAATTAATTCCGGCTTCCACGTACATACATATTTGTGTGTGTGATATTGAAAGGCAGGAATAACGGATCATGAATTCCATAACTACAAAACGTGACAACTTGAGTAAAAACTCTCTACTATAGGAGAGTTTGAAGTATGAGTGGAATCTGAATTTTTGGAGGAAAACATGTTCAATGCAAATCAAAGCAAACCCTGTGCGTTCCTCGTCATTTTTTTTTTTTTTTTTCACAAATGATTACTCAATACATACTCCGAACATTCTAGAATTAATTATTTGGAAAATCCCTCAACTAAAAGAAATGAAATAGTTATGTATGGTTTTCCAATCAGAACATTCTTTTTCTCTTTTATTCTTGCCATAAATTTTTGGAATGAAAGAAGAAGTAGAATTGTCTAATTTAATATCCAATTGTTTTTTTTTTTTGGTGGTTTGTTATTTATTGCAGACGGTCTGACAAAAAATAAAAAACATTTGACAATTTTTCAATTTTGCGACATTAAAATTTAAAGCCAAAAAAAAAAAAAAAACTCCAAAAATGATGATTTGCACCCCCATTCTATTTCTATCATACGAACAGCAGACATAAAGCAACAAAAGTTGTGTTAAATTCAGTTGTGGTAGATTCTGGGTTTTTGTTGTTGTTGTTGATTATTCCAATAAGAAAACACAAATTATAAGTTCATTCAATTGTCCGTAAAAAAAATAATAACTCAATTTAGAACTACAACAAGAAATGATATCCATTATCAAAATATCAACAACTTTAAACGATTTCAAATATTCCCACGCAATTTATTTTCTTACAAGAAGAAGAAGCAACAAAGCAAACAAAGAAACCGAATTTCTATTGTATAATTCTATTTTTGGGATATCCTTAAAACTAACAACAATAGCATCAAATTTAGCCGAAAAAAAAAAATTAGGTTGAAAGTTTGGAATTCATTCATTTTATAAAGGAAAGTATTTATTTCTTTTTTTGTCATAATTTGGTGATTTGTGCATTAATACGATGAAACCAAACATCAAATGGTTATTCAAATTTAATAGTATCAGTTGATAAATCCGTCTTGAAATAACATTGATTGTAATAATAATAATAATAATAATAATAATAATAATAATAATAATAATAATAAAGAACATAGATAGTTTATGGGAATGCTGTAATAGAAACCGTCGTGTATTTTTTGTTGTTGCTGTTGCTATTGATATAATAAGCATGTCTAACTTATTGTGCTAATTCATTCATTACGTCAATAAGACTCTACGGTGACAAATAGCAATAATGTCTTTTCATTTCCAAAGCCTGGTTTTGCTCATTGGTCTGTCCATTGTTATACTTACTATCGTCTGAGCAAATTTTTTTTTTTTTTTTTGCAATCAAATTTGTGCACCTTTATTAATAAGTGGTATTCAAACAATGCAAAATAACACAAGCCACCACCTAATTAGCCAGCAGTAAAACTTCCAATAATAGAAATACTAACTAACACAAAATGAGAGGAGAGCGAGGCGTAATTAGTTTTATTTAGTTTTGGGTATGACAAGTTGAGTCTGTTTTTTTTGGCTTTTAAAAAAGAATACCGAAATAAATTCAGTCAGCTCGGATTTCCCGTAAGGAAAATTTGCCTTGCTCTTTTAATACTCTGTTAATGCCTTACATATTCAAGCTTATTTTTTTGTTTTGAACAGGTTCATACAAATAATGTTTGTTAATATTCTAATTGATTTTTCAATATATCCAAACCACAACCATATAATAGAAAAACTTAAACGTTTGGCCAAAAATTCTGTATCTAATTCCAAAGGCTACTAATACTTTTAATCCATTGTAATTGTCCAAAGGAATTGAAAAGAACTTCAATTTACGAAATATTATTTTGTTGATCACCACTCATTAAGTTATGTATAAGTTCTGCGTAACATATTTCCTAATTGGGAAGTCCAAATTTTTTTTTTTTAATTAAAGATGAGCGACCAAAACCCTCATCACAACAACAAACCACATTGCAAGAAAAAAAAAAAACTTCACATAGAAAATTTTCCTGTTTGTTCTTCTTCTTCTTCTTCTTTTCTCTTTCTTTAACATATTTTTAAAACTAACTTCCGGATTACCAGCAAGACTAATAATACCTCCATTTAGTTAAGCACAAATGGCTGGAAGGAGATCACATGTATTTTGGTCCATCGTTAATAATTCAGATCAACTTTAATTTGGAGTCTCAATCAATCAATATTGTTTGATGATTTATAATTATCATAGTCGACTCTGATTCGCTTGATGGATACATTTTTAATATCACTGACATACTTTGTGAATTACATTTATTATATGAATTGATTTATCTTTTGATGATAAAGAAGATTTGAGAAATACAATACTTTTGAAAAAAAAAGTGTATTAATGAACTTCTGAGTATTGACACTAATTGGAATAAGCAGGGGGAATGACGTAGTAACAACTTTATATGAACATTTTGAATGTCCTCATTGAGATTTACACTTTTAGTCTTCTCTACATCGTCCTCTTTTTTTTTTTCATTCAATTGCATTTTTTATTATATGGTTACGTTAACCTTCATACCAATATGGTTATGCAGTAATAGTTTAATGCTTTATTGTTTGTAGCCATACCATGATCTAAACAGACCATAATAATTACTCTTTTTTTGCAAGATTTAGCTTCAAAAAAAAAAAAAAAGAATAACAACATTTGCATTAACAAGCGTACCTAGATTAGTATTTTTTTTTTTTTTGGTCCAAGTTAACTCCAGTTTTGTTGATTTTGATGTTAATTCAATTCCTTGGTTTATAAAACTTCTAATTTTGAAATTTTTCACAATAAATATGTGTTACCAGTTGTATTGTTCAATTAGTATTAGTTATTATTGTTCAATAGTCAATCAACAAGAATACTAAATCTAACTTAATCGCTTTATTCATATTTAGTTGGTTAGTTGGTTGGTTATTCTTTTTTTTTTTTTCTTTTGGGTTAAAGTTTTTGATGAGGTGTTCTCATTTGGGAAACTATATTACCCCTTTAAGGCTGTATTGCAACTAAAAAGGGAATTATTACTACTCGTTTCATTTTTGTGTTATTCGCGTGAAAATAATTTTTGAATCAATATAGTTTAGATGAATAATCAATGATAATTTATTGTTTTGGCTGATTTCATAGGTTTTTTGTATGGCTAAAGTGAACAATAAGTCTAATCAATGACAAGAATAATAATAATAATAACAGTATATCAACTAACAAAGAAAGTATAAAAAAAAAATAGAATGTGACATATGTATCTAACGAATTTTATATGTAAAAGTAGAGAGTGTTATATTTTGACACATTTCAACAATACCAATAAGATAGATGTAATTCTGATGGTGATGTTGGTATACATAACCACAATGAAAAACATTTTCAATATCAAAACAAGATACGAGCTTTTCTTTTATTAAACCAAAAAAATTCAAACAAATCGCAAATCAGTTCAAGAGTTGACTAATTGGAAAACTAGACGAAAACTCCCATGAGAAACTATTTAAATCAAGTTTTAAATGCTCATAGTTTGAATTATATGTTAGTTGTAGATCTTTTGATGAACCAATTCGTAATTATTCATAGTATATGGTTGGCCTGATTCTATAACATTATTCGTTAAAATAATGAATCTGATTATTGACAAATAAAACGAGATATAAAAAGTAATAACAATCGTGTCACAAACTCCCAGACCTACCTACAAAAAGAAAAAATAATATTTGTTGAAAGCCTCATTAAATAAGGCTAATTTTGGATCTTTGTCTCAATTACTATTGTCATGACTACCTAAAAAAAAAGAAGCCGATCCCCCAAAGTCCCCCATTATTCCTTCCTCTCCCCTCTATTACCTTTAAGATTTGATATCTGTTAAATTTTACTCTTCAATTGATAAAGATTGAAAGATAAGAAATAAGACGCGTAATAACATTGGTGTAATGCCATAGAAGACATCAGTAAGTTGTGGATGCAATTTGTTGTGGTTTGTGGTTTGTGGTTGTTGTTGTTGTCCATAGTTTTGTGCGTGCGTGGATCAATTAATAAACGAGTCGTGGCACAAAACTATTCACATACATACCCAGTTTGGTCTTACTAAAGTTCTTTTTCTTACACCAAGAAGTTAGAAATGTAGTTTTAAATGAAAATGAATAAATAGAAAAAAAACTACAGCAACAGCAACAGTGCCATATTATAGATGCATTGAGCAGTTTGACTTAGTTGACTTAGAATAGTTGTTGATTCAATTTAATGTTCTTTTAGACAAGCCAAAAAAAAAAAAAACACGTAACATTTGCACACGACTTCTTTTTTTTTTTCCAACGAGTTTCTTATCAAGATTGATAAATTGAATGCAACTTTTAGAATAAA
>OBUW01000558.1_pt1 | contig 17869 bp, 6 predicted proteins | sample 1475761 | NCBI WGS metagenome assembly OBUW01 (sample SAMEA2579908, study PRJEB22360) | human gut metagenome | biome: human gut; feature: human-associated habitat; material: faeces | place: Denmark | collected 2008/2010
GTTTTTAGTTTTAATTATTCTAATCATTATGCTTTGATATAATATAATTGTAAAATTTCCCTTTCTTTCTCTAAACTTCTTGGTGTATTTATTTGTTTCTGGTTTTCTTATATTCTCAAGGGCGGTAGAACCTAAACTATTCAATATAAAAACAATTATGATTAAAAAGTACTTCTGACCTATAAAAACGTTTCAACTTATAAATATAAAACTAATTAAATTTGTTATTAAAGATAAAAGTAAATATATATATATATATATATATATGCTACAAAAATGGTCTTACCTTTAATTAACGGTATGGAGCATCAGCATCAATACAATATTGTAATTCTTGTTCCCATTTATCACCATTTTCCAATAATTTTTCTTTATTATATAATAATTCTTCTCTAGTAGCAGTAGAATATTCAACATTTGGAGTTTCAACAATGGCATCAACAGGACAACTTTCTTGACAATAACCACAATAAATACATTTAGTCATATCAATATCATATTTATAAGTTCTTCTACTACCATCAATTCTTTCTTCAGCTTCAATAGTAATGGCTTGAGCTGGACATATAGCTTCACATAATTTACATGCAATACATCTTTCTTCACCACTTGGATATCTTCTTAATGCATGTTCACCTCTAAATCTTGGAGAAATTGGACCTTTTTCAAATGGATAATAAATGGTATATGGAGCTCTAAAATACATTTCTAAACAAATATACATTCCTCGAGCAATTTCACTTAAAAATAAAAATTTGGTGGCTTTAGATAATGCACTTTCATTGGATTCTTCCCATGTTTTAGGTTGAGAAAGTCTAAAACCTTTAGCAGGAATTGAATGAGTTGATCCTCCAGTAGTTAAATATTCACTAGAATTATCAGTGGTGGTGGTGGTGATGGAAGCAGCAGCAGCAGCAGCTAATGTTGGTTTTAAAAGTGATGAACTAGTTGATAAATATTTTAAAGTGGAGCTGGTAAACAATCTTGTTGATTTAGTAGATGAAGATGTTATAATTTGTTTAAACATTGTTGTTATTATTGCTATTGGTTATTATTTAGGAATGTAGGTTAAAATAGATCTTAGAAATATGATTTTCTTAAATGTTGATGATGATGATGTTGTTGTAATTGGAATATATAATATGTACTTTAATGAAAAAAAAAAAAAAGAACCCCTTTGAAATAAGAATAAGAAGAGAAGTATTCAACAATTGATTGGTTAATAATTATGAAAAGAAAACTTTTTCAATTGTCTCACTGTCTCACTGTCTCACTGTCAGTCTCTCTCTCTCTCTATCGGGGTTAACAAATTGAAGTAAGAAAAAAACAAATTTATTTTATTGGCTAGAAAAATTAATTAAGATGGTTGAGCTTTCTTTTTTTTCCTGCATACTAACTACATACTCCAGTTAATCTCTCTTCGCCACTACTCTTACTTACACTACACACATTTTAATAAACCACCCCCCCCCCATATAACAAACAAGTTAAAACAAGATAATGTAATAATTTGTTGAAATTGTTAATCAATTCAAGAAGCTTATCAAGTAGAAATACTTAATCAACAACTAACTTGAACCTGAACTTGAACTTGAACAGTAAAACTCCCTACTCAATACTTAATTCTCTATAGTTAAATACATATTCACCATTATAGTTAACATCTACTCTCTATAAAATTATATCAATTAAATACCTACTTCTCTTCTTTGTTTTACCACTTAGATCCAACTAATAAAGCAGTAGCAGGATCATCAACTGACATGATGATATTTTTCTCCACGGGATTAAAATGAGTTTTAAATAATCGATTATCACTAATATTAAATTGATTTTCAAATTTTTTACTCCATTCAATAAATTTAATAATTTCATTTGGTGATGATGATGATGATTGTGAACTTAAATCAAACATTGGAATACTATTATATTTCTCTAATACTGCATTAATCCATTGTTTTTCAATCTCCTTTTGTGGTAACGTGATACTGGTGGTGGTGGTGGTATTTGGAGCACTGATTTGACCACCTCCATTAATACAACCATTAGGACATGCCATTATTTCAACATAATCAACTTTTGAAGCATCAGCAACAATTTCCATTTCTTGGGAATTCACTTCTGATGTTGATTTTGTTTCTGGTTTACCTCGATTGTTGGCCATTCTTGCTCTTCTTCTAGCTGCCAATGGATTAACTTTACTCTTTGTGGTGGTGGTGGTGGTGTTTGTTGTCTTTCCTGTGTTTGGTTTCAATTTCCTTACTAAATTTTGAATATTTCTAAATCCATTGACAACAGCAGCACTAGCCAACTTTTCTTTATTTTCACCATTATACATTAATCTCATTTCATAAATATCTGGATTACGTCCATTAATTAAATTTATGGTGAATTTATTACCATCATAACCTTTTAATATTAAATCATTTCGATAAATGGTTAAATAATTATATGCATATCCTCCTGATGCTGAACCTGAATCATTTGACCATGATATTTCTATAAATGGCCAATTTGGTGGTGCATATTGTTTATAAATTTCCGTCATTGATAAACAACCACCACCAATAAGTTCTTCTTGTGGTAGTGTTGGTGGGATTAATTGATATTGAGGACATTCTTCTAATAATGTAATTAATTCTTTAGCAGTAATAACACAATCAACATCAGGAACCAGCACTAAGGCCTTGTCTTCTTCTTCTTCTTCTTCTTCTTCATATACTTCCGGTCGAGCACTTTCTAATTTTTTATCAAAACAAGGCATGATTGATAAATGATAAATTTTTGATTTTTCAATATTTAATGAATTTGAAGTTAAATTTTTTAATAAACATCCCGTGATTTGTTGTGGTGATTTTACGGTTGACATTTTTGGAATTATATAAGGATGAGTCTTTTCAGCGTATAAGACCCAACCAGGACAAATTGATGATAATATAGGTCCTGAGGAGGAATCTGAGTCAATACCACCAGTACCACCACCTTTGGTTTTTCTGTTGATTATCTCTTTGGCTTCATTAATTAATGATAATTTTCTTCCTAATGATGTCCCAACAATATAAGTAAATCCCATTTGTCTAATAAATAAATCAATCAAACATTTATCCAAATTTTCAATCGATACATTATATGCCATTGCTAATGATGCCCTTGATTGATGAGATATACTAACAACAAACACTTTATTGGTTTCCTTTTGTGATTGAAGGGCTTTAATTAATTCTTGATGAGAATGTTGTGCTACTAATACTTCTTCAGCTGATGTTATACAACCTGAACAAGCAAGACAATCAGCTAATGATATTTGTGCTGGTGTTAATTTATTAGTTTGAAATTGTTTATCATCAATTTTTGAAATTTCTAATGGATTTCCTTGTGAATCTATTTGAATTTCTACTTCTCCATTTTCATTATATGAGTCAGTAGTATTGGTGGTGGTGGTGGTATTGGTTGATGATGATGCTAGTGGTTTTATACAAGCTACACCAGGTGATATAAAATCATTTAAATCATCTGCTGATAGTAGAGCACTCATGGTTGTTGTGTAAAATATGAATAAAAAGGAGGAAAAAGGTGGTATATATATATGTAGATAATTTTTTTCAACTCTTCACGGGTAAGGTTTAAATTGAATTATTAGTAATCATTTTTTTGTCTTGTGTTGGTTGGTTAAGTTGCATTGTGTTTCTTTTTTCTACCACTCACTATCGCATCTCTTTTCTTCTCTTCTCTTCTCTCCATATATTAAGTGAAAATATCCGATAACGGTGGAAGAGAGTGAATGGATGGATTTTTGGTTATTTCCGGAATTATTCCAATCTACTCTATTTCCAATCTATACACGTCACCAGCAGGTAACTAGAACTGTTAACAAAAGTAATTCTACTCTGTCAGACTTTCCATTTTATTGAAGTTATTATATTTTTTGTATGGTTTTTTTTTTTTTTTGTACATTTTTGGACAAATACTTCAACTTAAAAAAATCAATCCACTTGCAAAAATTATGTCTAGTATTACAAAATCTACATAAACTTTTTGATTTAGCTTAATCTTTATTTCTATCATCAGACAGTGGAGGAGTATCCAATTCACGATGATGATTATTAGTACTACCACTCTGGTCTTCTTCTTCTTCTTCTTCTTCTTCTTCTTCACTAAGATCACCTAATTCAAATTCTTCAACGTCTACACTTTGATATTGATGATGATGATGTTGTTGTTGACCCAATTCTCCATCTTCATTATATCCAACTAATCGTAAATAAAACATTATTACAAGTTGAATCCAAAGGAAAATTGTGAATGCAGCAGCAGAAACCACCAAAATATACGCTGAATGATCTGAACCTAAATCATGAACCAATTGTAATTGTTCTTCAGTAGCCCCCATAAATAATACTCCAGCTAAAGTCAAACAAAATGGTGGTAAATATTGAAATGATAAAATTTGACCCAGTGAATGACAAGATTTATCATTTAATAAAAACAGAATTTCAATAATTCTTGTTATACCAGCCCCCATTAATGAAATTCCAAATACTGAATGAACTTTAGTAGATATAATTAAATGTTGAGCATGTTGAGACATTGAATAACCCGTGAAAATTAATAATAAAGCTGGAATAAATGATCGATGATTTTTCCGGGATAAATACATTCCTAATAATCCACCACCCCACCAAATTATCCCCATGGCAGTATGTTGATAATCTCCCATACTCCAACTTTCACGACCCCAACGATGTTCAGTAAATGTATTGACAACACCCCAAACCATCATAACTGTAGAATCATAAAATTCTTGCGATGTACCAGTGGCACCACCACCACCACCACCACCATCAGAAGTGTTCAATAGTTGATGTTTTCTAATCCAAGGTATAACCAATACTAATGATAATACAAATGAATATAATATGAATGCTGATCCCATTATACCATGAGCAATACATTGACCAGTATGTTTACCATAACAAAATCCAAATAATGCCACTGGTGCCATACATACTCTAACCCATCCTGTTAATACCGTTAAAAATGATAAAACTTTATAAAGTTTATAACTTATTCCATATTCATAATTAGAATTAGAATTAAAATTAGAATTTTGTCTTGTTTGTAAATGAGGATAAAATTTATTAATAATTAAATTACTACCATTAATAAATGTCCCCAAAAAAATCGTCAATCCTAATAATATAGATAAAAACCAACTTGTACCTTTTGATGTTTTATTTTCATGATTATCAATATTATCTGGGAAATCTAAAAACATTGATTCAAATATACTATAACCAGTAGATATATATTGTAAAAATAATGACCAATGTAATTTATTTGCTATTGCTAATGAAGTACTAATTGATGGTAATATTAATAATATAAATAATGTTAATAACCAATGGAATGTTTTTGATCCAGGATTTATAGGATGAAATTCTGGTCTTGATGAAGGATCACCCATATCCATTGACATGCCATCTTCATCAGCACTGACTAATGATAATAAAAACAGGGATAAGATTATTAGACACCATGAGGAATTGATGTATCGTTTAGTCATCTTTTTGTGGTTGTTAATAGTAAGTAAATTGATTAAATGTATACAATTGATAAGATAAGAAAGATGTTTATAGGGTTTGAAAGTTGAAAAATTTTTAGTAAACATCAAGAAAGAAGTAAACAAATAATTTAACCGTGGAACGGAAAAGTGTATAATTGAGGATGATTCGGCACACCAGGGGGAAGGGAAGGGGGGGGGGGGGAAAATTGGCTGAACGGTTCTACACCAAGAAGAAAAAATGTGTAAATCCGGCTTCATTATCTTCCTACTACTGTTGTTGTTGTTGTTGTTGTACCAAATAATTTGACAGGAAATTAAATTATTAGTTTATCTTTATCTTCATATTTTTTGCAACTTATATATAGAAACTGTTTATCAATTTAATGGCTTTGGTTATATACTTTGTCTAGAGTAGTGATATCAAATGTTTGGAATTGTGCACTACCAAGATTAACTGCAACTATACTCAACTAGCACTACTGAAAAATGCAAATTAAACCTATGATACATAATTCTTAATCTTACAATTAGCATATACATATATCTATCATATCATTTAATAAATATTATCTAGTTTACGGTAGTAGTGGTGTAAGAAATAGATAGAAGAATAACTTAAACAAAGAAAAATGTAACTCTTCCCCCAAATTTTTTTTTTGTACTCCAATACACTACCAATTTTGTGACATATTTGTTTCTACTTCTTATTTGTGGTGGTGAAAATATTTATAAACTACAAACCCTGTAAGTTCACATATGCATATTCTATGGAATGTTAGTAGTATTTGGTACTATAGAATGCTATTTTTACACGAATAATTTGCGTTTATAAATATCGTCTATTAAATTAGTTGAAAGAGGAAAGAAGAGGCGGAATCAAAAAGAAAGAAAGAAATTGACATTAATTTCAAGCCAACGTCAAAAACAATCAACGAGAAAGAAAAAACTTCAATTTTGATCAACCAGGAATTTTTTTTTTTTTTTTTCAACCCTTTGACGTGTTCACTAGAAGTTGTTATTGTTGTTTGTTGATATATATATATATATTTATTCTTTTTCAAATCACTAATATATTAGATTCTTATCTGTCATAGAAGATAGAAGTTACAACCAACCCACACATACTATGTTGCCAATAAAATTACTAATATTTATATTGGGATATTTATTATCACCAACTTTACAACAATATCAACAAATTCCTCCTCGAGATTATGAAAATAAAAATTATTTTTTAGTTGAATTAAATACTACTAATTCTCAAAAACCTTTAATTGATTTCATATCCCATTATAGGGGTCATTATAATTTTGAACATCAATTATCATCATTAGATAATCATTATGTTTTCAGTATTGATAAATCTCATCCTCATAATTCGTTTTTAGGTAATCATAATTCAAATGAATATAATTTAATGAAACGACAATTAGGTCATGAACAAGATTATGATGAATTGATTTCTCATGTTGAATCTATTCATTTATTACCCATGAAAAAACTTTCTAAAAGAATACCTGTCCCCATTGAAATGGAAGATGTGGTGTTTGATAATCGTGATGATACTGGTTCTGATAATCATGAGGCAACAGATGAAGCTCATCAAAAATTGATAGAAATTGCTAAGAAATTAGATATTCATGATCCAGAATTCACTACTCAATGGCATTTAATCAATTTAAAATATCCTGGTCATGATGTTAATGTCACTGGTCTTTGGTTAGAAGATATTTTAGGTCAAGGTATAGTCACAGCATTAGTTGATGACGGAGTTGATGCAGAAAGTGATGATATTAAACAAAATTTTAACTCTGAAGGGTCATGGGATTTTAATAATAAAGGCAAATCTCCTTTACCTCGACTTTTCGATGATTATCATGGTACTAGATGTGCTGGAGAAATAGCTGCTGTGAAAAATGATGTTTGTGGTATTGGTGTAGCATGGAAATCGCAAGTTAGTGGGATTAGAATATTATCTGGCCCTATTACTTCATCTGATGAAGCTGAAGCTATGGTATATGGATTAGATACTAATGATATTTATTCATGTTCTTGGGGCCCTACTGATAATGGTAAAGTCTTATCAGAACCAGACGTAATAGTGAAAAAAGCCATGATTAAAGGAATTCAAGAAGGTCGTGATAAAAAGGGAGCAATCTATGTTTTCGCTTCTGGAAATGGTGGTAGATTTGGTGATTCTTGTAATTTCGATGGTTATACTAATTCTATTTATTCAATTACTGTTGGTGCCATTGATTATAAAGGATTACATCCACAATATTCTGAAGCTTGTTCTGCTGTTATGGTGGTTACTTATTCTTCTGGATCAGGTGAACATATTCATACCACTGATATCAAGAAAAAATGTTCGGCAACTCATGGTGGTACTTCTGCTGCTGCACCTTTAGCTAGTGGGATTTATTCATTAATATTATCAGCTAATCCTAATTTAACTTGGAGAGACGTTCAGTATATTTCTGTATTAAGTGCTACTCCTATAAATGAAGAAGATGGTAATTATCAAACTACAGCTTTGAATAGAAAATATTCTCATAAATACGGTTATGGTAAAACTGATGCTTATAAAATGGTTCATTTCGCTAAAACTTGGGTAAATGTTAAACCTCAAGCTTGGTATTATAGTGATGTCATTCAAGTTAATCAAACTATTACTACTGGGCCAGAACAAAAGGCTTCTCCTAACCCAATTAAACGTGACTCTTCTCAGAAAATCATTCATTCATCAGTTAATGTTAGTGAGAAAGATTTAAAAATTATGAATGTTGAAAGAGTTGAGCATATTACTGTTAAAGTAAATATCGATTCTACTTATAGAGGTAGAGTTGGTATGAGAATTATTTCTCCCACGGGGGTTATTAGTGATTTAGCAACTTTCCGAGTTAATGATGCTTCAACTAGAGGATTTCAAAATTGGACATTTATGTCAGTGGCTCATTGGGGTGAAACTGGTATTGGAGAATGGAAAGTTGAAGTTTTTGTTGATGATTCAAAAGGTGATCAAGTTGAAATTAATTTCAAAGATTGGCAATTTAGAATATTTGGTGAATCTATTGATGGTGATAAGGCAGAAGTTTATGATATAACTAAAGATTATGCTGCTATAAGAAGAGAATTATTAGAAAAAGAAAAACAAAATAGTAAATCAACCACTACAACCAGCAGTACTACTACTGCTACTACCACAAGTGGCGGAGAAGGTGATCAAAAAACTACTACACTGGCAGAAAATAAAAAATCTACAACAAAAGTGGACAATCTGGCAAGCATTACCACTAGTCAAACTGCATCTTTGACATCATCAAATGAACAACATCAACCAACTGAATCAAATTCTGATTCTGATTCTGATACCGATGATGAAAATAAACAAGAAGGTGAAGAAGACAATGACAATGACAATGACAATGGCAACAAAAAGGCCAATTCTGATAATACAGGATTTTACCTTATGTCAATTGCTGTTGTTGGATTCATTGCTGTATTATTAGTTATGAAATTCCATAAAACTCCAGGAAGTGGTCGTCGTCGTAGAAGAAGAGATGGTTATGAATTTGATATTATTCCTGGTGAAGATTATAGTGATTCTGACGATGATGAAGATGATTTCGACACCAGGCGTGCTGATGACGATTCATTTGATTTAGGTCATAGAAATGACCAAAGAGTAGTATCGGCATCACAACAACAAAGACAATACGATAGACAACAAGATGAAGCTAGAGATCGATTATTTGATGATTTTAATGCTGAAAGTTTACCTGATTATGAAAATGACATGTTTAAGATTGGCGATGAAGAAGAGGAAGAAGAGGAGGGACAACAATCAGCAAAAGCACCATCAAATTCAGAAGGAAATTCAGGAACTTCGACTAAAAAATATAAGGATAACGAGGCTGACAAGGATCATAAAGATGTTGTTGGTACACAGTAGATACAATACAATAATTATTATTATTAGACCTACACACCAAGAAATGATACATACCCTAAAGGCATTGTTTTATTAAATAGAATTGAAGAATATATATATATAAAAGATTTTCCAATCATATAAAAAGGAGAACCACTAACACTACTTACCAAACCCTAAATATACTTAGAGATTTTATTCTATCTTTGTCTTCATTGATGGAAGTCACGTGCAGTTGCAACAACAAGAGGTTGACCATGTACCGGGTACAGGGACACCGGGTGGCAAAAAAATTATTATGGGGTGCTGCTGCTGTTGAGGTGTGCGCGCTAAACCAACCAACAGACAAACAAATCAATGATGGACTGAATTAATCCGAAAAAGATAAATTAGATTTAGATAACTAACTAACTAAGTAACTAACTGCTTCTTCTTGTGATAGCAATAATAATAATTTGACAAAATCATTTATATTCTCCGATATCACGGAAATTGAAAATAAATTCCACTCCTACTAATAACCATTTTTTTATTATTAGTAAAATTCTTGTAATAATAACAAGAGTATTATGTATTTGTCACGTGCTTTGTCGACTACTGCATTTCTACGACATAGCATCTAAGTAATAGTAGTAGTATACTTCATATCTGTAATTTATTATTGGAAACCGTCAGCGATATAATGAATAAATGAAAACAAAAAATCGGTTTATTGAATTGAGTCACGATTTGCCCGCTAAACCGAATTATAATAACGTAATAAACAAATGGGACGGAAGGGAAGGTAAGGGATATAGGGCGCCCATGCGGCAGAAAGGGGGAAAAGGGGAGGGAGAAGATGAGGAGACAAATGGATAGAAGGAAGAATTAGAACAGGGAAAAAAAATATCACATTGACGTATAATACGAAACAAAGAACATCAAAAGAGTTTAAACCCAATTCAATATTCTAGTTTTAACTTAAACTTCTAAATCAATAAGAGTATATTAGTTGTTATAGTTGTCAATGATACAAGTAATTTATTAATTATTACCATGAAAGTGTTTCGTGAAAAAATTGGAAAAAATTAAAAAGGGAGTAAGATTTCGTAACCTGTTCCAAAATTTTCCTTACATATTAGTAATTCATTACAATTCTAGCTAATTATTGCTTCCACTACTACTCATTTTTTTCCACAACCTTTGTGGTGTTCAATTTTTAATACCATAGAGAATATTGCCATTTCTTCCAATCACTATACTATTACAGCAATTCATATATTAATAGATTAGTAAAAAAAAATAAAACAGTAGAAAATGGGGATTAGTATAATATGTGGTGGTGGTGGTGAACGAAAATGTTAGGACCAACCGACCGACCGACCAGCCAAAAGTCTTGACCAACCAACCAACAAAAAAAAAAATGTGAGTAAAGAGCAATGCAATGGAAAAATGGAAAAATTATATCCAACGTACATTTATAATCAACTATTTATCTCTCCTCCCTCCCCCCCGTCGCAAAAAAATTTACTTTCCTTTCTTTCTTTTCCTTTTCTTCTTCTTCTTTCCTTTCTTTATTAATTAATAATCAATTCTTAATTGCTTTTTTATCAATCAATTGAGTCAATTGAAACATTACAAACCTTTTACTATATTGATTGATTTCTTCTTGATAACCCACCGTTTTAACATATACACACACCAATATTATGTCATTTGATTCATTTGGAGATTATGCTACCATTGTTGTTTTTGGTGCTTCAGGAGATTTAGCTAAAAAGAAGACCTTCCCAGCATTATTTGGATTATTTAGAGAAAAGCAATTACCATCAACGGTTCAAATCATTGGTTATGCTAGATCACATTTAGAAGATGAAGAATTTAAACAAAGAATTTCTGAACATTTTAAAGGTGGTGATGAAAAAACTAAAACTGAATTTTTAAAACTTGTTTCATATATTAGTGGACCTTATGATACTGATGAAGGTTATAAAAAATTAGAATCAAGATGTCAAGAATATGAAAAGGCCAATAAAGATAAAAATGATAGTTATACTCCCGAAAGATTATTTTATTTGGCTTTACCACCATCAGTTTTCACTACTGTTTGTGAAAAAGTTAAAAAAAATGTTTATCCACCAGAAGAAAGTAAAGGTAAACTTAGAATTATTATTGAAAAACCTTTTGGACGTGATTTAGATACTTATCGTGAAATGCAAAAAGAAATTTCCCCATTATTTACTGAAGATGAAATTTATAGAATTGATCATTATTTAGGTAAAGAAATGGTGAAAAATTTATTGGTTTTACGATTTGGTAATGAATTATTTAGTGGAGTTTGGAATAATAAACATATTTCTTCAATTCAAGTTTCATTTAAAGAAGCTTTTGGTACTGAAGGTAGAGGTGGTTATTTTGATACCATTGGAATCATTAGAGATGTTATGCAAAATCATTTATTACAAGTTTTAACTTTATTAACCATGGAAAGACCAGTTTCATTTGATCCTGAAGCCGTTAGAGATGAAAAAGTTAAAGTTTTAAAAGCATTTGATGCTATTGATATTAATGACGTTATATTGGGTCAATATACTAAATCTGAAGATGGTAAAAAACCAGGTTATTTAGATGATAAAACCGTCAATCCGGATTCAAAAGCCGTTACCTATGCTGCTTTCCGTGTAAACATTCATAATGAAAGATGGGATGGAGTTCCAATTGTTTTACGTGCTGGTAAAGCTTTAGATGAAAGTAAAGTTGAAATTAGAATTCAATTTAAACCAGTCGCCAAGGGGATGTTTAAAGAAATTCAAAGAAATGAATTAGTTATTAGAGTACAACCAAATGAAGCCATTTATTTAAAAATTAATTCCAAAATCCCTGGAATTTCTACTGAAACTTCATTAACTGATTTAGATTTAACTTATGCTACTCGTTATTCTAAAGACTTTTGGATTCCTGAAGCTTATGAAGCATTAATTAGAGATTGTTATTTAGGTAATCATTCTAATTTTGTTAGAGATGATGAATTGGATGTTTCTTGGAAATTATTTACTCCATTATTGAATGCCGTTGAAGATCCAGCTAAAAAAATTGAATTACAATATTATCCTTATGGTTCAAAAGGTCCAAAAGATTTAAGAAAATATTTGAATGAACATGGTTATATATTTAGTGATCCAGGTACTTATCAATGGCCATTAACTAGTCCTAACGTTAAAGGGAAGATTTAGAAAAATGAAGAAGTTTCTTTATGGTGTCTTTTATAGTACTTAGTTAGTCTTTTAAGTTCTATGAATGTATGTTTTTATTTTCATATTTAAATTACTTTCTACAATTTTCAAAAAACATTGAAAAAGAAAAAAACTTCTTTTATTCAAAAACTATCTATGTATGTATTCAACTCTTCATCTTCTCAGGAAATATCATACCCCTTTACTTTAAAATGTTAAAGAATCTTATTAAAAATTTACATTTATGAAAAATTAGTTTAATCAGACATCCAAAGGAAGGTCGTATAGAGCGGTCACCGGCATACTGTGATTAGGTTCGTCGTTGTATGCTACCGAGGAAACTGCGAATGTTTGGGAAAAATTTTCATCACCTTAAACTAATATCAATATTTGTAAATTTTAAGAACTAAAACAAAGGGGATAGACATTTCCATCATCAAAGCTGGATGTTTTTTTATTGTGAGTAAGTATAAATGAAGTAAAGTTGATATTAATTCCAATAGAAATCAAATCAAACTTTGAAAAAAAAACAGCAACAGCAGCATAAAAAGATCCCAATCAGGATATATATAAGTCTATATATACATCACAAATTGCAATCCATTTCTTCAAAATAAACATTAATTCCAAAACAAAAGTTAATGAATTAAATCATTACTTTCCCTCATTAAACACCCACACACATATCTTCTTAACCCCCTAATAACTTTTTGGTTATTTTTTTTTTTGAAATCAGAAACGTAAATTAATACTGGCAAGTATAAGTTCATTCAACAAGAAAAAAAATTTTACTTTCTTTTCATACATTGAAATGAACACTGTCTTGTGAATTATTGTCTGTCTATAAAAGAAAATCATAGTCGAAAATCAGACATGGAAAGAAGTTTCACTAAATTTCATCATCTTCAAAAAAAAAAAAAAGGGCAAGCAAACAAGGAGGAAAATTAGATATGTCTATTCAAACTCTGGAAAACATGTAAAGGAAGTTATGAAATTAATGTTATTTTGTGAAAAAAAAAAACTTATATAGTATATAGTTGATTGATTAATATTCTAAAAATGGATCTCATTAAAAAGCTATCCACAGAATAAAGTTAATCCCAACTAAATAAAATAAAGTCAAGTTGATATACCTTTTGGAGTTGTCGTTAATTGATTGATTGCTTGACTGATTGATTGAATGACTAAGGAAGAAAAGAAAAGAAGAAGTAAATCAAGCTGAGTAAAAAAATTTTTCTTCTCTCTTCTCTTCATCGCATCAAATTTATACCCAAAATTTTTTTTTCACTCAACAAACAAAAACTCACTCATTATTTGTTTACCCGGATAGAACTCCATAAGCCCTAATTGTTTTCTAGTATATTCCACATATTAACCCTAACCCTAATCAAAAGAAGAAGAAGGTTCTAGCAAAAATTTCAATCAAATTCAACATTAATAATTGAATCACCTGATCTATAACATTATCCAAATACAACCATTCCACTACTATACTCTCTATTTAGATTGAGATTTCATGTTATAGGTATTGTAATATAATTAACAATTAATTGGGTTGTAAAACACACATACAACTATATAATTTCTACATACATTATAATTTCTGTTTTTTTTCTATAACAATTCTTCTTTCTTTTTGATAAACAAATACATTCCTCCTTCATTTAACATAATTGATCAGCAGCAGTCTTCCGTTGTCCCATTGGTTTTCTTAAATTTTTCAAATCTCGTAAATGTTTAGCTGTAATTGATTTATCATCACCATCACGTACCAGTAATGTTGGTTTATTGGATGTACCCATTGATAATCTTCTTCTAATTTCATCTCTTACATCTTCACTAGCTTTATTGTTGGTATGATCAGTGTTGTTGTTGTTGTTGTTGTTGTTGTTGTTGTTGTTGTTGTTGTTGTAGTTGTTTGTAACGGCAAAACTGACAGCACGAGACTTTGAAGTTGGTGGAGCTGTTGGGACCACAGAATATTTCCGTTCTTTAAAAACAACTCCAACTTCTTTAACATTTTTTTGATGTTCTGGTTCAGCTTTAACAAACCAATCTAAATTTTCATCATATTCATACATGGTATAATCAGTACCATAAGGATGCAGTTCTAAACAATATAATGTATGTAATGGAACATCCAATTCTCCAATGGCCGATTTATCAAGATTTAAAAAATATGCTAATAAAATTCTTGATACTACTCGATGTGATATAATTAATAAATGATCAGTAGTTCTTTCAACTTCAGCAATCAATGGTCTTAATCGAGTTAAAACATCTAAATAAGATTCACCTCCAACTCCAGGATATCGATAACTTAATTTATTTTTCAATCTACTGGCAAATTCTTTAGGATATTTCGATTGAATTTCTTCATATGTCATACCTTCAAATTTCCCTCCACCTAATTCATTCAACATTCTTAATTGTTTAATTGAATATAATTGATCATTAAAATATTGTCCGGTTTCAACCGCACGGGTAAGCATTGATGTCCAAACGCAAAAATTCGGTTCACTAGGAATAGAATCTAATAGAGCAACATCATCTTCATTGAAAAGGGAATTATATTTTAATTCTAACCGACTTGAAAATCTTTCCAATTGTTGTTTCCGGAATTCTTGTCGTTGGAAATTCATAAATTGTGTTAAAGCTTGAGCAAATTTAAGACCTCGTTTAGTTAAATTGGCATCACCACCAATTCTACCATTCAAATTATCTTGACTTTCTCCATGTCGAGTAATCCAAATTTGTCGTTCACATAAATTAAAATTCAATAAGAAATAAATTGTTTGTGATGCAAGAAATCCTTTAATATTAAAACTAACAACTTTTTTCCCCACATCAATCATTTTGACATATTGGAATCCAGGAATTTTTTCTTCTTCTTCATCAATGGTTTCATAAGCTTTTTCATAATTATGTAATCGTCCCACAAAATCATTAAATGCCAATTTAGGATCCATATCTTTATAATCGGGCCCACTTAATTTCAATCGAATATTTGATTCAATAATACTAGGATCATTACAAACACTTTCTAAATATAATACTGGTAATTCCCCATTTGATCGTTGCTGAATTCTTTTCAAGACTCGTTTCCGTCTTAATTTAGTCGAATTGGTGGCATCGAAAATCCCTACTGATCCACTTCCACTAATAACATAATCTAATAATTGATCTAAAGTATCCATAGCCCATTTTTCTCTCAATGCCGTACTATCTTTATTTTCTGGGTTGAAAAAATCAGCATCATGTTGTCGAGGTGATCTTGATTCTGTTGGTGTAGTGGCTTTATCAGGTAATGGTTGATTCTCTGGACCAGCATTTAATTTATCTTTTCTTCTAGTATTACCAACATTGAAAACTCGACAATCGTGTTGTAACCAATTAAGATATCGTGTCAATTTATTAGTAATATATGATTTCCCTCTAGCAGGTAATCCCACCATAACAATCACCAATTTAGATCCAACATCAACTGAAGCAATCTTCCCATCAGGTGAAGTTTTAGAAGATGTTTGACCCGGGATATTTAAAGTATAAGCTTTTCTAGCTGATGGGGGAGGTTTATGCATTAATAAATTTTTCAATTTTTCGAGGGATGGGGTTTTTTCAAATTGTTCCTTCATATATGGTGGTAAATCTTTTAATAAATTATCTTTAACATTTTTAGCCATTACTAGTTCTTTCCCCTTTTCTTTACCATCTTCACCAGAAGAAACCGTAACTACTGAACCCACAGGAGTACTGACACCAGTTGATTCATCAATAAGTACATGTGGAGGTGATCTTGATGGAACTGAATACAGTAATTGACCAGAATTATCAGATATACCAGCTGATTTACGTAATAATTGTGCTGCAATTGTCCCTGTCGGCAAGTCATCCTCTTTTTCTGGTGGCTTATTACCAACTAATTGTTTAGCAGCAATCAGAGCTGCGTGTTCTCTTGAATTTTTAAGTAATTCAGCATCAGGTGAACCATCTTTATTAGTAGTAGTGTCTTTATGTGATAATTCTGATAAATTTAAATGTGAAATATTTTTCGTCTTATGTAATGATGTGGGTTTATGTTTATTATTAGTAGTACCACTTGAGTCGCCACCTTCTTCTTCTTGAATGGAATTAATGTTGCCTCGATCTTCTTCTTCATCTTCATCTTCATCATAATCATCATATGATTGTTCTCTAGTTATAGGAGATCCTATTGTTGAAACAATTGGTGTATCAGTTAATGGACGTTTATTGAATTCGGGTAAAAATGAATTGACAGAACTATTAGAATCATAAGGTTCTAATAATTGAGAATCTAATGATTTTGATAATGCCAACTTTTCTCCTCCATAATGATTCAAAAAATTATGACGAGAAGGATAAGGATATGGATAGCTGGATTTATTTTTTTTAGATTTTAATGATGCACTTGATGATGTTGGTGATAATTCATTAGGTGAAGGTGTCATACTTCCTGCAGTAAATTTAGCAATTTTTTTACCAATAGTAGAACGATTAATCGAACCAGAAGAGTTATGTGACGACAGTTCTTCTTGAGTAGTTGTGGTAATGGTATCATCTTTTTTACCTTGTTTGAAATTTGGTTCTCGTAGAAGCAATTCCGAAGTTTCATTATGGTTTGGATGCTTTATATCTTCGGAATTATCATGATCTTTTCCGGCCTCATAATCTTCTTCTTCTTCTTCATCCTCGTCACTATAAATTTCATTTTCAGAACTTTCTGAACTTGTTAAAGATAATTGTGAAGAATTTGTTGAATGAAGATTGGAAAATGAGACACGTTTATTGGCTGTTCTTGAATGACTTAATACTCCATTACTAATAGAATAAGATTTGACACGATTTGGTCGTAAACTGATTCCAGAATCAGTTGGTGAGATATCACTTGAATGAGCTGAATTAGATGAAACCTGGTGCAAGTTTGACGTAGGATGAGATGGTTCCAGACTATGTTGTTGTGGGTGTGGTTGTTGCTGTGGTTGTGGCTTTGGTTGTTTGAAATTAGCGGCAATTAAATTCCGAATTGATTCTTGACTATGATGAGGAAATTGATCCAGTGAATTAGCACTAGTATTAGGTGATGGTGTAGAATTATTTGTTGAATCTGTACTTGTTGGTGGCATTTACAAATTTACAAAAAAA
>OBUW01000565.1_pt1 | contig 17576 bp, 7 predicted proteins | sample 1475761 | NCBI WGS metagenome assembly OBUW01 (sample SAMEA2579908, study PRJEB22360) | human gut metagenome | biome: human gut; feature: human-associated habitat; material: faeces | place: Denmark | collected 2008/2010
AATTCCACTAAGAGTTGACTGTATGTGGCCTATCATTATTTTTCAAAGTTATTTACAAGCCACCACAACTTGGTAACATATTTTTATTATATTTTGAACTGTATAAATATATGTAGTAAGTAGAAAACTGTACTACTTAAGTACTTTCATTAAACGAACAGATACCTATGATACAACATGTTATCACCTACAATGACTATGGCACGTATCATCATAATAAGCTATTGGTGAGAACACGTCTACTACCTAGTATGTTATAAATTATCCATATTAACTACTCGTGTCACGTGATAGTTAAGAATACCTATGAGGTCATAGGCTAACCAAAGTAATTTTTTTCCCAATTAGGAACAAAAATTTCTTTTTTTGTTATTTTGTATGAGTGCGAGTCGTGTATTATTTTTCAAAAAAAAGCTGAGACGAACAAAAAAAGGCTGGTTGGCTGGTTGGTTGTCAAAAAAAAAAATAATACTATCAATTTATATAATTATTTTAAACAACAGCAACAACAACCAGTAAAAGACCCTTGAAGAGGACCTGTATTTATATTGATTAGAACTAAATAGTCATGACTAGTATACGTTACGACTATTTTAAGGAATCTGGTGGGAGTGATGGAGGTCTGCCAACAAGAACAATAATATCCTATAAACGATTCATTTATGTTGGTACTTTATTGGCTATTTTGATCTATGGAAGTTCATTTTTAATTACAACGATAGAGAATTTCACATTAAAATTTGAATCACAATCAATATCATCAATAGATAGTTTCAAAGGTGAAAGACCAGATTATGCCAGTCCGTCACTGAAATCAACAGATTTTAAGGGCAAAATCCCTTTTTCGAAAGAAGTTTATGATAAACATATCTTATCTCCTAAATTACATTCAATACAATGGATTAGAGCTCCAGAATCCATACATGATGATAAAGGTACTTATGTCATCAAAGAAGATAAAGACGACAAAAGTTTTAGAGTTGTGGTGAAATCTATCGCTGATGAAGAATATGAAAAGGAATTAATTGGTAATAGTATATTCAAATACAAGGAAGAAGAGCATGAAATCGTTGACTATTTTGCCTCCCCAGATTTACAAAAAGTAATTTTAAAAACCGATGTCACTAGTCTTTGGAGATATTCTTCAATAGCTTATTATTGGGTATTGGATATTAATAATGGAGATATCAAACCAGTTTTCAATGATGTTGATAAGATTTCTACAGCATCATGGTCTCCTGATTCTTCTAAAATTGCTTTTATTTATGAAAATAATTTATATTACAAATCTTTACAACACGATGAGATTGTTCAAATTACTTTTGATGGTTCAACCGAAATATTCAATGGGAAACCAGATTGGGTCTATGAGGAAGAAGTTTATGGGTCCGATCATGTATTTTGGTGGTCTCCTGAATCAGATAAAGTGGCATTCTTGAGATCAAATAACACTCAAGTCCCAGAATTCATTATACCATTTTATGCTCAATCCGATCATCAAGATTATCCTGAGATTGTCAAGATTAAATATCCTAAAGCTGGTTATCCTAATCCTATTGTTGATGTATTAACTTATGATTTAAACACCAAAAATTTACATAACCACCATTTGAAATCAGAAAAAATCAATTTAGAAAATAGATTAATCACTGAAGTGGCATGGATTGGTGATTCATTAAAAGTGAAAACATCAAATCGTCATAGTGATTTATTAGAAATTTTCCTTGTTGATAAACATGAAAAAGTTAACTTGATCAGAACTTTAACTGCTTCCGACTCATGGTTTGAAGCAACTTCATCAACACTTTACATTCCTGCTAATAAAACTTTGGGTAGAAAATACGACGGATATTTGGACATTGTTGTTGAAAATGGCTACAATCATTTAGCTTATTTCTCTCCACCAGATAATTCTGAATATGAATTATTAACTAAAGGTAATTGGGAAGTAACTGGTGGAGTTACATTTGATTTCACTTCTAATACGGTGTATTTTACAAGTACAGCCAAATCACCAATTGAAAGACACATATATTCAATTAACTTATTAGATAGATCAGATAATGGGTTACCTTATATTAAAGATATAACTACAAAAGAAGGTTGGTATCAATCGTCATTTTCATCGGGGGCAAGATTTTTATTTTTATCTGAATTGGGGCCTGGTGTTCCTACTCAAAGAGTTAATGATTTGAAAATGCACAAGAATGTTAAAACTATTGAAGATAATTCCGAGTTGGTTGAAACATTGAGGAATTATGTGGTTCCAGAAGTTAAATATTCACAAGTGGAACTTGATGATAAAGAAACCGGTCAACCATTTTTAGTTACTGCTATGGAAACCTTGCCATTAAATTTTGATAAAACCAAGAAATACCCGGTGTTGTTTTATATTTATGGTGGACCAGGATCACAAACAGTAACGAAAAAATGGGCACTTTCATTCAGTTCTTTGATAGCTGCTGAACTAGATGCTGTAGTTGTCACAATTGATGGAAGAGGTACTGGGTTTAACAATTTGAATTATAAATTAGGATCTAAATTCAAATTTATTGTCAGAGATAGATTGGGTCAATATGAACCAATCGATGTTATATCGGCAGCTAATAAATGGGCAGAAAAATCATATGTTGATTCTGAAAGAATAGCGGTTTGGGGTTGGTCATATGGTGGATTTTTAACATTGAAAACTTTGGAAACTGATATTGATAATCCAATTTTTAATTATGCAGTGGCAATTGCCCCCGTCACGAGATGGAGATTATATGATTCCATTTATACGGAAAGATATTTAAATACACCTCAAGAAAACCCTAAAGGATATGAAACTGGATCTATTCATAATGTTACTAATTTCAAACATGTTAAGAAATTTTTCATTGGTCATGGTAGTGGTGATGATAATGTTCATGTTCAAAATTCATTACAATTATTAGATGAATTTAATCTTGCTGAAGTGGAAAATTTTGAATTTATGATATTCCCTGATAGTAATCATGGAATGAATTATCACAATGGGTTTAATGTTGTCTATGATAGAATATTAGATTTTTTCAAAAGAGCATTTGATTGGGAATTTGTATAACGTTAAGGTTTTTATATATATATATAATGTATTATTAGAAAGTGTATATTAATTATAGTTTATTTATATTTAGATTAATATTTAATTCAATTCAATTCAACTTTAATTTTGGATTCTTAAATTAGTTTCCATACTTGAAGTATTAAAATCTAGTAATAATGTGTCTTAACTTAGTACGAATTGTTTAACCACACTACAATTTTGAAACACTGGATTTAATAAAACATTACTCAAAAACCATTGAAGTCCCTTTCTTCTTTCTTCTAACCAATTTTTCGACATCATTAATCTATCAAGACTTAAATTATCTTTTGGAGGCAATGATGGAACAATATTTGTCGTTATAGTGTGATCATGAGGTGGGAAAATTTTCAATAAATCTTGTCGTAGTTGATAAATTTCATTATAACGTTTATATAAAACTATTGAAGAATAATCTAAATCATTTATAGTGATTTTAATTTGCCAAGTCATATAACTTTTACCAAATTCTCCAGAAATTAAATGATATTCTCCAACGATAACATTAGTTATATGATTTAAATGATTTTGTTGATGTTGTTCTAATGATTCTCCATTATGTAATTCTATAGGCACTGGTAATACTTTATTAAGTTGTGATATTGAATTGGACTTATTTCTATGAGTAGGTGTAGTATCACTATTCATTGTTTATTTGGTTGAGATCATTCAGAGTGTTATGTAGTTGGTAGTTTGATAGTAGTTGATGTTGTGGATGACGATAATTTTATGCCTCTCCCTCCGTTTTTTTTTTTTGTTCTTCCGCTTCCCAGCCTCTTCCAGTTGATATCAAAAAAAAAATTCAACTTGATTAAGAATTACGGCCAATCTAATTAATTTGATACAACTGGGCTTCAAACAATGGATATAATTAAGAAGAAATATCCATTTTGGAAACGCTTATTACATAAATGGCAATCTCGTAGAGATATCCCCTTCCGTAAAAAATTCTTCATTGGTTATGATTTATATGGTAATACATATTGGGAATTCACCATTGATGGGAATATGTCAAGATTACGACGTAAATTAGAACCATTTCGTAAAGAATTATTTGAAGTTGATTATTTTAAAACTATTCCACCACAATGGTTACAATGGTTAAGAAGAACTAGGGAACATTCACCTAGTTTAAATGAATTAATTGAAGATCAAATTAGACAACAACGAATTAAAATTTTGGCACAACAAGCTGATGAGAATTGGAAATTGGAAAAATTAAGATTAGAAAGAGAACAACAATTGAAATTATCAAATGAATTAAATAAAGTGAAATTAGAAAATGAAAAATTTATTGAAAAACAAAAACGAAAAGAAAAGGAAGCATTACTAAGGGTTGAAGATCCTTGGAAACAAGCTGAAGAATCGAAAAATGAAAATCCTATTGAATCAACAACTATAAAACCGAGATCATAGAAAAGTGAGATAAGTTGATGTGTATTTTTTTATTCATGTATATATTATGTATAATCGAGGGGGAAGGTAAAAAAGTTAATTATTTATTATTAGAGATATATTTATTCTTTAGTTAATGCTTCTGGTGTAGGTGATGATGGCGAGGAACAAGACGACGACGATGAGGATGATGATAATGATGAAGTGGATGCATTATTCTGATTTAACAGTGTCATACTAAGTTTTTTTTCTATCATCTTCATTAATTTATCACTATATTTTTCTAATAATTCTTGATCTTGCTTTTCTTCCTCAATAATACTACTACTACTAGTAATAGTAGGTTTAGGCTTAGACTTAGATTTATCAACTAATGAAAGAATCAGTTGTAATTTTTGTTTTATAACTTGTTTTTCATTATCATTACATTTAGTTATGACATTGGCAACATCATCTAGTTTCCCCAACGTATTATCTAATAAATTTTTATTTCTTTCGATTTTCTTCACAATTGGACGAGATGTTGGTGTTGGTGATGAATTTGATACATAAGGAGTTATAGTTGGTGGTGGTTGATGAGGTGGATGAGATGGTTTAGCTTTATTGGTATCAGCTCTTGTTGGTGAAGTTGATCGTTTTGGGAAAGTAGTATTAATCACAGGAGTCTTTGATGGTGATTGTAATTTCGAAAAATTCAGAGTTCGAACTGATAATTTAACTGGAGCAGAATACGTTGATGCTGAGTATGAGTTTGAATTCGAATTTGAGTTTGAATTTGGAAATGAGTTAGATCTAATGGGACTAATTGAACGAGACGGAGAAATGGTATGCCCAGCACCATTTTGTTTGGCCTCTAATCTTTTCAAAGTTGCTGCTGTAAGTTTAGGTATAGGACTATTGGTTGTTGTTGTTGTTGGATTAATCTTTGTAGGAGTGATTTGTCCTTCTTTCTCTATTGGTTTAATTGGGGCTGTTGGTAAGATTTTTCTTGTCACTTTGGTATATAATGGAGCTGAAATTTGTTTTTCAGGAATTTCCTTACCATTATTGTCCTGAGAAATAACTGATCCAGCAGATGAACCAGAAGAACTTGAACTTGAAGATGACGATGACGATGATTTCAAATTTTCAATTACTTCCCAATAAAATAAACATGCATCATTCCCAATTGAAATTATTTCATGATCATTAAATAAATATAATTCCAATACTGATTCCAGATGCCCCCATGCTACACCAACTTCTTTACCATTTTGATAATGAAAAGCACGTAATGATTTATCATTAGACCAAACAATTATTAAATTACGATATTTAATAAATGATTCCACTAAAAGACTTTCATTAATTTTATCATTAATTAATCTTAATGTTCGTTTCAATTCAAAATTATTAACAATATCAAATACTAAAATAGATTTATCATTAGTTGATACCACTAAATCATTATCAAATATTTTCATACATAATGGTGTTGATTTTAACGTGATGATTTTCTCTTGATATAATCGTAAACTATGTTCTTGTTCTTCTTGTTCTTTTTCTTTCTCTTCAAAGACTAATTTATGTATTGATATGGTTCTATCCAGAGAACAAACATAAATTTTATCTTGTAAATGAATAATTTGTAATAAATTCCCATTATGAATCGGTATTGTTTGTAATAAATCCCAATTGGTTTCATTGATTGGACAAATAAAAATTTGAATCATTCGATCTCGAGATATACTACAACAAATTTGATGATTTGAAAATGTGAAATAAATAATTTCATTAATTGTCGAAGAATGAGCTTTCACTTGATATAAAATTTTATAATCATTATTATTGTTGTTGTTGTCTAATAATTCCAATATTGTTAATGTACCATATTTATCACCAATAAATAATGTATTGTGATCATTTTTTTCAATAGCAGTTACACTATTAGAAACTGGGACAATATCCATATCAATCACATTAAATTTGATTATATCTTGTAATTCACTTGAATCAATAAATTTTTTGATTATCCCTTGATGGGAAAATGCTAAAAATTCTTTCAGATGAGTATATTTTATCCCAGCAAAATTCTTCAATAAAGAAGTTGCCAAAACCTTTTCATTGATCCCATCCCTATCACTATTATCTTTCTTCATGAATTTAATTTCTTCTTGATCAGTTAAAAATGCAAGATGAGTTTTCGAAAAATCATAAATTTGAATAATTGGTCTTGAAATCGTATTGTTATTATCTTTAGCTGTGAATGCCGTGATCAGTTTTTTCGAACTCAATGGGATAATCACATTATTGGAACTACCACCAGTGCTGTTATAAGGTACCAATTCATTAAAGGATATTGATTTAATAGTATAATTATTCCCTGTACTAAGCCAAACTTGTTCATAATGGAAATCCACTACAATTGAATTAAATTCATATTCAGGGGGTTTCAAAATGACAAGTTTAGGATTCTCCACGTTTAATTTAAGAGCTAATAATTGATTTGTATCAGTAATCACTAATAATTCATCTTCATTTAATATACTTGCATCAATGAAATTTCCATTTAATAAACTACCCAAAATTGCATTTTTCCCCTTCAAAACCAATGGTTTCTTAGAAATACCGCCAGTACAGTTGGAATCATTTTCATCAAATTTCCATAATTTAATGAATCTTAAACCTAAAGTGATTATTAAATTTTCATGCCAAACTATTTTATGAACAATATTTGAACATCGATTACTAGCAATTAAATTCACACTATTATTATTAGTATTAGTATTATTACTGCCACCAATTTTCCAAAGATTTATAAAACCATCATTAACTAATCCTAAAGAACATAAAATTTTCAGATTTGGTGAAAAAATCAATGAATTTATTCCAAATGAATGTTCATAAATTGACCAAATAGGATTATCACTGGAATTTGCTGCTAATGAAAAAATTAATATTCTTGGTTGATAACCAATTTCTCCAATGGCCAATAATTTTTTATCTGATGATATAGTAATACAATTGATTGATCTTACTTTATCTTTTAATTTCGATGGTGATATATTACCACTGGTGCCATTATTAGTACTACCATTAACATCATTGTTGTTGCTAGTATAATTATCATCAAAATTTTCAATTGAAGTACCAAAAATTTCCATTGGTTCTGAATTAATCGGATAACCATATAAATCTCGTTTCAATTCTTTTTCTGAATAATCATAACTTTTAATCATATTTAAATATGCATTAGCTGAAGAAGTACCACTTCCTATTATTGATCTTCTTTTCTTCAAACCATTGTTGTTATTGTTATTGTTGCTGTTGTGGTTACTGTGGTTGGTATAACTAATATTGGCACAAAAGAATCGTTGGGCTATTACTTCATTAGTTTCAATATCAATGGTACAAACAACAACTCCTCCACTGGCAGTATAAGCTATTAAATCATCTTGTATAAAGAATTGATGAGGGTTTTTAGCTGAAGTACCAATGATTTTTTTGATATTCAAATTGAAAAAATTGGTAGAATTGTTGTTATGGATATCGATATCACTATTCATTGAAAATCATTGAAATAAATGTATAAAGCCTGTAGAAGAAAATGATTGAAAAAGATTGTAGCCAGTAAGTAGCTAGATAGGATTAATTCTCTTAATTAATTAAGATAGAAAGTTGATACAATGAATTGGAAAGAAAGGAAGGAAAAGAAAAGTTGTCGTTGTTGTTTTTTGTTTAACTTATTTGGTTATGACCTTCTTCTTCTTCTTCTTCTTCTTGAGTTTATTAATTCGAAAAAATGTAAACAAACCCGATGGTTTATATGCAGACCACTATTAAAGTAGTAGTGTAACTGTGCACAAAATAGAAGCTCTTACTTTTTCTCATTAACGGCTGCTGCTGCTGCTGCTTCATCTTAAGAAGAAGTTAGACATCCCATCCCTTCCATTCAAGATCATTCTTTCTACTTGATGTATATTCATTTCAATTACTAAACATGTCTGAAGAAATATCTTTATCATTAGAAGAGACAAATAAACTACGAATCAAGGCAGGGTTATCACCTATACCAACGACATCATCACAACTGAATGAAAAAGTTAGAGAAGTGATATCTCTATCAATTGAAGAAACCAATAAATTAAGACAAAAAATTGGATTACCTTTACTACCTACAACAACAACAACAACAAATATATCAAGTGATAGTACCGAATATAAGAATTATGAAGATTATGAACGGGAACGATTACAAAATTTGAAGAATAATCAATTAATTGAAAGAATAAATAATGCCAAATTTAATTCCAATAAACGGAAATTTCTAACTAATGAAACCATAATTGATAATGCTGAAGATTTAGATACTGATGATTGGTTAAATAATTTAGGTGAATCTACTGAATCTAGTAAACCTCACAAGAAACAGAAAACAACGATTGTTAAATCAAACCAAAATGATACAGGTCCAACTACCACTATTATTGGTCATACTACTAAAGAATTGCAATCACTTGGTAATAATGAAATATTAACATTAAAAGACACTGATCTAATAAACGATGATGATGAAGATGGAACGGGGAGTATTTTAATGAATCAAGATTTATCTAATAAGGCAAAATTGAAACGAAATTTAGCAGAAAGGAAAGAAGCAGAGAATATTAAATTTAATGGGAGACATTATAGTAGAAATAATAAAGAAGAAGAAGAAGAGGAGGAGGAGGAAGAGTTTAATGATATTGATGGGTTATTAACAAACGATAAAGTGATAATGAGTGGATCTACTATTGATTTATCTTCAAATACTGCTAAACCACCACCACCACCAAATGATAAAAAGAAGAAGATGTTGGCAATTACTAATTTATTTGAAGATCTTGATAATGACACTTTAAGTAATAATAACAACATCAAATCAAATGTTCCTATAAAGATGAAAAAAATCAAGAAAAAGAAAGACAATAACAAGAAGAAGTCAAACAAGTTGAAATTGTTAGATGATACTATAAAACCAGTTGAATTACTGGTAGAGACTAATATTGGTAATGATGATGATATTGATGATATTGAAAATCAATTATCTAATAGTATATCCAATTTAAGAACCAAAAAATTACAAACTAGATTGGAATTTACTCCAGAACAATTAGCTGAAGAAATATCTGCTAATAAACGATGGGAATTTGAAAGGAAATTAGAACAAGAAAATTTGAAAAACAACAACAATAATAATAATGTATATAATGATACAATAGGATTTTTAAACAATTTGGAGACTAATATTTTGAGTGAATCAGGTGAAGTTGAAGTTACTACAAACATCAATGAAGAAAGTGCTGATGATGATGATGAGGATGATGTTAAACAACAGGAAGTAGAATCGAAACAGACTAATCCTGGAGTGTATTCTATTGTTGAAGAGAAACAAAAAGAAGATGAAGCACCAAAATTCAGTGGTGGATTAGCTGAAACTTTAAAATTTTTGAAATCTCGTAATATATTAGACCCTGAATCAATAACAACCACCAATGAAGAATTAAGACAACAAGAATTGGCTCGAGAAGAAGCAATCAAAAAATCCGAATTATTAAAAATGAAAATCTCAATTGAAGAAAGAATCCTTAAAGAAGAATTAAGTAAAGATAAATCATATATTCGTATGCCTAAAATTGAACGATCAGGATATTTTGAAAAATTACTAGACACAAGATTAAAACAAAAAGGTATAATCATTGATAATAATACAGGTACTACTACTACTACTAAGAAGACGAATCTGGGGATGGTACAAAATAATTTGAAAATTTATAATCCAAAAGTTGAATTAACTTATAAAGATGAATTAGGTAATGTCTTAAATACTAAACAAGCTTATAAACAATTATCTCATAAATATCATGGAACGGGTTTAGATAAAAATAAAAAGAAACAAGAACAATTGAAGAAGAAGCAGCAGCAAAGGGGTAGTAAATCCACCAATATTTCAACAACATCAACAACGGTTACCGAAAGAGTTATTAACTAGAAATGAAAGAAGATTTCAATCGTTTGATATGCATGTATGGTTTTACTAATAAAATTAAAAAAAGAAATTAAAAACAAAAAAGTTTTGTGATACTTTCTTAATTTTTAGTTAATCCAATAATCGTTAATTATTATTCATAATAGTTTTTTAATATCAATCCCGGAAATTAAACAATCGCAGATGTAGTAGTTGATTCATTGTGTAAGTTGTATCTACTACTATTAATAATGTATCAAAGGACAAGACCATGATTGTAGTAGATCTTTGAATAGAATAGAAGTGGGTAGAATTGTTTTGAATTGGTACATAAATCTTGAGGAATGTAATAATAAGAAGAAGATGAAGAAGATGAAGATCGGACTAAAAACGATGGCATCTGATTGGTTAATAAATTCAGTTTTCTTTATTGTGCCAAGAACTGAGTTGGGAGTCAGCCCTTATTAAATTCAATTGTTTTACAATAACACAAAAATTGATTTCCTTCAATCATCAACTGAGTTAAAGATGAAAAAGATAAAAAAAAAAATTTTTATTATTATTTAACGCAAGAAAAGCTCATCAACTTCATCTAATTCTTCCATGTATATTCGTTTTCATTGGTTCATACTCTTTTTCTTCTTTTATTATTACTATTACTAAATTGTATTGTCAACCTGAGAATTACGAATTATTTAATTTATTAGTTTATAGTATATGTATAACCTCTACTTTCTTCACTCTTCCTTCATTTTTATATTTATCCGATCTCTTCCCATCCCCCCCCCCTGAATTTTTTTTTTTTTTTTTATAACGATATTAATTCACAAGAAATTTTATATCATTTCCCATCGCCACCCTACCTACCCTTGATACATAATAAGCCTTGCTCAGATTCTTATTAATTGGGAAAACAAAAAGGGTCTTTCAATATTATTCAATACTTACAAAGTACCCAAAGCAAATTCAATCTTCCTTCAACCAAGAAGTTAATACATAGTTTCATAGGTTGAAAGAAACTGATCACCAAATTAGAAGAAAGCCGAATCCCGAAAAAAAAGAAAACAAAAAAAAAAAAAAATTAATATCAATTTGTATCTTTCTTCCCTTTTCCTTTGAATAATAAACCTATATTGTTCTTTTATAAATTATCAAGTGAAAGATGAAGTCACTGGCCATCCTTGAATCAAATCCCAACCAAAATAATAATGTCACGGTGGTTTTGGAAGTTTTAGATTTACATACTGCTAAGGATATAACGGATGTTATTAATATACTAGATGAATTATTCCCCAAACTCAAATCTAAAGATTTCGATCATCAAGAACTTACTCTTATATATGATTCTAATGATTATGATGATATGAGTATATTAAATGCCATATCAGAAATTGGATTCCCCGTGAAAATCTTGTCTAGTACAGCACCACAATGTAAAACAACGGTTAATATTCAAGGCATGACATGTGGTGCATGTTCAGCTTCTATAACTGAAGCATTAGAGAAAACTCCAGGGGTTTATAAGGCATCAATTTCATTGGTTACCGAAAATGGATTAATTATGCATTCACCTAAATTATCCCCTGAAAATATTATAACTATTATTGAAGATTGTGGATTTGATGCACAAATTGAAAGTTCAAAAACTAAACAATCACTGGCACCAGAATCTCTGCAAGATCAACTGAAAAGATTAAATACTACTATTGGGATAATTGGAATGACTTGTGGTGCTTGTTCGGCTTCAATAACTAATGTTTTAGAAAAATTACCAGGAGTGGAAAATGTATCAGTCTCATTAATCACTGAAGAAGCTTCGATTGTTCATGATTCTACGATCACTACGGTTCAACAATTAAAAGAGGCGATTGAAGATTGTGGATTTACGCCAACATTCAACAAATCAATGAATTTAAATCAATACCAAAATACCAATGATTCTAATGAAGAAGTTACTTTAAAAATTGTTGGAGTTAATCATACTACTGATTTAATTGGTTTACGTTACAATATTGAAGCTTATTTAAGAAGTATATCAGGGGTTCAAAAATTCGAACTAACATTACGTGGTATGAATGCTAGTTCTAATATAATGCCGACCCAAGTTGGTACATTAATAACTGAAGAAGATACTATTGCTGATGTTAAAAGTCTTGTTAACGAATTAGTTTTCCAATATAATTCCGATAGTGTTGGGATAAGAGATATTATCGATGGATTAAATACTATCAGTGATAATATCGAATTTATGGTGATAAATTCATTGGATCAATCATCAGCTACTCAATTGAAATTATTATCAAAAGTCAAAGATATCAATTATTGGAAGAAAATTTTCATTCAAAGTCTTTTATTTGGGATCCCAGTATTATTTTTAAATCATACTAAGAATTGGCCCATTTGGAAAACTACCATGATTTTTCCAGGATTATATTTGGTTTCATTATTGGAATTGATTCTAAGTACATATATTCAATTTTATTTGGGTTCAGTATTTATAAAGAAATTCTCATCATTTTTACGTAAAAAATTTAAAGGGGCTACAATGGATGTATTGGTTTGTATATCAACCATGTGTTCATATATTTTTTCATTAACAACTATTATAGTTAGTGTTTGGAATGGACAAAAAAATGGTCCTCCACCAGTATTATTTGATACTTTGGTGATGTTGATTTCATTTGTGTCCTTTGGGAAATTATTAGAAAATAAAGCTAAAGGTGCCACCTCAACTGCATTATCGAGTTTATTGTCGTTAACCCCATCTACTTGTACTATTATTAATGATATTCCTGGATATCAGAAATTTATTGAAGATCAACAATCTTTGGAAAAATCAGAAAAGAGTAATCTGTTATCCATGCAAGAATTCCCCACTAGAGTCATAAGTATTGATTTAGTTCAACCTAATGATATTGCCATTGTTTTACCAGGAGGTAAAGTTCCAGCTGATGGTGAAATTGTTTTCGGTGAAACCGAAATTGATGAATCTTTAATAACAGGTGAACCATTACCAGTTTATAAAAAATTGAAAGATAAAGTTATAGGTGGATCTATTAATGGACCTCATTTAATTCATATTAAAGTGACTCATACTGGGAAAAAATCTCAATTACAACAAATCATCAATTTAGTTAAAGAATCTCAAGTTAATAAAGCTCCAGTACAAAAATTCTCTGATTATATTGCTGCTAGATTTGTCCCCTTTGTATTGTTATTGGCAATATTTACATTTATACTTTGGATGATAATTTGTTTTACTATCCATCAAGATAAATTACCAAAAATTTTCCAAAATGAAACTAATGGGAAATTTTTCGTTTGTTTAAAATTATCAATTTCAGTTATTGTTGTTGCTTGTCCTTGTGCTTTGGGATTAGCAGCACCAACTGCAGTTATGGTAGGGACAGGTGTTGGAGCAATTAATGGAGTATTAATTAAAGGGGCTAAAGTTTTAGAAAAAATCACTGGAGTTAATATAATACTTTTCGATAAAACCGGGACTTTAACCACTGGTGAAATGTCATTAGTTAATTTCCAACCAATTATGTCAAAATCAAGTTTAACTATTTCTGATTGGTGGAAATTAGTGGGGTCAGTAGAATGTCATTCGGAACACCCTATTGGTAGAGCTTTAACTAAACTGGCTAAAACAAACTTGAATTTAAATTTTGATGATGATCATTTTGACACCACAGTAAATGATATTAATGTATTGATAGGATTAGGAATTCAAGCAAATGTAACATTAGCTAATAACCCACAAACTCAATTTAATGTTTATGTTGGTAATGATAAATTAATTGAATCAAAATTTCCAAATTTATTAAACAATATTGATGAAAAATTATTACATTCGGCCAATACTGTATCACATGTCATTATTGATGGAGAATATAGTGGATACATTGAATTAACTGATGCATTAAAATCTGGTTCTTGGGAAGTGGTCAATTATTTGAAAACTCAAGGCTATATTGTTGGTATGGTCACGGGTGATAATCGTGGTGCCGCTTTAAAAATTGCTCAAGAAGTAGGAATCCCCTTTGATAACGTTTTTTATGAAGTTTCCCCCATACATAAAGATAATGTCATTACTGATTTACATAATCGTCTTGGAGGCAACCAAAGTAGTAGTGTTAATGTTGCATTTATTGGTGACGGTATAAATGATGCTCCAGCATTAGCTAAAGCTGATATTGGTATGGCTATTAGTTCTGGTACCGATATTGCTATTGAAAGTGCTGATATTGTATTGATTGGTGGACGTAGTAATCAAACTGATTTACATGGAGTTGTTAATGCCTTACAAATCTCAACCGCTACTTTCAATAGAATTAAAATCAATTTCTTATGGGCAATAATTTATAATATTTTCATGTTACCATTTGCCATGGGTTGCTTTTTACCATTGAATATTGTTTTACCACCAGTTGCAGCTGGTGCTGCCATGATGTTTAGTTCTCTTAGTGTTGTGTTCAGTTCATTATTATTGAAAAGATGGACCCCACCAAAAATTGAAACTAAGGAAACTTTTATTGATGATTTAGAAATGGGAAACAATGCCACCGGTGGTGATGGTGATGGATTTAGTTTGAAAAATGGTACAATAGAAGAATTTAATAATGTGAAAAGAAAAAGCGCCGTTAACTTTAGTTCATTATTTGCCAAGATGACTACAACAAGAAGAAATAGAAGAGGAGGAGGCGGAGGAAGAGGAAGACTGAATGGAAACAATAATCAATCTTATGAATTAGTATCCAATAGGTTTTCATGAAATTAAACAAGAATAAGAAAAAGTTCTAGACCTCTAGACCCCGCAGAATTAAGTTTGATCCTCAAAGTTTTGCCTTATGGTTTCATTTAAGGAAAAGATAAATTTGATAGAATTTGAGGATGGGGGGATAAGTTGTTGTTGTAGTATTATGGCTTCTTTTTCATGTTTGATTGTTTCATACATACTTTTAATATATACTTTTTAATGATGTAACTTCTAATGTGATGCCATTCCAATAGATATGTACAATCTAAGACGTCAACTAATGAGAGAAGGATTTACACCAGTTACTTACTTTCAATTCACCTTCAGATTGCACTGTTATGCTTGATTGAATAGATTATTATTACTCTTTTTCTTTCACTTGATTCTTTAACCAAGAAATAAATGAAGTCTTCATTATAGTTGCAAAAAAATGAAAACACCACCACCACCCACTCAAAAAAAAAACTTTCCTATTTTGTTCAACACTCTTTCCACAGCATTGCAAAATAAATCTTCAACAATGAATCAACCATCAAAGGAAGGATCCAAGAAATTTTCAAGAGTCTTGTCTTACCATTGGAACTTTTTAGGGAATTATACTGATGAAATATCAATTCTTATTCTATAAATATAACCAGAACCGCTGTGTTCTCCTATGGTTTCATAATTCTTTTCTTTACTTCCATAAGTCCAAAATTTCATTGCAATAAATATATATATATATATATACCCCCATATATATATATAATATTGGCTTTAATTTTCTTTTCATTAACAGTTGTTTATCTCCCCCTTCTCCCCTGATTTATGAAAGTTTACAATTTATTTCTTATTGCTAATTTGGCAAATGGTTTAACCATTAATCCTGCTTCTGCTCAACCAAGCAGTGATGTTTCATCTCAAGCTGATGGTACTGCTGCTGCTGGTGGTGATGGTATGAAGACTAAACATTCCTTCTCAAAGGGAATCTCCATTAGAAAAGATCTTGCTCAAGATTCCCAAAAGGAAAGTCCATCATTGGAAGATCTTTCTCAATTTTCTTTTGATGCAGCATCATTGAAGAATGCTATGGGTGGTGGTGAAGATGGTGGTCCTAAAGTTGAATTGGCTGCTCGTGGATTTGGTGAAATTTTTTGGCAATTGTTAACTTTGGGTAAAGAATTGACGATGGAAAAAGTTGCCATTTTGAAAGATATTTTGAGTTTATTGGATAAACTTAAGCAATTCAAAAAGGATGGTTATAAAGCTTTGGTTCCTGAATGGGATGGTATTTATCAACCAGTTACTCCTGCTCCTGGTCCTGCTCCTAAAGGTGATGTTGTTAATGTTGAAAATTGGAGTTTTAATCCTGATCAACAACAACAAGTTGAGTCTCTTTCTAAAAATGATGATGATGACAATCAAGACTTGAATAAACGTGAAGCTAATGAAGAGGCTGAAGATGATGAAGAGGTTACTGCTGCTATTGATTTAGGGAAATGGAAATCCAAATTAGGTGGCATGAAAGGTGGCATGAACAAAGGTGGTGGCAAAGGCGGCATGGGTAAAGGTGGTATGAATAAAGGAGGTAATGGCGGTAAAGGTAAAGGTGGTGGTAAAGTAAAACCAAAGCCAAAGCCAACACCAGAGCCAAAGCCTAGTTTTGAAGAAGAATGTCTGGAAGAAGAAGAAGAAACTGAAGAGGAAGAATGTGATGGATTCAATGATGGAAAATTCAAAGGTAAAAATACTGTTTATGGAAATAAAAAGAATCAATTGGATAAACGTGATGACGGTGAAGAAGTTACCGCTGCTATTGATATTGGTAAATGGAAATCTAAGCTTGGTGGTATGAAAGGTGGCATGAATAAAGGTGGTATGAACAAAGGTGGTATGGGTAATGGTGGCAAAGGTGGAATGAATAAAGGTGGAAAAGGTGGTAAACAGATTGAAGAAGAATGTCTGGAAGAAGAATACTCCACTGAAGAGGAAGAATGTGATGAATTCAATAACGGTAAAGGTAATGCTGGCAAAGGTGGCAAAGGTGGCAAGGGTCGTAAAGGCGGCAAAGGTAGCAAAGGAGGTAAAGGCTCCATTTGGAAAGCAAAGCGTGACGAAGATGAATTTACTGCTGCCATCGATATAGGTAAATGGAAAGCCAAACTTGGTGGAATGAAAGGAGGTATGAACAAAGGTGGTGGTAAAGGTGGTATGGGCAAAGGAGGTCAAGGTGGTATGAATAAAGGTGGAAAAGGTGGAAAAGTTAAACAACCAGTTGAAGAGGAATGCCTGGAAGAAGAGTATTCTACTGAAGAGGAAGAGTGTGATGAATTTAACAAAGGAAAAGG
>OBUW01000569.1_pt1 | contig 17359 bp, 7 predicted proteins | sample 1475761 | NCBI WGS metagenome assembly OBUW01 (sample SAMEA2579908, study PRJEB22360) | human gut metagenome | biome: human gut; feature: human-associated habitat; material: faeces | place: Denmark | collected 2008/2010
GTTGTTGTTGTTGTTGTTCTGGTGATGAAGGTGATTGTGGTGGTGGTTGTGGCACAGTTTCCAGTATTGGCTTAGTGGTGACATCATTGATATTAGGATCAGCCAGATAACTGCTATGAGTTAGAACATAGATGGTAATGGTGGTTAAGATGATTGCCAAATATTTGAGATAAGGTTGTCTCGAACTATAGAATATTGAAGGCTTCATAATGTATTTAGTAACCTATTGGTAATGAAAAACCCTTCTTTGAAAAATGGAAAGAAAAAGTTGACAAAAAAAATTAAATGTGGATAAATGAAAAAAAAAAAATGAAAAAAAAAAATTTTCCTTATTGAGTTCTAATCAATGCAAATGAAATATATGTTGTCTTGTTTGTTTGTTCTCTTTAAGGGTTTTTTCTTTTCTTTCCAAATTTTTTCTATTTGGCCGTAGTAGAAGTGGAAGGAGGAAGGAAGCCAAGGAAGCCAAGAAGGGAGGGAAAGGATTTAACGAAAGGGCCAGGAGAAGGAAAAAAAAATGTTGAATTTATTATTCGCACGTTTTATTATATTTTTACTATTCTTCGGTGTTAATTCCCGGTATTTGCTATGTCGTCGTGATGGCTTATGATTATGTTCCTTGAAGCCTCCGTTCAAAATTAATTTGGCAATGATACGTTTGTATGTACGTATGTATAAATTGAACTTTAATTGAGCAAATAGTAAACTACTTTTCAAAAAAGAATTCAGAGCTAATAACCAACAAAAATTAAAAACAAAGTGAAATTTTAAGTTGGTGTTTTGGTGGAAAAGTTTGTGATTAAATACTTTGTGATATCAATAAATAACAATTAGCAAGATCTAGAAACTAAAATATTTTTAACATACACACTGACTCACACTTAATACATACAGATACATATATATACTGTGTGTGTGTAATTCCAGAAGCCAAAAAGAAATTGAAAATGAAACACCACAAATTAATCAATCAGTAGGCAGGAAGACAAGTAGGCAAAGCAATTCTTTCTCTTTTCGGGAAAGGAAAAAGTAACAAAAGGAACAAAATCTCCCCGATTTTGTGTAATTTAAGTTTTTTGTAAGAAAAAAAAAAAATATTTTTGTGTTGCAATTGAAAAGATTTTGTGTAGATTTAACACTTTCTGTTTCATTTCATCCACTTGTTGGTAACCATTTTTAACCACTTTTGGTTCAGATGCAAACGATTATACACACACACACACACATAGATTTAGGTATGATGTTTGATCAGTTGTTAATATATTATTATAAAAGATATTTGTTATGACACATCAAACACATTTCTCTCTTGTACCATATACAAATAATACAAGAAACATGAAAATCTTGTAACTGAAAACTAAATCCCCATTTAGTTGTCGCTTGCAAGCTTAGAGTATTGAAAATCTTTTTTTGATATAAACATTTGAAAGATTAGGTTCAGGTTATGCATAGAGAGAGAATAAATTGTTGTCTTTAATCGGGATGTGTTGCAAGAAGCTAGCTCATGGCCTACAAAAAAAAAAGGGACGCCGTAAGGAGCGTACAAAAAAATGATTCCGCCCAGGATCGAACTGGGGACGTTATGCGTGTTAAGCATATGCCATAACCAACTAGACCACGGAACCAATTTGTTAAAGTTGAAATTGCTATTCTTAGTTACATCCTCTTAATATATGTATTTCTTTGTTCACGAACTTGCAATTATTTAGAAGAGAACTGGTTTAGTAAGTTGATAAATCAGTTTTAAAAGAGGCTTAAAGAAGTTAAAAATTAAAAATATTGCATCAATCAGCTGAATTGTTAGATCTTGGCTAATTGCTAGAAGGGTCTTTTTTTAGTCTTAAAATCACTGCTAATATTTAACAAAAAGTTTTACAATTGAAGATCAAACTTAAAACCTATTAGTAAATATATAAAAATCTATCAAAATACTTTTAAATATAAATTGGACACTTTTTAAGTATAACCTAATAGCTAAGAATTAGGTTAATCGCCTGAGTCATCTGAAAATCATTTACTATGGTTTCCCTTAGTTTTATTTTTTTGCAACTTTCTATAGAAAAAGAAATTTACACCTGAAACTGAATAAAAATACATACAAAGTTACAAAGTCGTATAGATTGATTAAAAGGCAATATTTTTTGAGAGCTTCCTTATTTTTGCTTTTGACTGGTACGAAACGAAACCATAATTGCAACATCTAAACAAGAAAACTGAGTACTCCTATAATAATAATAGAAAAAAAACATATGTAACGACTATCAAAGCAACAGTAATGTTATGAGTTTTATAAAAATCATGACCCAACAAATATAAATAGTTAGTAGTATTCCTAAAATAAACAGAACATAGACAGATGTAGTTATCGATTGAACAAATAAGATGGGCAACCAAGTTCGAAACAAATCTTGAATCTCAATTATTAGTGTAATCATGGAGAAAAATTTCAAGAGGAAAAAAAATAGAACCAAAAAAAAAAAAAAATTTTCAATTACTATCGAATAACCTCATACCTTTAACCATCACAAGCTTCACGGAATTATGATTAGAGGATCCTCACTTATATTCACTAGGTCTATATCGACATCTTTTTCTTTACCGGTGAATAAAACTTTAGAAATTCTTAAGGCAACAAACGCCAATTTTGAAGGGCTATTCACTAACAATGCCATAAATCAATTATGGTTTCAAAGAGGTCAACAATTGGTTCAAAATTTAAATCAACATTTAGCTCAAACCAACAATGGATTACTTAGTGATAGCAACAACATCAACAACAATACCAGTAGTACCAGTGACAATGGTAATGGTGATGGTGAAAATGTTGTTAATTATTCTTTAAATGAAATCATATCCATCACCATGAATAAACCAGAATTATTTCATATTCATAAAAATGCCACTAATTTATATAATTTACAATTTTTTTTTGAAAATATTCGACAATTAGAACAACAACCACAAGAAATCATACCTAGTGGATCCGAAGTTTTATTACAAACACCAAAAGATCAATTTAAAAATGTTCCACTGGATAAAGAATTAGTTGATTGGATTGAACATTCATTTGGATCTATTCAAGAATTAAGAAATTTGATTATAAATTCTGCCAAGGGGATAAAAGGTGATGGTACAGTATGGTTAGTAGCTGAAAGTACCATGAGTGAAAATTATTTGAGTAAAAGTAATTTTTCATCACCATTATTTCATAATTTGGCAATTGTCAATACATATAATGGCGGTATGATTGATGATTCTGAAAGATCAGGTCAATTAAGAAGAATGAAAAGTGTATTGCAACAACAACAAGAACAAAACGAGGAAGAACAAGATAAATCAACAGAAAATAAACAAAAACACAACAACTCAACTAGTGAATTTGAATTGGGATCTGTTGAACAAGCTGAATTGGAAACAGCTTTCCATAATAAAAGATTGGTACCTGCTTTAGCTATTGATGTTTCTCCAAGAAATTATTTGATTGATTATGGTGCATACGGTAAACAACAATATTTAGAAAATGTTTGGGAATGTATTGATTGGGATATCGTTTCAAGAAGATTACCACCAAGATCTAAACAAGTCATTACTGTGTAAATAGTGTTCATGTAATTTGCAAAATATTAGTTCATTGTACATAAATTCTTTTTTACTATCTTTGAAATTGTAAAATTAAGTAAAATATAAAATTGACCAAATAACAAAATAATGGTCATTATTCAAATATATTGTTAGAGTTCTCTATATATATAAATGTTATAAAGAAATAAAGTAAACAGGATAAACAAAAAAAAAAAACGCTATCGTCATTATATCACTCCTTGTCATGGATTAACTTTTAATAACTTTTTTAACAATTTTTTCCACTTCATCCCAATCATCTGTTGGAACTCTAGTCATTTCAACATTACCAAAATATGCTTTAATGGCCATCAAAATGTCATATGATCTTCTATCATGAATAAATGAAATAGATACCCCAACTCTACCAAATCTACCAGTTCTACCAATTCTATGCAAATAAGTTGATGGATCTGGTTTGCCATATTTATCAGTTGGCATATCATAATTAACCACCATGGAAACAGATGCAATATCAATACCTCTAGCCAAAACATTGGTTGTGATTAAAACTTTGGATCTACCTTCACGGAAATCATCGATTAATCTATCTCTGTCTGTATTATCTAAACCACCATGCAAAACAGATACAGTATGACCTTCTTTTTTCATTTTACCATACAATACATCGGCAGTTTCTTTCTTTTCAACAAATATAATTGATGAACCAATGGTCAATAACCCGTATAATTCACATAAAACTTCAAATTTATGTTGTTCGGAACGACAATCCATATATAATTGTTTGATACCATCAACATTCAATTCTTCTTGTTTCAATTCTAAAGAATTAGCATCAGGTACAAGTCTTTCAGCATATTCACGAACTTCAGTTGGGAAAGTGGCAGAAAATAATACCAATTGAACTCCTCTAGGTAAAGCTTTTTTAACTCTAATAGCTTGATCACCCAATCCTTGTGCTTCCAACATATTATCGGCTTCATCCAAAACGAAAACTTTCATTTTGCTAAGATTTAATTGTCTTCTTCTTATAAGGTCAATAGCAATCCCTGGTGTACCAACTAATACTTGAGCATTAACTGATGAACCTCTTGGAATGGCATTAGGTACGACTAATTGAGTAGTAATATTGGTAAATTTACCCATAGTGGTAATGACTTCTAAAGTTTGCCTTGCTAATTCTCTAGTTGGTGATAAACAAAGACATTGAGGCATTTTTATGGTTGGATCAACTCTTGATAACATTGTCAATGAAAATGCAGCGGTTTTACCAGTACCTGATTGTGATTGACCAATCATATTTCTTGGTGGGTTTGAAAGTAACAATGGTAATGCCTTTTCTTGAATCTTGGAAGGTTTATTGAATTTCATGGCGTATAACCCTTTTAATAATTCTGGTGATAACCCTAATTCTTCAAATGATTTAACCGAATATAATGGTGAGTTAGGATCAGCTTGAATATCAGCTAATTTAACTTTAACTTCATAAGATGATTTAATTAAATTAGTAGCTGGTTCTTTAGGTTCTTTAGGTTCTTCTTTGGATTCTTCTTTGACTTCCTCCTTGGTTTCCTCTTTGGCTCCATCTCCGTCCTTAACTTCATCTTTTGATTCATCTTTTTTGTCTTCATCTTTCTTATCGTCGTTAATTTCTTTGTTTTCAGGTTCTTCAACAACTTCTTTCTTTTCTTCAGGTTTTTTGGAATCACCTTCTTTTAATGAAAGACCACCCAATAAATCAGAAGGATCAGGTGTTGATCCCTTTTTGATTTCTTCAGGTTTTTCGCCACTTTTGTCTATTGAAAGACTGGCTAATAAATCAGATGCATCTGCTTCCACTCTTTTTACCTTCTCACTTGACATGTTTATATTATGAGTGAAATTCCAATTGATGAATTCTATAGATTCAAGACGTGATTGAACTTGAGTTGGAATTCTCTCTTTTCCATTCAAAAAAAAAATTATAACGTACACACCAAAAATTGAAGAAGAAGAAAACTTTTTTTTCAAATTGAGTACTGTTACACGACCATAGCCACAAAAATAAGAAAAAATTAAAAGCCCAACGCGGGACTCGAACCCGCAACCTTGAGATTAAAAGTCTCACGCTCTAAGCCGATTGAGCTAGCTAGGCGCTGAACAACTAAGCCAATTTGACTTGTTGTTGATGAAAAAGTGCATAACTTTTTGACACCAGTACAAGTATCTGACTCCTGCATTTTTAACTTTGTTCACATACAATAAGTTTTCTTTAATCCAATGATATTCAGGATCCATGTAGATGATAAGAATATTTAAATCACCATCAAAGGGTTTTGTATATTTTTGATAAGAAAATACAAAGTAGTGCTGTTTTATGACTTTTGGCGGAAATGAAAAATTCAAGACATTTTCTGGAAAAAGAAAAAAAAAAAAAATTACGTGGGATAAATTTATACACACACACACACACCAAGAATTGAACGAAACATTTGTCTTTATCTTCATTGTTACCCTTTTTGATTAATAGTTTGATGGAAATAAAATAATGGCCAAGAAGAAAAGTACAGGACCACAACCATCATTATCATCTTCTCCCAATGGTAGGGCAAAAGTAACTGCGGAAACAATCACCACCACCACGACCACAACCACCGACACGACCAATAGTTATTCACTTCTAAATATATGGGTCATTTCATTAGCACTTAAAATACTTCTTTTCATTGGGTATCATTCAACAGATTTTGATGTACATAGAAATTGGTTAGCCATCACCAATAAATTGCCAATTTCTCAATGGTATATTGAAAACACATCACAATGGACATTAGATTATCCACCATTTTTCGCTTATTTTGAATATTTATTATCATTATTAGTACCACGATTTGTTGCCAATGATGGATGTTTAGATATTGTTGAAATTGGTCAATATGGATTACCAACAATTTATTTCCAACGATTAACGGTTATTATTAGTGAATTGGTATTATTTTATGCATTACAAACCATTGTTAAAACTTCACCTACTCTTTCAGCGAAAAGAAGAATGTATGTGGCTACTGCCAGTCTTGCATTATCTCCTGGATTGATACTTATTGATCATATCCATTTCCAATATAATGGTATGATGTATGGAATATTATTATTATGTATAAATAGTGCTCGTTTACAACAATATTTGTTATGTGGATTTTGGTTTTCAGTATTGTTATGTTTCAAACATATTTATTTATATTTGGCTCCAGCAGTATTTATATTCCTTCTTCGAGGTTATTGTTTGAAATTTAATTGGAATAAGCGTAAAAATTTTTTCATCAATATTTTCAATTTTATTCAATGGATTAATCTTTTCAAATTAGGTAGTATTGTTATTTTAGTATTCATCATTGCCTTTGGACCATTTTATAATGTTTTACCACAATTAATTTCTCGATTATTCCCATTCAGTCGTGGGTTGACTCATGCATATTGGGCACCTAATATTTGGGCCGTTTATTCATTTCTTGATCGAATATTAATTCAAATTTATAAAAAAATCCCCATGAGTAAATATCCATTATTAAAAATTTTCCAATTTGATCCAAATTCATTAAATAATGATCAATTATTGAAAACTTCAACTCGTGGTATTGTTGGTGATATTGAATTTTTTATACTTCCCAATATAACTCCAAAATTGACATTTTTATTAACATTATTTTATCAAATCATGGCATTAATCCCATTATTTATTCAACCAACTTATAGACGATTTGTTGGTGCCCTTACATTATGTGGTTATGCATCATTTTTATTTGGTTGGCACGTACATGAAAAAGCAATTTTATTAGTCATTTTCCCCATGACTTTATTAGTTGCTCGTGATCAAAAATTATTGACTCCATTTAATTTATTAGTTAGTTGTGGTTATGGATCTTTATTCCCCCTTATTTTCACCTGTAATGAATGGTTAATTAAAGTGGTTTATACTTATACTTGGTACATTATATTTTATTTCAATTTTAGAAAAGTAGTAAGACCTTCAAAGAATAATATTATTGGTAATGGTATTGGTAATGGTAATGGTAAAGGTGGTGGGATTATTTTAGATAGAATGGTCAATTTATACATTTTACTTTTCAACGTTGTTGTTATTATAACTAGTTTATTTGATTTGTTTAAACATAAATACCCCGTTTTACAAAATTTTGAATTTTTGAATTTGATGATTTATAGTGTTTATTGTGCCATTGGAATAATTAGTAGTTGGAATGGGTTTTGTTGGTTGTATTTTATTGATGATGGTATATGGAACCAAGATCAATAACTCAAATTTGATTAACATTACATTTTTTGGAACATGGCATTACAATAAAAGCAAAAAAGCAAAAACTACTTTTGTTTCAATAGCTATATTATACATATACATATGCATAAATGTATAAATATTAAAACATATATTAAAAAACTAACACACATAAAAAGCTAATAAAATACAGAAATAACAAGAAAAAAAAAATAGTAATAATAATAATAATAATAAACTGTCTAATATACATTAAAGAAAATGTCCTTTCAAAAAAATCAAAACTTGTCCCATAATTAAAATTTCTTCCTTATTTGGTGTTTGAATTGTCTTAAATCGTTTTGTCTTATCCCTTTTCTTATATACTTTTTTTTTATTGAATTTGGCCAAATTTTCATCATTTTCTTACTTTCAAACTTCTTACTCTTCTTATAAATGAGTTACCAGGTGGTTTCAATTCATTGTCATCATTATCTAATTCTAATGTATTTAATGATCCTCTTCTAGGTTCTTGGTAAGGTGGGGAAGGTGGTTGTAATCCCTCATTAGAACTTCTTCTTGAATTACTTTCAGATCCACTATTTTTTCTTAATCTTTGTACTATTGACTTTTTCCTTCCCACACCAGCGTTTGGATTCAAAAGTTCATCACCTTTGGGTGCAGGTGCACCATCCAAAAACGTAGTTGATCCTAAACCAGCAGTAGTAGACCCATGAATTGGAGTAGAATTGGTATTGGAATCAAAATTGATCACTGAAGGATTCTGTTTTGGGGTATAAATACTTGATGTTGGGTCATTTTGTGTTCTATTGGTCTTGATAACTGGGGTTTCTTCGTGGTAATTTCCAAAAGCAAGATTTAATTGATCGTCTTTGGTCATATTTGTTCCTCCAGCTATTGAATTGTTAGGTCCATCAATAGGGAAGGCCATTACTGGAGCCTTTTCCTTCTTTACATTTCTGTGTGGTGCACATGCATCAAAAGGACCATCATGATGGAAACCAACAAACCCAGTAACATCCAATTTATCGATTGTATCCAAGTTTTTCGGTTTTACTGGGTCACTCTTTTTCTTGCTTGGTGATTTTTTACTGCGGTGACTTCTTCTTTCCCTATCTTTATCCCTATCACTTCCACGTCCATGTTCTCTGCCATGACTACGACTGTGACTGCTGTGACCATTTTCTCTACTGTGACCACTTCTACTATTTTCTCTTCTTCGTTCTCTAGAGTCTTCACTTCTACCTTCTTTTTCTCTAGGGTAACTTTTCTTTGCTGCTTCGGGGCCAGCAGCCTCCTCATAACTTGGTGGCGGTGGCTGTTTCTGTGAAGGTTTTGGTGGACGCGGCGGAGCACGACTTGAATGAGTTGGGGTTTGTGCTCGTGGTTTATCTTCCAGTTGTGACAAAGCTGAAGCAAATGGATTTTTGGACATTCTAATTCAAATAAGTTAGTAACTTAAAATTTTTGTTTATAACTTTAAAACTTCGAAGGAAAAGAAGAAAGGAAAGAAAGAAAGAATAAATATGTTGTGGTTACAATTTTAATTTTTATTCCTCTTTTTTTTTGTTGTTGTTGTTGAAGGAGGAGGAGGAGGAGGGGGGGAATTTAAACTCGCCTCAAAGGTATCAAACGACAAATTGCTATTCGCAGATAAAGTGCGGCGAAGTCATGCCTTCTCTATTGCTCACTTCACTAACTCACTCTCTCTTTCTAATTTTTCTTATTCATGCAAAACAAATTGTTTGACTAACAACGAGGCCAAGTTAACAAACAGGACAAAACAAAAAAAGAATTACAAAATAAAATTAAAAATCCAGAGCAAGTAACTAATGGGACTCAGGGCTAGATTTATTGATCCGATAAATTAGTAATGGAAAATACTATTTTCATTACCGTTTTTTTTTTTTTCCAATAATTGCTCTTTCTCCGTTCTTTTCTTCTAGTAATAGTAATTAATATTTAAATAAAAGATTAAATACATACCTTGCATAGTTTATACTTGAATCACTATCTGCACGAACAGGAGTAGGTGGAAATGCACTTGGTTTACCAAAACTTTCAGTACTTTGATGGAACCCTATTGCGGCCCCATGTTCTTCTTCTTCTACTTCTTCATCACTAGATAAATCTAACAACTGTTTATTCTTGTCCACCCATTCATCAAAATTATTGCGTGGTTGGGTTTGACTAATGGATGCTTGACGGAAAGGATTATTTGACGACCATCTCAAAGAATCGGTTGACGAATATGAATGATTTGATGGTTGTTGGTACATTGGAAGAAGTGGGTGGTGCTAGGGGAGCGGGGGATATGTGAAGTTGATATTCGATTAATAATGACAAGAAAGTAATAAAAAATAAAGATGGAAATGAAATGAAATGAAATAAAAAGAGAAGAAAGTAGGAATTTTGAACGCCAAAAATTGAAATTCTGTTTAAGTTTTTTTTTTTTCTATTAGAACAACAAACGCATATGGTATATACAGACAGCCTGTATATATATTATGGGAAGAAATGAAAAAAATGCTTAATATAAAAGGGGAAAAAAAAAAAACAACTTAAGAAGAACAAAAATGTTAAGTAAGTAATTAACTTGAGTTAACTTCAAGTGAGGGAAAAAATTGTATTGAGTGAATCAAACAGAGAAAAAGAAAAAAAGATCCAAAAAAATAAAATCGTGGGCGTTGCGTTTCTTAGTAACTCTTTATATGTGTGCAGTTTTGTGGTTTTTAGTGCACAAGTACACGCACTCGCGTATAGAATGTTAAGTATAGAAAGATAATGAACAAAAAATTGAAAAAAAAAAAAATGCTTATGAAAAAATTTGGGTCAAATAAAAAAATACGCCTAGACTTGGGTTTATTCTTCTTCTTCTTCTCTTTAATTTAATAATAATCTGTGCATATATAACTGAAATAATAAGAAAATCTATCTTTAGATTGGCAATGTTAGGAATTAATTTATCTCCCAAAATAGAAGAAATTGAAAAATGAGAAAAGATTTACGTTTTTCTTTTCTTTTAGTGTGTTTTTTTTTTTCTCAAATATGTTGTTAATATAAATTCTGTACAAAACGGTTGTGAGTCTTTTTTACACCAAGAGAAATGAAATTAGACGTTTTTCGTTGTTCCTCGTGTTATTGTTATTGTTTTTGTTATTATTTATTGTTAACAAACCAAATATTATTCACGATTTTTTGTTGTTTGTTTGTAATTTTCAAAAATAGACGATAACATGTATATACAATAGAATGGTTTTGTCTCTCTTTTTTTGATGTTCGTTCTTGTTTATCATCCTATACTTGTTTCCCGTTGTGGAAGTGCATCATGCTAACTACAACTCTAACAGATTTGATCAGCTGTTCATTTTGAAGATCATCCAAAAAATTAATCTAATAAGTTATAGACATTTCTGAGTCAATATAATTCACATTTAACATTCTTTGGGTTGGTATTATTATTATTACTTCTGTCAAAAAGTACCCGAGAACACAAAAGTAAAACCGCTGCTCCAAATATCACCTAAGCCATAAGTTACTAACATCCCTGGGCGTGCAAAAAAAAAAAGAGCATTGCCGTAGTATTGGTAACCATTAGTTGGTTATGTGCTATTTACTAGGGACACTATCAATTAGCCTTGAGACTGAGGTCTCAAGCAAGTTGCTATTGTTATAAATCGTAATCATGCCAAAAAATCTAAAAAAAAAAAATTGGAAATTAAAAACGCGTCTTCTTTTTCTTCTTGTACATAATCATAACTCAAACTTGGTTTGTGTAACCAAAATCTATTACAACCAATATATGAAACATCCAGTGTGAAAAAAAAAGAAAGTACAACCACTTCTTACGAATTATTTGCAATGTTTTAGACTTGAGTGCTTCTTTGCTGGTTTAGATAAGAGATAATTTGATAAGTCAGGCTAAACTTATCATACTCATCCAGTGGTTGTATTCAGGGCTGCATAATCAAGAATTCTCAAATCTAGATTTCTGCAGAAGAAAAACTATGCGCACTTCTAACCATTCATTTATTTCTCTTTCAGCCCCCAAAACTACGAATCATAAGTACATACACTATTACTACGCACAATATATACATTAAAATGAACTCCATACCCAATCATTAGGCACATCTGCAACACTGAGTCTTTTCTCAGGACGAGATGATTGTTGTTGTAACTGTTGTTGTTGTTGATGTTGCTGTTGTGCAAACAGATAATCATTACTTTTACTATAATTCTTTCTGAATGGATTATCAACCAACACAAACGACGTGGTATAATTATTCTCCAGTTTGTTTAATTCTTCAATAAGATTATCATATATCATCCCACATTTCTTACACACTTTAGAATTTGAAAAAAATTGTTGTAATTTGTTGGTCTTGGTTTCGGTCTCATTACTATTTGTCAGCAGTAGTATTGGTATGACAAATCGTGCCTCATGATCAATTAAAATGGTTTTATTTACCAAACAATCAGCACAAAATATCAATCCACAAAACCGACAATGATGTCTTCTAGGTCCATCACAAATCATAGAAACAATAGGATTATGAAATGGCTTAACACACCACATGCAATTACTAGTTAATCCATTATCTTTCCAATGATCATGAACCGGTTCATTGGTACAATTGGGTAGACCTCCCCCACCATTACTATGGAAATAATCTGAATTGGGTATTATAATGGTATATGATGATGTTGGTGGTGGTATGATTGTTGGAGGAGATAAATTCTCATGATCATTAGTATAAGCTGGTCGTAATACTGCTGGAGTTAGAAGTGGTTTTTTCAATTGATATAATGGTTTCAAATGTTTATTATAATTAGTTTCTTTTGATTTGGAACAATTAGTGGGATTTTTCAATCTCAATTGTCGTGGTTGTGGTGGTGGTGACTCGATATTTGATTCCGAATCCGGTTCTGATTCTGTACTTGTACTTGATATTGATACTGAGGCAGATACTGATTCAGGTTGTGAGTTCATCAGTCGTTCGTAAATTTTATTATTTTCGGCAAATTTATGTAACAATTGTTCCTCGGGAGATTCTTTTAATTGTAATGGTACCGAATATCTTCTTAATGGTTGATTCAAATCAAAATTTGCCGGTATATAATCATGTTCATGTTGTTCATCACCCTCTTCACCTTGATCTACTTGATTTTGATTTTGTTGTTCCTTTGTAATATGTTTGAAAATTGATTCACTATTGGGATGTGATTTGGTGCTTGGTTTATCATCATTAGAACTAAAAGAAGTCTTTTTGGTGTTATAAGTGTAATAAGTGTTGACTCGAGGAAATCTAATTTGTTCATCATAATCAAAATCCTTAAATGTTAAGTCATCGTCATTATTGTTTCTATTATTGTGATTGATATTGTTGTGGTTGCTATTGGTGGTGCTGGTACTATTCCGACAACTTGATTTACCACTACGACAAATACTGGAAGTGATGTTTGAATGTAAATCAGATACTACCGAATTAACTTTGACAATGTCTTTTTTTGTGAAAGAAAACGATCCAAGTTCTTCCGACTGGTGTTGTTGTTGTTGTTGTTGTTGATTTTTCCCACGTTTGGGTGTATTGTTATTAGTTGAGATTGGAGTTGTTGATGCCGTGGAAACCATTTTTTGTTCGTTTGATGATTGTGTATTATTGTTGTAATCTTGTAAGATTGCTGAAGGTGTTAATGGTTTTTTATCGTATCGAGGCTGTTTTTGCAGATTTTTTGAAAATTGTTGTGAATTTGGGGTTGACGTTGGACTTTGTGTTGTTGATGTTGATGAAAACTTTGATTGTACTTGTTGTTGAGATTCAGTCATCACCTCATCTTGTGAAGGTATTGCTGGTGAAAGAACTTTGGTGTCAGCCATGAATAGGTATGTTCTTTATAATTTATCTATGGTCTAATGGTGTTTCTACTAAACAGGAATCTATGGTTTTTCTTTAAAAAAAGAATAAAGTATTAAATAATCAAATAAAGGGTAGAAATGAATGGAATCGAAAGTAAGATATATAGTAAACGAATTTCTAAAAAAAATTCAAGATAAGGGAAATTAATAAATGGTTATATATAAGAATGCAAATCTAATACTAAATCGTCGTCGTCTTTTTTCACCCCCTGTCTATTTTAGCAAAAATATGAAAATGCACAAATGTATGTGCCATCTTAGTAATAAAAATAAAGCAAATGGTTAATATATCAAATAAGAAGATCAACAGGTGCAGTAAAACCTGAAAATAGATAAGGATAGAGAAGAGAAGAGCAACAAAAATCGACAATCACTCAAGAAAAGCAAGAAGAAACGCAAGGGTAACAAAGAAAGAAAAAAACTGAATAATAATAATAATAGAAAGAGGTCAAGAAAAATTAACACTAAATACATTTTTAAACAATACATAATAATTGATTAATTAATATTAAATGGAATAAATGAATAAAAAATCACCTGAATTTCAGTTTTAAAATAATATAATATTGTAGAAATCAATAGTTTAGTTGATTAAACGAATGGTGCTGTTGGCAATTATAATAATAATACATTTTCATTACAAAATACCCTTTGAAAATAAACTAATTGGATTTGATGATGTTGGTCTAACAAGTGATCAAAAGTAAGAACAACAACAACAACAACAACAACAACAGTTGAAACTTATATTGTGCAAGGAAGAAAAAGGGTTGAAGTTGTTATAGTAATAGTACAGAAACCAAGTTTTTGATTCGTACAAGAACAATTATCTTTTTTTTGTGTTAAATTATCACCACTACATAATTCCAATTGTCATTATATGTTGGGGTTATAGATAAAGACAATATCCACAACGATAAAATCTTATTCACACATTATTTTTATCACTACTTGTTTTCATTATGTAAATGCACAAGTGAATGATACTCTGATCAATAATTTCATTTGCTTTAAACTTCAGTACTTTGATTTATCAAATTAGACACACCCCTCCCTTCCTTTCTTTCACCCCCTCCTTCCTCTTCATTTATTTTATCTATTTTTGTCTTTTGTTTTTTTGAAAATACGTAAACTTAAACATGAATAGATAATATATTGCTTAGATATCATCGTTAGAAAGAAAAATACTAAAACTTAATTTCAGCTCATCTGATTCTCTTTGGTAAGTTATTATTGTTGATAATAGTTTTTGAGACTGCTCCCCCAATTTGTTTATATGCAAAATCTGTACAGTTTTTATCAGCAGCTAAAATGGTGAAATATCATTGGTTGATATTTGTTGTTTATGCATATATACACACTGTTGCAGCTCTTTTTTTTTTTGTTTTCCTGCAACATTACTTATTGAAGTTGTTGTTGTTGTTGATTAACATCCTTGCGATTTAGATTTGAAGTAATCTTAACCGATAATAAGAATAATAACATCAGAAGACTCTTGGTATATGTTTTCTTTAGTGTGGTAGTTCCAGCTTTTTTCGTTCTAGATGCAAAAATTAATAATAATAATAATAATATCTCAGTTTCTTGGTGTTTAGAAACTGTCGGAACTTTCCAATTATTAAGATTTGGTAGTTTTAAGAGAGTTGTAATTCATGTGCTTTGTATAAACTTGACCTACTCTTTCCTCTCAATCACGAGAAAACTCGATAAGCTTCAATTTTTAGACTCTTTTTCTTATCTCTTGGTCAACAATTCTCTCTTTTGGACAGTATTCGACGCAAATTGTGACAGGCACAAAACTACCAAAAGTGAACTTAGCGATATTACCATGTTAAGGTTTTCGGTGACGGAATTAAGAGATTCGAAGAGTTTTCCAATAAATCTTGTTCACAGGTTTGAAACCGCCCGAGGCACGTGAGAGACATAGTAAATAGGGACAGATACGAAGTAAAAAGATACCTGACAAACTTTATATATATATAAGGAATTAACTACAAGTCCGTAATAATGAAGTTGAATTAAACTTTTATTATCTTTTTATACTAGTAACAAAAAACTAACAAAATGTTTTAACAATTGGTAGAATGGATAATAAATTCATGTATAGATATATATTCCAATTGATAAATACAAAAAAATAAAATAACAAACAACGAAACGATTAATAAATTAACGTGTTTTAAGGGAAAAAAATACAAAAAAGAATAATTATAATAATATGGTTTAATGACTAACATGTTTTGGATAAATTTTGAAAACTCTGCAAAATAGGGGGGAAGACAGTGGTAGTAATGGAAAAATGTAAAAGAAAGTTGGAAGGCAAAAAAAACACACTGGGAACTAGTCACAACTCTTTGGAGTAATCAATTCATCAAGCTGTAAATCTCTGGTGTTTGTTTAATCTTTCAAAACAACGTATAAGGCATGTAAGATAGCAGGGAACCAAATAAAGATACATAATACCAAGTTAATCCATAATGGGGTAGTGGCACCACATTTCATAAACACAGCTACTGGTGGTAAGAAAATAGCAATGATAACTTCAATAATCTTTTCAGAATTCATAATTAATGGTGTATGTGGGATTGAATTGTAAAAACTTCTTGGTATTGATGTTTAAACAAATTAGTAGTTGGGAATTTGAAAAAAAAAAGGAAAACAAAGGAAAGAAAATGGAAGTTGTATTTATAATTTAACGAAAGGACTGTTCGGAATTTTTTTTGCCTGACAAGCAGAGAAAAAAAATTAAGAAAGTGATGATGGTTGATATCTCGGGGACGAAAGTAGAACAAAGAAGAAGAAACAAAATCTAAACAATCACTTTTCGTGTTTTCGAATATGCATTATTCTTTTTTTTCTTGAAAGAAAAGGAAAACTTAGTCCTATTATTATTATTCTGTTTTAGTTACTTCTTTCTTCCTAATAAAGTGTTACCTTTCTAGTTTGACCTTATACATGCATCTCCATTGATGATGGGTGATTGATGGAAAGGAACAAATTCAGATATCGTGCCGTACCGTGAGTCTCATAACTGAGTTCTTCTCCCTCCCCCCTCTTCTCCTATTTTGGGAACTTTATTTGAACCAGCATTGCCAATGATTAGTTCAACTAATGGTTAGTATGGTTTGAACTATATTAGTAATTTGTTTTAGTAATCTTATTCTCAATTATGGGTTGCTACCTTTTTTTACTTTACAAATAATGCTGGTCTTCATCTCCCTCGTAGTTTAAATTCATCTCAAGTCAAACAAAAACAATTTCCAAAGAAATCTCAAATCATTAAGTCATGAGTTTGTAATTCTATTCAACCCACAAAAAAAAACACATTAGACATTTACGAATACAATTCCAACGTTACAAACAAAAAGACAATAGGACTTTACTACGCATCTTGGTAAAAGCCTCTTGCAATCTGATACCTTTGTAAACATAGTACATAAGTTGGACGCAAAAAAAATTCTCCCGGGAGTGAGTCGAACACCCGATCCTTAGATCGCAATTAAGGAACTGTTCTTTGGAACAGCGGTATTAATCAGTTACAGTCTAATGCTTTACCAACTAAGCTACCGAGAGCAATTGCTGAC
>OBUW01000570.1_pt1 | contig 17333 bp, 9 predicted proteins | sample 1475761 | NCBI WGS metagenome assembly OBUW01 (sample SAMEA2579908, study PRJEB22360) | human gut metagenome | biome: human gut; feature: human-associated habitat; material: faeces | place: Denmark | collected 2008/2010
CTCTGTAGAAACATGTTAAACATAACAACTAAAAAAACCATGCCCACACAATCTAGAATTTCCTTCACACAATTATGAACTGTTATCAATTTAATACAATCAATTAGAAACCGTCCATGTGCCAAACACTCCAATCAAGTCCACAATCACCTACTTCATTGCTTCAATCAATTCTTAGCCAAACATAGGTCATAATTAAGCCCGTAACCTGTCTAGGGCTTATTTATTTACAACCATCATTTGTTACCGTAAATTGTACTTGGAATACTCATACCTCTCAGACAACTCATTTTAATGATAGGATACTCCTACCTTACATTAAAAACTTCATTTTGTCCTTATGATGAGTAATATTTTATAGGAAATAATTTGCTAAAACCGGTGTAAACGTCTTTTCATTAGGTTCCAATGAGCTCTATATCGTAAAATACTCAATTCTAGTAGCACCAAATTACTTCAACACCAACGTCTCTAATTTTAGTTCAACTTCAGGTAATCGAAGAACACAAACTAGTTTGTGCGAAAGACTGATATCATTCCATCTGAATGTCTTGTCACCTACAAAAACACTGATAGATTGAAATAACTCTTCTGGACATACCAAGTGTCAGCAATTGGCGCTTGTATATCTCTGATTCTTGTCATTTAAATAACTGGATGTGTAAGTCAAAACGTCACATGAAAAATGCAATATTGAATTTTTAGCACCTCTATCACACAGTTGTTTTATCGTACATAAATTAAATGATGCCCGTGTTCGATAATAACTAGTTCCAGACAATCCAAAGGACCCTCATTCAAATACATGAATATCTGATTGTAATTGACGAGAAATATATCACAATAAAACTAAGCTTTTGAGTTGGCTGCAAAGAAGTCCTACATAATACATCTATAAAAGATAAAACATCCAATAGTGAATTAATTTCACATCATTAAATGAATCAATTGTTGCAAAAACAAATTATTCTTGCAGTCAACGATCATCAAGTTGATGACACTGTGTTATATTGTAGGAATAATTTTCTTCTCATACTTGTATCAACTTGTTGTCTGCTTGTGAATTCCAGGCAGAAATGTTTCTGATAAAGTGTTGAAATTTATGGATAATGGAACAAGGCAAACCTGATTTGTTCAATGAATCAATAGATGATTGACCTTAATTTCAAGCTAATTTGACTACATGAGAGATGTGTGAATGATATAGTGATCCCTATGTATGTTGTGTCAGCAAAAATTTTACTATACTCTACATCTTGCATAAGCATATTACCAATGTTGGATTATTCTGTTGCTATATATTATATTTAACTTCACGGGAATGGTTGCTAATCTTTAACAGTTTGTAAGGTCTTTATCCACTCTTTGTATCTGTTAGACATCCTATATAGCTACAGTGAGAGTCGAATATTGGGTATTTTTTATAATCAAACCGATCTGTTTGTAGAATGATTAAGTAGAAGCAACAGTTTTGTTATCTAGATGCTACAAATGAAAAATGGGTTGACATAAGCTGATTTAAAATATCGTTGCTAAATAGGTTGTTTGGTATATAATTCAGAAGAGTTGAATTAGAATTCTAGGTATTAACATTTTGTATTCAGTTTCACCTATTTTGTGCAATTGTATTTTATGAACTGTAGGATTCTAAGAATTGTGTTAGAGGATCAGAATCTATGATACTGTTGGGAGGAATTAAAAAGCGCTTTTGAAATATGTGGAAACTGAATGTTTAGCTTTTTTGCAGTCTAGTTGGTTAGCAGTGTTTTCACAGGGAGAGCTTGATGGCTGAAAGTAGATTTATCTTGGGAGTTTACGTTGTGGGACCATTGTGTTGCATGTTTTACTGTAGGATGAAACCAGAGATATCCTTCATTCGTATCGGATTGTATGTGGCTTACGTTTAATTTGTGATAGAAGAATTCATTGTTTCGACAGTTCCTAAGTCAAAATCTGTTACAGGTAGTATAGCCAAACTATTCTGCAAAATGCAACATCCGAGTAAGGTTTGTGGGGGTTAAATATCATGATGGCAATATCTAATGTGCTATCAGTTGCTGCTGCTTCAAGAGCAAACATTTATGTTGATCTGTTAGATTGGATTTAGATATCCAAGAATTTGTAGAAACAGTAACTATGCTACGGTTAGGGTGTGTCGGAAAAATTTGAAAAATATTGCCTAGTAATTTGCTTGGGAGTCATAGCCCGCCTTCTGAAGTTGTTTTGAAGGAAGGGGAAACGAGAATTTGGTCAGAGTGTTTCTTTTGTAATAATGGTAGAATACTGGAGTATATGTTGAAGGAGAAAGGTTTGTGCTTGCAAAAGTTATGTTCAGATATTCTATGGTTTAGGAACATTGTTAATTTCTGGGTGGATGTGGAAGTAGAATCTTTGGGCACTTTTGGATTGAGAGTGGACTACCGAGAGCTTCATGGCAAATTGAAAGGCGGAGAGCACTTACTATACGAGACATTTTGTGCTGAGCCTGTGTGAACAGGCCGACCTTGCACTTTGTGAGCTAATGTGGAATATTTTGGCAGTTATCGAGTCTCACTAGAATATGAATGTATGGGTCCTGTTGATTTTTCACGATCAGGTTAAAATATCAGGAAAGTATGCTAGATAGAGTGTATATGACAGTTCGATAGTATGGTGAATCAAACTTAACTTATTTCATTTACGAAATAATGTAATAGATAAGTAGAATGTAGAGAGCAGATTTTACTCGCGTAGAGCTAATAGTATTTACACATCTATTCTATTTCGGGATTTCTTGAAGTACAGGCAATAATAATTGCGATAGGAAGTGAAAACACTATTTGAGATCATTTACTTGTTCTATGGGCCCAGTTAGTATAGGGAAGCTATTTTTAGCTTAGGATGGTTTGGGAAGAAAAATCAGAGATATACAAGTGACAAATCAACTATAGGTTATAATGTTTACAATGGAATGAATTCCCAGGGGATGAAAAATGATGGTTGGCCAGATAGAATTTCATTTAAATTGGTTCGAGCAATGTTCTTTGTAGGCTGAATTGCTCTAATGTGTGTCAAACAGTATCACGCTGATCTTGCGGCTAATAAAGTTATTAATCGAAGGTATCTTGTGCTACAATTACTGGTTATCGATATTTAACGATTCTAAATTGAAGCGCCATAAGCTATTTTATTTGCTAACTACCAAACGAATAATACAGATGTACAAGCGATCTACAACAATGAGAATCCTATTATTTGGTGAGGAGCAATTTTAGCTTCAATAGAATTCAAATTCAAAAGTAAAACTTCTGGATTGATTCTTTTCAAGAGATTCACAAGGACTTCCGAAATATGTTTAAAAGCAATTGTTGGTCAGGGTTTCTAACGTTTTATATTGGTTTTGGAATCTAAATTCTAATAGTTCAACGAATCTCTGTATCTGTTTTTGTCTCGGAATTTTTATATTTTTATATTGTTAACAATCTAGAACAAACAAGCATGTCATTTTATTATTTTCCTGAATTTGTTATTTAGTAATAACTACCGAAGCCAAGTTGCAAGTGTGCGTTTAAAATCAAGAATTATCGCAAGAAGTATACCAAATTACGGAACTTGGGAGCATAATAAAGTATTAGAGATAAGAAACCCACGTTTTTCTCTAGATTCATTATCACGTCTGCTAATAGATGTGACATTTCTTTTTTGTCTGACATTGAGGAGATAAATGAATATGATACTATTTTTGATTCCAATGATATTGTATATTTAAGCAAAGAGGAAATACAACATTTCCCTGGAGATATATTTTGCAAATTATGGTCAAAGATCAGTGGTAAAGAATTGGAGGTGTCTATTGAGGAGGATAGAGTGGAATATTGTGTGTATGCTTATCATAGAAATGTTTGGGTGAAATCACGTTAACCAAGTTGAAAAACTATTATTTTTTATCATGGTCACCCTATCATGATCATAAACAATTGGACAATGGATATTTGACTTACCACGAACCAGAAGTGTATGGAAAGAAGGGAATTTTTGAGAAATTGAAAAATGGACAAGTTTTGGATGAGTTATATCTTGGGTGTATTTACTAGTTCATAAGTATACAATCAAAGCAAAAACTGCTGATAATTTGAAATTACTTATTAGAGGAAATGAAAAATTCGGAATACATTTTTTTGATGTCAAAGAAAACGGGCCAATATATATTTATGACGAAGGATCTGGGTAACCTATTGGGAATCGATTTACTGAAGGTACTGACTGTTTATTGTTTATTGGGGAGGAGCTGTTTATTGGATTTTTGATTATTCAGCAGGACAAGAAGAATATTTTGGGCAAGATTATTGATAGTATTTTTGGAACGTTTTGTTTTGACAAGCAAGTGGTGACCCTGAATTCGTTTATATTGAACAAAGCAGTTACGCATTGTGAAAACATTGATTTGGTTAGAATAAACTACTGGGATGCTATGTCTTTATGTCGCGAGGTGTTTGATAGGATATTCCCTAATATTGAAGATTATTTTGATCAATTATTTGTTTGCAAATTTGAAGAATTAAATAAGATAAAAAATACTAATAAAGAAATTATACAAGACAGTGAAGTTAGAGTTTATGTTGGATATTTTGATAAGGTGTTTACGTGGAGACGGTATACTGCTAGGTGCATATAATCATGGGAAGGTATCTTGTATTAACAAATATGTAAACCGATATAAACAAGTAATTTTGTCCGGATATTTTCTGATTAAATTGGTGTTATGCAAATACTTCAGTGGGTGGTTAATGCAGAACCATGTGAGCTGAATTATTGTGGTAGAGGAGATAATTTGACAGGTATATCGTTACTGGCAGCAATTGGAAGCAAAGCTAAGGTTGTTAGAGACTGTAAGAAGAAAGTAACTGCAGATCAAATAAAAGATGTTAGAAACGAGAATTTAGAGTTAGTGTGATTACTGAAGAGGAGTACCATGGAGGAGAAATGATATATGGAAAGGAGCAAAGGTTGTTAAGCGACTTTAAATCAAATGCTGATCAATTCAAGAAGATTATGAGGAAAGTGAGTAGCAAGAGGAGACTAAGTGTATAAGAGTAAAACGACACGTAAACAATTGATAGAACAAGATTATTGAAGTATTAGAATAATTATATAGTAAAAACAATGTTTAATTGAATTAACACAAAAAAAGGGAAACCTTAAAAAAATAAAAGGTGCGGAGTAGCTAACCATTTCACACAACCTATACATTGAACGAATAAAGGAGGGAATGATTTGAATTACCGCGTTAAGAGAATTTAAAGTGTGGTTGTCCTTTTCCTGCTGAAACAAGCTTACATTTTAATGATTTTAATTGTTAATTTGTAATTGACCTGGGTATTCAGGATCTTATAGGTATTTGTTCAATATAAAGCTCATTGAGTAGTTTATGCTAATGCGTTTTCACAAACCTGTTGGTTTACATTAATATTACTTCTCAAAACCAATGATTTTTGATTGCAACCACATTAAATCTATAGATGTTTGTTCCTCAATTTATGAATTGGTGGTAAAGGGTTGAAACCCCAAATGAAACTGTTGACTACGTCATAGGCAGTTGTAGAATGCGTGACTAAGTTATGGGCTTATATATAGTGGGAGTTTTACTAAGGAGAGATTGTTGTGGTTATTTTGTGGGTAGGTGTTCAACTGCAACCAACTATGTGGGATAGGTCTGGATTTATATTTGAATAACAATTCAGTTAAAAAAAAATTTAACGGGTAAGTAGAAATTGTGATTGGAAACAAGACTTTGTCGTAGGGGAGAACTAAAAATTGCAGCTCTTTTCAGAAGGGTAATCTCAGCCCTTAACATTTGGTAGACTATTTGAACACAGAGATAGAGAGCGTTAGGGATATGAGTATGGAGTTGGGTGCAAACTATACCATTTCTATAAACCTTTTTGATATAAGTAATTGCGAATAACTCCCAAAAAAATACTACCATCAAAATGCACAAGTGTTAGAAGATCAATAAATAAGTGAGCTCTCAAAATAGTGTGAGCTTGGAGTATATCATTTAAACCGATGTTAGACGTAAAAAAACTCAAATCCTAGTTTATACTGATTGGACAGAACATGGAAAGCTTTTATTTCTACATTCTTATTTACTGGTAGCTCATCTGACTTTAAGTTTCAAGTTCTGTTGGAATATTTCCTATCTGGAACTCATGCTTCGAATACATCGATATTGTTACTCGAGGATATCAATTGCTTTCAGAAAAATTTGATATTCTAGTCTCTTACACTTCTTAGTACTATGTTATCGCTATCACGGTTTTTCATAGATACGAAATAAGGTTTCTCTAATAATAAAAAAAAATATTGACTGAAACGAGATTCGAACTCGCGCCCACTTTCGTAGACCAGGATTGTTATGGTAAACGTTACGCGATAAGATTTATCGCCGCCTTACCCTGGCGCCTTGACCGCTCGGCCATCCAGTCACGTGAGTAAAATCTTGACTTTGAGGTTTGTTAAATGAGTCAGTTCGAATGACATATTGATACTGTTTTCAATAGATACTACGTAAATAGTTTTACCGTTGTGTTTGGTATTAATTTTTGAAGGATGTCGTGTAGGCTGTTTATTGTTTCTATTCGATCCCGGAATATATGTTTAGCAAATTCTATGTTGTTAGCATAATTACATTCATGGTTAGTCCATCTAGTAGTATTCTACATCATAAAAACAGCTGCTACTTATATATGTCTTCTAAAGAGCTGGGTTAATTCGTTTTTTGAAACAGCAAATCAACTAATTGATTTGATTGTCATCGATAATTTAAACATTTTTTCATACAAAAACTAGCAGTAAATTTTTACATGTTTGTTAACAACGAACTTAATAACAGTAACAGTTGTATTCTAATAATAGCTTTCTACAAATCCGAAATTGCTTCAATCAGACTCCCATTAGATTATTTGCCAGTATTAGAGACGTTGGTAGGGGTTTGTTTGATTTTTGGCCCAATCTACATCTGCATATTGCATGAGGCAGAATACACTAACACAATTCTTCATTGATTACAAATTAAAAACATTTATGCGCAACTTTCAGCATCGATCCGGGTAAAGTATTGGCATTGGTTAGAATTGTTTACTCACGAATGAAAAAAAAAAATTTTTCAGAATTTTTTTGTTGTTGATGTTTCCCTTTTCTTTTTCTTTCTTCAAAACTGAACCTCCTACTTCTGCCCCACATTCAGACTTCTATTGAATAATGGGTTCTGGTGAAGGAGCAAAGTAAGTTATGTGGTGACTTTGTATCCGTTGCGTGGCTCAATGCTCATAAAGTAAGATCATTGAGCCTGATCAGTCCCACTACAGTTGAATATGAATAAACCAAAAGTTGCATTGATGAGACAGTAGTTATCAAAAACAAATGTATATGAATATTAGAAGAAAAGGGAAATACTCTATTACTGGCGTATTACACAGATTCTACTCTTGTTGGAGTGTCACACTATTTATCCAAGCTCCAATGCCATAACAGTAACAATCTATCAGTAGGCACCATTAGATAAACTCGGACCAGTGTAGTGCCTTTTTCATTTTTTCTGACCAACAAATTCTTATGTAGACGTCTTGGACGGAGGTGAGTATAAATGAGTATTATCTTAACACTCTTTAATTAAGCAAGGAACTTCCAGTACTTCTACACTATATATAGAGAGAATGACGTTCCATATCTGCAAAAAATGGAGTTCCGATTACCACGGTTCACAGACAGTGTCAATTTATCCATCACAAGAATACAAAGATAGTAGCCATGCATTATCAACAAACACTCTGTTTCAAGCCATTGATGCTCGCCACGAATAGATAGCATTATCTGACATCTGCCCTGAAAGGTAGTATAGCTTAAGTAGAACCTCAAGTAAAAATTGAATCATTCATGTAAAAACTTCAAGCTGAGATACTTGTAGACGAATTCAACTAGTCATTTCCGTGACTACTCAAATACCCAGTTCAGATTATGTAAATTAAATAATGTAGTCTTTCAATAATATTGTTTTATATGAGTACTTCAAAATCAAGCCCACGAATGAGTCTTTCAGCTATAATGTAAGACTTTAGACTGTTGGACTGTATTATAGGGGGAACCTACTCCCAACAAATAACCAGAGACAAAAAATCAAAAACCTGCTCTTTCAAACGAAAAGAAAGGAAATGAATCCAAAATTGTGATCAACAATAACAAAGAAGCGGAAAAGGAGGAAGCCTTTTTCGACTTTGTTTGTGACGATACGATAAACTAATACAAGTCAAAGAATGTTAAGTCTAATTCTATCAATTGTCACCAGCTGCTTACATGTTGTATTGGGTCAGACTTTCTCTAGCAATTGCAGAAGGAAACTTTTGCCGAAGTTATGGTCAAACCGCACAAAGAAAAACAATTGAATCTTTAGGTAAAAAGCTTGCCCCCACTTTCAAAAATATACTGCACTTTTACTTTTATGCTTCTTAGATGATGTCAATAATCTGTATTATCAAGGGGAGAGAAATAATAATACGAGTCTATCACAAAACATCCTTTGACGAAAATAATTTCTCACAGTATTTTCCCTTACAACCAATACTAAAAGTGAGTTATTTAGTTGAATATGGTTTTCAAAGCAAGTCCAGATTCGTCAAACATTGATGATGCGTGACTTTCAAAATTCTTACCATTATCATCTATTTTTGTAATAAAAATAGCTTAAGTAATTCTGCTTGATGCAGATATAAATGCCTAGCTCCTTTCTCTCCTTGAAGATTCTTGATTGAAAACAAATGGTCCGCAAAATACTATAATACTAAAAAAAGAATCACGCCATATCTCTAGAAATTATAGTTTTCTTTGTCCTTTCACCCCTTGAGCAAAGGAAACAGTCAAGTAATTTTGAAAATCGTTGGATTTAATTACGTAGAATACTCTTGACCGAGATAAAAGCCGTATTTTTCTTGGTATAAATCAAGAACAGTTTTATACATACCTGCATTATACTTTTCTAACTCTATAAATTTGTTTGTCTGGTTTAAAACACTCATTCGATGTATTATTGTTACTCTAAGAGTGTTATTTCAATCCATTTTGCATTCTAATTCTTATTTGTTTGTGTTTTCTCGGGTTGTTTAGATTCAAGTCCAATTCCGAGTTATTTTGTGTTTGAAATCACAAAACATCACATACGATGTTAAGGCTTGTTGATTTATTTTATTTTTGGAAATAGTCCGAGATTGCAAATATGAGCTTCACTCACGTGGACCTACGTATTTGAAACTGGAAAACGTCTTTAAAATTAGATTTTGTAAAACAATAATAAACCCTGCAAATAAGCGTTGAATCTATCAAAATAAACTGTCTAGTAAAATGTTTTGAGGAAATACTCCACTTAGAAAGACCATTTTGCTGGATGTAAATTAGTCATCCCACTGACCATTTCTTTTTTTACGGAAATTATAAATTTTGTATTTCCTTCAATCAAACTCAGAGTTTAGAACTGGCTTATTGCAACAATTATTTTGTGGAAATAAATGGTTATCTCCGGGAATAAACAAAGCCACCATACTGTCATTCTTACATGTGTTTCAATTCCTGGAATTGGAATAAAACCAAACAAATACCCCCAAAAAAACATTAAGCAAGAAATAATTAATACAAACTAAAACGTGTTTTATAGTGGATTGCCAATTTTGAATAAAACCATTCTCTTTATTACAAGAAGAAAAGGGTGGAACTTTTTTTCTCAACAGAATCAACAATAAATTAAATGAGTGTGCCACAAAATTAAGTTGCAACTTTCTTGTAGATACGACACAAAACCTTAGATCTGACAAGTTGATGCAGTTTTACTTATGTGTAAAATATACTGCTCGGAGATTTTAGTCAAATTCCCACGCAAAATAAAAACAAGAAGAAACTAAAAACCATCTTTACTTTTTCAATCATATGCATTCAAAGAAGTATAGACAGTTGTAAATAAATTGATAGTTTTATTTAGCTTCAAGTTGAAAAAAAAAATTGAGAAAATTGTTATAGCTTCTTATATAAGCGCACACTTTAATGTTTTCTTGTAGTAATAGTAACTTTACCAAGGAACACCAATATCTAGTCACTACTCCATTATCCATAGCAAAGTTTGCACTCTCTATAATAAGTACTCAGTTATACAGAGAATGTAATTGAAGAATAATATTTACTTCAACCTTGCTTCTCCCTCAACAAGACTAATAGACTGCCAAGGACAAAAGTGATCATAATTCCAAATCCAAGAGTGAAGAAAGGGGTAGATTTGAAATATTGAAAGCAATTTTTGCTTGGTTTTAGATTTAGCTAAATATTATTTTTATCCATGACATTACAAGGTTCAGGTTGTTAGTGTTTTGAAGTTGTTAACACAAACCAGGAGTAAAACCAACGGAGTTTTTTTTATTATTATTGTGAATTGACTCAGGCGGTCAGGTGAAGTTATAAAGCACTAGACTAGATTATGTCGTATAAGTATTTAATCTGATAGAGGAATCCTTGTGATTTTGGAGAAGAAGAATTGTACCTTTATTCTTGTTTTACAATTAACAAAAACAATGATGTGAAATAGTTTGAGTCTGTATAATGCAAGAAAAAAACAACAACAGTAATTTTACAGAATTTCTGACTACATTATCTATAGAAAAAAAAACATATGAAAGAAGTCAGAATTTTGTTTGTTTTCAAGTATTGTGTATTGAATAAAACTTGAAACAATAAAGGCCATCAAGAATAATAATCAAGATCAGCACAATTTCATTCTCGAGGCTTTGAAAAGAGAAGAGTTTTGTAACCACGTAACTTAATGGTTGACAAAAAACAATGAATCAGATGCTGCAAACAAAATCTGTTTATTTTGAGTCAGTTTTCAAGTTCACAATGACGCTGAACAGTTCATGTAAGCTTCATTTTTTGCTTTAAGAAATTTTTCTTCTATTGAACAATTTCTTGAAACCCAAGCCAAAACATCATGCTACCCAGAATCCTAAAGTATATTTATCCAATGTAAGCATGTTACATTTTTCCTAAGCCAAGATACACAAAATTCTTATTTCAATATGTCACGACTTTTACTTGAAAAGCAATCACGAGACCCTAGTTTGTGGGAGAGAAAAGAAAGATTTTGTTTCCAGCAGACGCTGCTGTACTGATAGATGGAAAATTCTAGCCAACCCATACAACTCCTCTTGCTATAAAGCTTCTTTCTCTAGTGTGCTATTGCATTTTTTCTACGGCTTTGGGTGTTGTTTCAACTCACTAATCTTACGATGACGCAAATTAGTCTTCCGTTTTATTTTTCTTGGCACCGATATAGGGCTCGCTATAAATATTTATTTTTGTCTTTGTCACATATACGTAAAACAGAAAGAAATAGAAGATTAAAGCTATGCAGCTGATACAACAGCATGAAAAAAGAAAGAAAATAATCTTATGGTTTAAGGATATTGCATAAAAATGAGATTATACGTATGCTAGTTTTTATAGTTAGTTACTATAACTTACAACAAATTTACGTGACTTTAGGCAAAAAAACCCTTTTCGTTTGCCGCATTGATGTTTGACGTCCTAGTCACATGTTGTGCATGGCCGAGCTAAACGATTCAATCTCGTTACTCTGACCGAGGTTATTTATACTGCAGCTCTCCATTACAGCACCTTCTTATAAGTTGGTTAACAAGAACTAAAGGATAACAATTGTTAAATAATTGTTTCCCTAAAAGAAAAACAATTATAATAAAGTGGAAGGCGGGTCAAGTATCTAGAACTCAACAAATACATTGTAGTTTATATTATTGAGTTGTAAATATGAGATTATAACTTGTTGAGAGCAGAAACAATAAGAATATGCAATAAGAAAATCCATGCTTATTGTTATGATCTCTTATTATCTTTGTATTTTGCATGTATGTTTTCACACTAAGCAGTCCAGTGTGAACTTCGGAAATGTGAAACAGGAGTAATTCCAGTCTTTGTTTATATTGAACTTTCAATAGAATCTTTCGTATTGACTCTAGGATACTGGAAAAACCCGGTATTAATGTAGTTTTTATTAAGAGGTCAATAGTTTAAAGGGGAATAAACTGAACAGTTTAGCAACAGATGTGAGACTTGCTGAAGATATCAACAACAAGGTAAGAACTATGTTTCATTCACATTCACCCAATCTTCAATATATTGGATATGCTTCACTCGCCGTGACCGCAACTTATCTTATTCATTGAGTAATTAACAAAAAGAAAATAAATAATGTAAAGACTGGTGGCATAAAATGCAAAACAGAATTGGTAGGATCTATATTGTCTTGTGTCACAAACTTTACTGCTACGCGCCTGCCATATACACAAGATGCATCAATAAAAGCTATTTCACAACAGAGGGAATAAACAAAACAGGGCACCTTAACCATATAAAAATAATTACACTTCAAAGAAAATAAAATGGACTAACAGACTATCAACCTACCAAGCGGGAAGCTTGCTATATTGATCAAAACAAATAGAAAAAGGGGCTAAAAATTGGATTTAATACCACACCACATCCAACACTCTTGGTGCCCCCCCACACACACACTTCAACTTTACCACACAAAAATGTAATACCTTGATCATTAGTTTGCCTCTAGAATAATATTCAGTAACCTCTCTTTATCAATTGGCATCTAAATAATCTTATAATAGTGCTGGAAAATCTTCTGGTTTGATAATGAAACAGCCTGAAAACTTACGGAAGAACCAAACATTAAGTTTTCTGATGGAACCAATGCAAACATTGTGGGGAAAAGATTTCACACACGTTCAACAATTCAATGATAAAGTACAATTCCTTGAGGCAATCGGTATAATGCGCCACGTTCATGTTAGAGTGTTCTTATTATGGTAGCTCGTTCCCAGTTTATAATAATTTTGTAAGTTTTATTTTAGTCTTATTTTTATTTGATCATCAAATAGGAAGACATGGGTATTTGATGGAAATATAATAAAATAAAATAGAACAATAAAAAAAAAAACCAAGAGATTTTGTTTTATAATAATAATAATAATAACAATAGTAGTATTATATTAAATAAACCCTTGTGACAATTAGAACATGTGATCAAGACCCCCTACTACTATTGGTTGATTGGGGCTTTTATCTATAACTTTCTATTCCTCTCCACCAAAGTCTCGCTAGAACATCTTTAAATAAATTGAGTGAACCAAAATTTATATTTTGGTTAAAAAGTTTGTGATAATCATAGTTTGCTTTCTTGCTTTCATATGAACTAAAAGAAATAAAAACTGAAAAGTTTAAATCCATTTTCAAAGGACAAATCGGTATTGTGAGTCCTTTTTTTGCGGATAGAAATTTCGGTTATTAGAGGATATAAGACTAATTTACTTCCGGAACGTACTTGTATCAGTATTTATTCTATTATACCCTTACTTGAGGTCACATCATTTTACCGAACTTAATCTTGGATGTAACAGGGTGATATAAGCTGAAAAGAAAAAAAAAAGAAAAGAAAAAGAAAAACTGACAGCTGTTGATGTCAATGGTTAAGATACGGTAGTCTGATACTCGTTGCAAATAGCACGGTTATGAACAAATATTATTGTACGATCTTCAACACTATTTTGCATTTATTTCTTCTGTTGAAGCCAATAAAGAGTTGAGAGATATAGATACTGATGAATGAATACAGTAAACATTGTCTGAGAAATATAATCTAAGAATAGATTAGATCAGACTAAGTTGCTTTATCTATGATTCTCCCTAGATTATTGCTAATATAATTTCTTCTTTCACAGCAATAGAATTCTTAACTGATTAAGCCAGAAGTAAGACATGTGTTTTTCCTGCATCCCATGCTACTTTATTTATCAGCTTATATGATATTATTCTATTCTGATTTCTTTTTTTTTTTAACCTTCCTTCCCGTCCTCCCCCCTTGTAGCTGGTTTTCACTTCTACTCTTCAAGTACAATATAGAAGAAATTCAAGAAATATCAAAGAAAAATATCAAGAAAAAAAAGAAAAGAAAAAGTAAGAAAAGAGGGAGTACGAAACGATAAAGGAAGAAGGACTATAATTTATTGTCATGATTTTCCGCAAGATACTTTTTGTAACTATTGAAGAAGCAGTAAAGGTAAAAGTACATATACATGTTAGTATTAAAAGTACGATCGATTAAAATTTACTCGTCAAGATACAAAAAGTTTATGCTGCAAGATATTAACACAAAACCAAGCCAACTTTTTTTTTTCTCAACTATTCACACCATATTCAATTTTGCCACATTTTAAAAATCATTTGGTAAATTTTGTCTTTCCCGGTATTTCCAAAGATCAGTATCACCACATACCCACCTTTTTCTTCCTCCCCCTCTCTCTCTATATATATATGTGTAGATTTGCTCACCATGAACAGTTTTAGAATTAGTGTCAAACTTGTGTAGTTTAGTTACAAGAAACAACTATTGGTGTATATACATCTAAAATAAGGGATTAGTTTTCTTGTGCTGAATCAACACAATATCTTTAACATTATTATCATAGATTTTTATTTCCCAATTTATTATCTAATTTAAATTATTTTATTTCAATTTTTATAATTGCCATATCTTTTTATTGGAGATAAAATAATATTACTACTAAAAAAAAAAAAAGAAAGGAAAAGCAACTACCTTCATATAATAATATCACTATCAATTATCATCACCACTACCTCCTCCACCACCACCATTAGAGTTACTACCACTACTGCCTGTAATAATAATAAGATTTAAGAATTTTAAATCTTGTACATAAATACCCTATATTTCCCTTAATTATCTGTATATAAATAACTGAATTGCAACATTCAAACGTACAAACGTACAAATAAACACCCACACCATTATTCAGCTTACCTACTAATTCACACATACCCACACACTTAACCCACCAGCACATATACACACACCCATTTTCTTATCCAACTATAAACATACATCCAATCCGCCCCCTTTGCTCCCAACTTATCCACTTTATTTAACACACACTTGTCAATAACACATATAAAGCTAGACAAATTTTCCAGTTGTCTTCTCAATTTTAAGTTTTCCACTTTCAGTACTGGGGTAATAGTAATTAAATTATTCAGATTCATATTCTCCTTTGTCTTTGGAAAGCTTATTTTCTTTTTGTTATTTCAGTTCAGTTCAGTCTACTGCCCCTTCCATTTCCTCTCCTTTCCATGTTTTCTTATAATTTAGAGTCCAATAATGCAGGTTATTTAAATCATCATCATAGCCGTCACCACCTTAACAGCAACAGCAACAGCAACAACAACAACAACAACAATAATAATAACTCCATTGCTATTAGTAACAACAATAAAGCTCATTTACAGGAACAAAAGCAGCGACAAAGTCAAGAACACGAACAAAACCCTCGCAATCCCCAGGTTTACCAGAACTATCATTTCATCCAGCAACAACAACATTTTCAATACTTGCAAAATGCTCTTGCTAACACTATGAGCCAACTTCAACACCATCCACCATACCATGGCCATGCTGTTTTTAAACCCAACTACATGCAAGATGTGTTTTTGAATGACTCTTGCTCATTAGGTTCACCTGTTAACTCAATCGAGAATTCTGGCTGTACTACAACTAAGACAACACCAATTATCTCGCCCATGTCATTGAATGACAATGTGTTGCCACCACCTAATCATCATGATTTTGATACATTTATGGGGAATAATTTTGTCGATTATACCAGTTCTTATAATCCCGAGCATACTTTACCGTCGCCGCTGTCACCGCTAACTATGGTTTGCAATGATGGTAGACGCCACGACGATCACATGAACTTTGCCTCAACTTTTTCAGTTCATCCAGCGTCATCAAAGTGTGCCATCCAACATTATGGCAACTCTAATCAAGAATTAACCAAAGGTTATCCAAACCCAAACTCTTTGGTTTATAATACAACTAATAATTGCATCAACAACAACAGCAACAGCAACAACAACAAATATTCCCTGCATGAATATAAAGATACTAGAATGATGGAGATGGCCACACCGGAATCTCCACACAAACGGAACCTGTTGCCTAATACTCGGGTACCAATCATTCCAACTTCCCCCACATTTCCAATTGCATTGAATTTGATTCATAGTAATGCTAACACCAAAAGACATAAATCTTTGGGCTCTGCTACCTCCATGTTACAGCCACCATTGGAGGATAGCAGATTAATGAATAGCGGCCACGCAGAACCAATGAAGAAGAGATTATTATCGAGATTTTCGTCACGGTTAATACAAAAGTTGAGACTCGCTGAAAGTGATATGAAATGTCGTAAGCATTGCAACACTAGGTTTGGAAACTACTTAGAGTTGATTGACCATTTTGAAGGGCATGGCTTGCAACGGTACTTACTGTCAAGAACTTTTATTTGTCCAGTTAAAGAGTGTCCTATGAATATGATTGGTTTTGATAAACGAGCAGAGTTGAGACATCATGTCCATTCCGATCATGTCACTCATGGTTTGGTCAGCATTCAGTATGCCAAATACAGTGAAGAAATCAAAGAGTTTTTGTTTGTTTGTGACGAAGAAAATTGTGGGAAAGGGTTTTATAGAAGTGATACATTGACTAGACACATTAAATTGGTCCATAAACGTGAAAAGCACTTTACTAAAAGAAAAAGAAGACAAGTGGTTGCTCATCAAGAAGACAAGGCAATTAAAAAATCGAAAGGTTAGTTCCTTTCGTCCTCCAACATTATACGGGAAAAGAATCAAGTTTTCGGTATTAAAACAGAAAAAGTTTTTATTTTTTTATTTTATTTTTTTTTTATGTATATGTTTTGATTTTACAATTCAATTCTATTCTCCATTTGTCATTCATTCATTTGTTGGTTGGTTGGTTGGTTGGTAAGTTAGTTATACTATACTTCTGGAAGGGAGCTTTTTATTTTCCTTCCAAATAAAATTCCGCCAACATATTTTGCATTCACTAGCTTATTGGCTATTTTTCATATATTTAAATTTAGTCGAACCCCCCCTGGCTCCCTCCCTCCACCCACTTTTCTATTTTTCTTTATTCACTTCTTCATTTTGTCACATTTTTTTTTTATTCTAATTTTATATTTATTATTTTTCTTCAATTAATGATTGTAGAGTCCTTATTAGAAATGGTTTTGGTTACTCTTGTAAAATGGTTGTCATACTTCTATGGTTGACAATTCGTTTGTCAAGTGTGGAACTTTGTAAAGCTTGAGAATGAGAATGAGAAGAGAAGAACCAAAGAAAACAAAACTAAAAGAAAA
>OBUW01000571.1_pt1 | contig 17333 bp, 10 predicted proteins | sample 1475761 | NCBI WGS metagenome assembly OBUW01 (sample SAMEA2579908, study PRJEB22360) | human gut metagenome | biome: human gut; feature: human-associated habitat; material: faeces | place: Denmark | collected 2008/2010
CCCCCCCCCCCCCCCATTCTTAAAAATCATTCAATGACAATCGTTGTATTCGTTGTAATAAATCATCAGGAATATTATTATTATCATCATCAACACCACCGCTACCATTGCTATCACTTTTAAGTATAATTTGTCGAATTTTTTCCCAATTTTGAATAATTCGATTCATTTTAATCAATTGAAATTCATTTTCATAATTAACCGTTGGAATAGTTTGTTTAATTTGGAAAAAAATTATAAAATAAGCTAATTCTCTAAATGATGAATGTTCACTATATGGAACTGAATATAATCGATATAAATCAGGATCTGTCTTGGTCTTGGTTTTAGTCTTGGTATTGGTCTTAGTCTTTCTTTTGGTGCTGTTTGGTGTTGTTGTTGGTATTTGTGATAATATATCATTGATATAATTAAATGATGGTTGATTTTCCATCATGGTTATAGTTTGTTCCAATTGAGAAATTAACAAATCATCAGTTCCACCACCACCACCACCACTACCAGTTTCATCGTTTTCTATTTCTTCTTTTTGTTGTTGTTGTTGTTGATTTGGTTTTTTTGTATTGGCTATCTTACTATAACTCCATCCAGTTGGACAAAGACCAATACATCGTTCGAAAAATTGATAATATTTATTATGATTAAAATATTTACTCAATTCTTCATTATTAGAAACTAATGTCATTGGAACTAAATGAATCATACAATCACTATCGTTTGTATCGTTGATGTTACCAAATTCTTTTTCAATTGTCATTACCAGATTTAAATAATCATTTTTATAAGTTTTAAAAATTTCAAATTTATCTTTACGTGAACCAATACTCAGTAAATAAATTAAACAATTATTTAAACGTTTCAGAATTGATATAGCTAATTTTTCTTTGCCAATTATATAAGTACCAATAACTATTAAAAATTTCTTCTTCCTAATAGGCCTTGTTAATCCATTTTTTGAGGTTGAGGAGGTGGTACAAAAATCAGTTATTCTTGATTGAGTGAAATTTCCAAACCAATTTGAAAATAAATTACTGGTCGTTTTTTTTTGTTCATCTTTATTTCTTTCTTGTTGAATTAAATCTTGAAATAAATTAGCCATTATTTCACAAACTAATTCTTGTTTTGGTAAATTATGTTTTGGTGACATATAAGTAGTATCCAAATATACTTTATCAATCAGTTGTAACAAATTATTCTTTGAATGAGTCAAGCTGAATGGCCTTAATATTGGATGATTTAAAATTTCCATATTAACTCGAAAATCTCCACAATGTAATATTCGATAAATTTTATTATCAATACCAATTGATTCAAAAAAAAAAATCGCTGCTCCAGGACAATGATTTGCCGTGATTGGGGTAACATATAATCCTGGTGTCATATCATTTGATTCCATTTCTTCTTCTTCTTCTTCTTCTTCCTCCTCGTCATCTTCTTTCTCAGTGTAGCTTTTAATTTTATACCTTGTATCTAATTCTAAATGTTTAATAAATCGAGGATCTATAGAATATCTTAAAGTTAATAATCTCCCCGTTATACCAGTACAATAAATGATTTTCTTATATATTGAATCATCATCAAAATCAAAAGTTTGGTTATTAAAAGCATCTTCATCATTTCCAAATATTCTTTCATAAGCCCATTTTTTCGAAATTCCACCATAATGATCAGCATGAAAATGAGTTAAAAAATATTGATTTATAGTATCATGAGGTGCAAAACAAAATGCATCAACTGCCACTTGATAAATCAAGGATGAAGATGAAGATGAAGAAGGTTCTTGAGTTAATGGGAATGTCATGATTTTAAGTGATGGAATTGGTTTCTTTTTAACATGCTTTATACTTGTTGGTGGTTTAATAATCTTAGGTTGATCAATAAAAGTGGTATTGATATTGATATTGGTATTGGTATTGGTTTTGCTGCTATTCTTGAATTCTCTATTGATATATTTCAGTTTATTTTCAGGATCGATTTTCCGTTTCTTTTTAATTAAACTATTTGTTTTCTCAGTTGAACTTGATGAAGAAGAAGAAGACGACGACGATGATGATATTAATATTGATGATAATGAATTGTTAAATTCTCGTTTTGGTACTACTGTTTCCATCATAGTTTCTTCTGATTTTACTTTTGATATTTCCCTTTTCACAGGTATAGTGGTGGTTGTTGTTGTTGTTGTTGTTGTGGTAGTAGTAGTAGTGGTGTTGGTGGTGCTGGTGGAAGTCGCCTTTTCAACAAATGTGACGCGTACTAAACATGTATCTACATGATCAGTTCGTTCACGTAAATCTAAATGAGTTATTCCTTCATTACATATAGGACAATACACTATTGATGAGTTTTCAGTAGTAGTATTAGTTATAGTTTCTGATTTGATAGTTACAACTTGGGATGATCTGTTGGGTTGCCGTTGCCGTTGCTGTTGCTGTTGCCGTTGTTGGGTGGTAAAATCTAATATAGATCTTTGTTGCTTTTGTTTTACCTCTATAAGTTCTTTCTTTATACGGGGCATAATTTTGACTAGTATATGTTTATATCATTATTGAATATAGTTGAATATATTAAGTGAGTTGGTATAGGATACGTTTAATAGCAATCAAGAGTAAGCAGGGGTTTTGATAAGTAAAAAAAAAAAAAGAAAAATTGTAAATCAAATGAGAGAACAAAAAGAAATAAATCAAAGAAAATTGATCATGTATGAGCCATACTAACAACAACAACAACAACCTTATTAAATCATCCTATCTTAAACTTTACCACCTTCCTCTAATTATTATGGGATTACTTACAATTATTAAAAAACAAAAATTAAAAGATAATGAAATAAGAGTATTAACATTAGGTTTAGATAATTCTGGTAAAACTACCATTATTAAAAAAATGTTAAATCAAGATATTAATACTATATCACCCACCATGGGGTTCCAAATCAATACATTATTCTATACCCCAAAAAACAACAACAACAATAACAACAACAACAATAACAACAACAACAGTAACAGTAACGGTAACGATGAATATACATTGAATATATGGGATATTGGAGGTCAAACTAGTTTAAGATCATTTTGGGCCAATTATTTTGATAAAACCGATATTGTAATATGGGTTATTGATGGATTAAGTTTAGAACGATTAAATGAATCTTATAAAGAATTAAAACAAAAAATAATTTTACAAGATCGATTAATTGGAATATATTTAATTGTGGTGATTAATAAAATTGATATAATACCTCAACGAGATTGGTCAAATTTAAAGACAAAAGTCATTGATTTATTACAATTGAATAAACAAATCCCACAACGAGATAAATGGCAAGTAGAATTAGTAAGTGGGAAAACTGGTGAAGGTATAGATAAAGTGTTACAATGGATTGTCACCAGAGAATAACTAAAGGGAATCATGTGGGGCTGGTAGAGAATTAATGTAATACTGAATGAATAATTAAGGTTATATGATTATGAGGGTTTCATCGTTCGTTATAGGCTGCATCTATTACAGAGTAGTAAATTGCTGTCAGACATAGCTGAGTCTGAATTGAACCCCTGAACCCCATTAGCAAAACAGTAAACAGTAATATTAATAGAATCACTGATAATGTAGGAGGAACTATAGTTACACACATACATCTACACTGTTTAAATTTGTGAGTATTCAAATATCTAGTAATTTAATGTCTAATCTCTTGGTGTATTCAATTCTAATTATAAATATGAGTTAATTTTTTTTTTCAACATGGGATCGGCAGGCAGATGTGGTAGTTAGTAGTATATTAGTACTACTACTACTACTACTACTACTAATAATAATAATAATCCTGTTGATGGTTGTCTATTCAATATCAGATTTACAATTTTAATTTACGACATTGATTTTATTCTTTTGCTTAACATAGCATAGCATAGCTTTGCTTTGCTTTGTGGTAATTATTAATGAAGGTTACTAATAATAGTTTATAGATTAAATTTACAATGGAATGGTTAGTTTGAATAATAAAACCTTTTGTTAATTGTTATAGTAGTAGTAGTAGTAGTAGTAGTAATAGTAGTAGTAGTAGTAATAGTAGTAGTAGATGTTAATCAAAGGATATTGAAATTGAAAGGGGGGGAGGAAGGAAGACAAGACAGAAGCTACCAAATGGTGGGAAAGGGAGAAACAAAGACGCGTCATAAAAAATTGAAACAAAGAATTCCAATAATGACTAAATGCGCTATACCATAAAACAAATCACACACATACACAGACACAGAGGCACCGTAAAACTAAAGGTTAATATGTATAGTTATTAAAAACTTTGAATTTAAACTTAAACTTAAAGTTAAACAAACAGATTGAGAATAAGATTAAGAATAAGATTGAGATGTTCAATGTCATTAATATCTTAACCTTACGTTGGTTGTGTTGGGGGGGGGGGGGGGGGGGGGGGGAAAGGGGATACGATTCAAGTTTAGTTAAGTTTGTTAGGTAGTCAAACGCATGTTCAAACCATAAACCACAAAGACGCGTCAGTAGAAAAGAAAAGAAACGCGAAATTAAAACAATCAAAAGTAAATGAGAACAAACCAAACGACAAGCCTTTCTTTCTTTTTTTTCAGTTGTGTGTGTGTGTGTGTGTGTGTGTGCTGGTTACTTTCTTTAGTCCAGTCCAGTCCAGCCTCCCCCCTTTTAACAAGAAACGTTTAATGGTCGGACTAATTCTAATACGACAATTGGGATGGGGGGGGGGCTTAACTTCTTGGTGTATTATTTATATTCCAATTATTCCCCAACGACGCAATTATTCTATTTAACTCCCCCCCCCCCCCAATTCCCAATTGGGTTAAATTATTGCAAAAAAAAAAAAAAAAAAAATCTTTTGGCGTGTCTAACTTCAAATTAATTAATCTTCTTTCAAACAAGTTGATTTATTTATTTCAAAACCAACCTATCATTGTTGTTGTTGTTGTTGTTACATTTAATGTAGTATTCTATTGCAGTTATTATATATGACTTAGTCAAAAAGAATGAACAAACAAACAAACAAATGAATGAACAAACGTATAATTGATTGCTCTTTTAACATCATCCTTAGCCTTAAAAGCCGAATTGAAACAAAGAAAACACGAAAAAAAAAAAAAGACTTCTTGGGTGAATAATAACGAGCAATCAACTACTACTACTACTACTACTAACTCCTCTCCTTTGCATAAATAGTTATTGAATAATATATAAGAAGATCTCTTTTAATAGTATTGTTTCAGTTTAATTGAAGGGTTTCAAGTGTAGATCTTGATGGGTGGATGGTAGTAATAAAGGCGAGTTAGTAGTAGTAGTAGTAGTAGTAGTAGTAGCAATCAACAAAGAAATAATAAACAATATGCAAGAAATGGTAAACAAAAACAAATGCAGAAGAAGAAGAAGAAAAATAATTTAACTAAATTAATTATAAACCACAACACATAATGTATAACCTACCCACCCACTCCCATCTCATATAGATATACTTCATAGATATACTACACCATGAATTACACTCTTGTATATATATATTAATAGATTTGCAAAAGATTATTTTTCCTTTTTTTATTTCTATTTTCATTTTCATTTTTCAACAATTTTATAATTACTTTCTTTTTCTTAATTGATTTACTCAATATACCTCCCCCCCATCCATCTAATTCCATTCCATTCCATTCTATCATACCTTCCTTCCATCAATTATACATTATACAATTATTTAAACTATGACCATGACCATGACCGTGGATATTACTGGTTGTCATAAATTACTTGAACAATTATATCATGACACTATTAATCAAAATACAAATTTAATGGAAATATTAAGTATTGTTAAATCATCTACTAATATCACCACAACCACCAAATCTTCTTCACTTCCAACTATTGCCAGAGGTTTACAAACAAAACATTCTAAATTATTATCATTAATTAATCAAAGTTTGAAAAATTTACAAAGTCATCCTACTAATGAAAAAGATATTTTCAAAAGTTTTATTAATGAATTTATTATTTGGATTGATGGTGATAATACTTTAAATTTATTTGATAAATATTCTTTTGAATTGAAATCTCAAAAACTTTGTGATTCAATCACTGAACGTATCATTAATTCCCCCATTGATAATTTAATTAATCTTATAACATTTATTGATTCTTGTGAATATCATTTACGTAATCCATTTATACTTGATAAATTGACTATTATCACCAAAAAATTACATGAAATTATCACTAATCATGATAACGATGTTTATTATAAAAAATTAAATAATATTTTGTTTTCTAATGTTAAACCATTTACATCAAATTTGATGAATATTGATAATAATACTTTTGATGAATTAGTTTCAAGTTATTTCACCATTGATCAAATAATCGATAGAACTGCTGATGCTAAATTGTATTTGGGTGATAACAATAAACCCATTGAATTAATGTTGTTAGATCTTGCTGGTACCGGGATTTATAATTCATTAGCAATTTTATCAATTGATTATAATGATGATGATGATGATGATGTTGAAATTTCTCGTTCATTAATGTATCCACCATTTAGAATCAATGAATTATCATTATTAAATACTTCTAATTCAATTATACTTAAATCTATTGATTTTTTATCATCACCAACAACAAGAACAACCACCACCACCACCACTACTACAGAAAACGTTATAACTATCCATTGTGATGATACTGAATTAATACAAATATGGGTACTGAATTTATCAAAAATTTTCCCCATTCAACGTAACAACTTTACTACCACCACTACTACTACTACTACTTCTGGTGATGATAAATTTTTACTTGATTCTCATCATTCAAGTCCAATTAATATGACTGGATTAGGTATTAATGTGATATCTGATTCTGAACTTAAACAAAATATGTCATCCCTAGAAGAAGAAGAAGAAGAAGAAGAAGAAGAAAGCATTAGTACTCCTTCAACACCAGAAAGAAGGACAATTCCATTCAGAGAATTGATTGATAGTCCTACACCTACACCACTTAAAAAAAATAACCCATCATCAAATGATGAAGAGGAAGAAGAAATTAACGAAATTGTGGATAATTCTGGTTCAACATCTAATTCTTCAATAACAAGTAATGACGATGATAACCAGGTCAACAACAACAATAAAGTCAAATTACAATCACAATATGATCGTACTGTTCCATTAATTAAAAAAACATTATCTTATAATCATCAATTAGATGAAGATGAAGATAACGATGATGAAAAATATTTTCAAATCATTAATCGAAAGAAAGTATCCGATGAATTTTCTTGTCATGATGATCAAATTGAAAATAGACCAAAATCATCTCGTGGTGAAGTTTTAACCTATAATGAAAATGATAATGAACCATCACCTATAGGTAGTGAACAACCATCAGATAGTTGTGAAGAAGAAGAAGATTTAATATCAACTAAAGAAATTCAATTGATTGAACCAAATGTTCCATATCATAAACCATCTTTAGCTAATTCTGCTCCTGAATTGAATTTGAAATCAAAACAAACTCCAGTGGAACAGAATACTACTACTACTACTACCACCACCACCAAATTGTATCAACTTTCTACTGGTTCAGCAGTTGATATTAATAATTTTGGTAAAAATTATAAACCATCATTTATTCAACCTATTCATAATAATGATTCTATGAATTCATTGATATCATCTAATAAAAGTAATAAACAAAAATTAAAGAAAAGAAGATCATTTTTTGATTTATTTAAAAGATCATCTAAGTCGAATCTTATTGATGATACTCCAGGCTTTGAAAATATTCCAACTACCACTACAACAACAGCTACTACCACTACTAATAATAAACCTGAAAAGCATGAAACTATCAGTCGTACTGTTATAGAAGAAGAAAAAATTGCTGATTCTAAACCAATTAGTAAACCTAGTTCTGCATTACCTAGTCCATTTGCTTTACCTTCATCTACTTCAACTTATTTTTTCAAACAATATAAAGAAAATGGATCTTCATCAATTAGTTTAAATAAAACTCGTTCAACAACTTCATTAGTATCACCACCAGAACAACAACAACAACAACAAATAATAGAAGAAGATGAATTAATTATACCACAAGATTTAAAAGATATCATTAATCAAGATTCTACTATTGATTTTTTCATTTCCCCAACAACCTCAACATTAACCTCAACCTCATCATCTTCCTCCTCTTTTTCTTCCTCATTAAAAATATCTAAATGGAAACATCAATATGGGAAATGGGAAATGCTTACAATTTCAGAAAAAATTTTTATTAAAATAGTTATTAATTATCAATTACAAAAATGTTGGTTTATTGTATTTAAAGAAGAAGAAGTTGATGAAATAATTGATAAACCAATATTATTATTAGATATTTCACCCAATTTTACAAAAATTCGTAAATCTTCATCATCAGCACTTGATTTACAAATATCTTCAAAAAATTCTATAACTAATGAAAAAATCTTAATTATGATTAGATGTAATTCTGGAAATTTAGCTAATGATATAATCAATAATATTGAAAATGCCCTAGGTGTGTTATTATCCACCACTTCCACTTCAACTTCTTCTTTAAGGACAATAATGAAAAGCAATAATAGTTATGGATCTTTGAATACATCTAAATTAATGAATTCTGATAATACATTAGCATCATCAATGATGGATTTAAATCAAAGTAACAACAACAACAACAGTACGAGTCATTCATCTACCTATACTAGTTTTTCATCATCATTTGGAACTCCACAACAGCCACCACCACCACCACCACCACGAAAACAATCTTATTCATTATCATCATTGGATGGTAATGAAATTTATAATGCCAATATTATAAATAATCCACACACTATTCATATTAATAAAATTAATCAAATGCAAATTCGTCTCCAAAAATTACAGCCCAACAAGGAAGTTGATGACGATGACCACGATGATGATGATTATCAACGATTGATGATTTATAATCCATCATCTTGGAAAATATTATCAATGTATAAATTAAATGTTGATCAATTAATTGATGATTTAACTCAAAGAACTTTCTATTATTTTAAATTAATCAATGATGAACAACAACAACAACAAGAAGTGGAAAAAGTGGAAGATGAGTTTAGATGGTTGATTTCTGATGAGATGAAATTTCAAGTATTAGAAAAAATTGGTAAAGCTGGATTATTAGTCAAACATAATAGTAATGGTAATAGTAATGGTGAGATTTATATGATTGAATGTCGTGGTAAGAAAGAATTTAAAACTTTATATGAAATTTTTTTAAAACCATAAACACAAGTTTCCTTCTTCTTAAGGGGATATACTAATTTTAATAATAATTTGAAAATTTGTATTTTTAATAATAATAATAATAATAATTTGATAATAATAATTTGATAATAATAATCGTTTAGACAAAAAAATTGTTATGTAATATTATAATATAATAGATCCTATCTATATAGAAGTAGCTCTGTTATGGTGTTGATTGGTTTATCTATGACAGATCAAAATAATTTGATTAATTATTGGTAAATAATTGAATGCCAAAAAAAAAAGGAGACCACTGATTTTGCGATCATAAAAATCTTTTTTTTTTTTTTTTTTTTTTCAAAAAACGGATTTACTACCCCTTTTTTTTTTTTATTAACCGCCAACAACAACCACCACCAAAATCATCACAATCAATCATCTTAATCCATCATGACAACACTATCAACAATCTGGTTATTTTTAATAACAATAACAGCAATATTCCAATTAGGTTTAAGTTCAAATGTCACCACCATTATTGATGACGATAACAACAACAACAACAACAACGCTGATGATTTTTTGGAACCACAAATAGAAACAATAAAAGTCATTGGTAATAAATTTTTTGAATGTGAATCAGGTCATCAATTTTTTATTAAAGGTATCGCTTATCAAAAAACACGTCAAGAAGGAGAAATCTATGATACTACAAAAGAACCTCATTATATCGATCCATTAGCTAATCCATTCACTTGTTTAAGAGATTTAGATTATTTAAAAGAATTGGGAATAAATCTTGTTCGAGTTTATCAAATTCATCCCAATGCTAATCATGATGTTTGTATGAATGCATTTGCTGAAGCGGGGATTTATGTATTGGCGGATTTATCCGAACCAACAATATCAATAAGACGAGATTATCCTCATTGGGATACAGAAATTTTCAATCGATATCAACAAGTTATTGATTCAATGTCAAAATATAAAAATTTATTAGGTTTTTTCGCTGGTAATGAAGTTACAAATTGTCAATCAAATATTGATGCTTCACCATTTGTTAGAGCCGCTATTCGTGATTGTAAAAAATATATTAATCAACAAGGTTATAGAAAAATCCCTATTGGTTATGCTTCAAATGATGATGCTAATATAAGAAAAAATCTTGCCAATTATTTTGTTTGTCAATTAGATGAAGATGAAGATAAAGGTCAAGAACATTTGAATAGTCAAGCGGATTTTTTTGCTATCAATGTTTATGAATGGTGTGGTTATTCAACTTATACTACTTCAGGATATCGTGATTTAACAACCATGTTTAAAGATTATTCTGTCCCGGTTTTTTTCAGTGAATTTGGTTGTAATATAATTACTCCTAGACCATTTACTGAAGTTGAAGCAATTTATGGTTCTACCATGAAAAAAGTTTGGTCAGGTGGAATTGCTTATGAATATTTTGAAGAAGTAAATCATTATGGAATTTTATTAACTAAAAAAGATGGTCTGATTACTAAATTACCCGATTTTGATACTTTAAAAATGAGATTTCATGCTGCAACTCCAATTGGTATCACTATGGATGAAGCCACCATATGTGAACCACCAATATGTAGTAACAGTGTTATTGACGATAAATCTTCTTCTTCTTCTTCTTCTTCTTCTTTTTGGGAGGTGGCATTAACATTACCACCAACTCCAAATGAAGCTAAATGTGAATGTTTATGGCAATCATTATCATGTGTTGTTTCTGAAGATGCTACATTTGATGAAGAAGTAGCATTAAGAGAATTATGTTTCAAAGTTGATTGTGAAGATATTAATGCCAATGGAAGATCAGGAAAATATGGTCGTTATTCTGATTGTAATCCAACAGTTAGAACTTCTTATGCTTTAAATAAATATTATGAACAATGTGGTAAAAAACAAGAAATTTGTGATTTTCAAGGTCGAGGGGAATTATTACCAAATAGAAATGGTGGATTACAAGATTTAGGAAATAAATTTTCAAGTGATGGTCAAAATTGTTTAAGTTTACTTGAAGGAAAAGAAGAAGAAAAAGAGGTACAAGAAGAGGAACCTGGTGTACCTGGTTTACCAGGTTCTAATAAAGGTAAAGAGGTAGAAAGCACCCCTAAAAGAAAAGGAAAAGGTAAAAGTAAAGAAAAAGAAAAAGAAAAAGGGAAATTAATTGAAGAAGAAGAAGAAGAAGAAGAAGAAGAAGAAGAAGAAGAAGAGGAAAATAATAAAACTCCTTCATCTGGTGAAAAATCCCCTAAAACTTCAAAACTGATTGCTGGTGGTAATGCCATAACTTTTAAAAATGATAGTATTTGGAAAACATTCATTGAAATCTTATTTACATGTTCTGCTGCTATATTGATTTAAATTAATCTTAGCCTACTCCCCCCTCCCCATACTCTGAAACTTTTCTCTCTCTCTCTTCCTCTCTCTTTTTGAATATATAATAATAATTATCAAATCATCCTTATGCTTATTCGTTAATCCTTTTTGGGACCCCAATTAAGTCCTAAAAATCCTGAACCACCACCAATTTTCGGAATCAATTGATTTTTCGGTGGTTCAATAATATAAATTCTTTTAAACCCAGGAACATCTAATGAAATATATTCAAATTCAGTATTCCACATAGAATTATCAATTTGTTCTAATGAAACAACTCCATATTTCCCATTATCCGATTCAACTTGAAATTTCATAATTAAATGATCTTTACCATCTTTTCTTTTCGTTTTAACACTTTGAACTGGTCGATTACGAACCCATTTATCAGCTGATACTATTCCATAAGCTTTTAATCTTTGACCCAGTTGGAAATTAAGAGCTTTTTGTGCTTGTTCATTTTTTTCAATTAATTTAACTGCCTTATTGAATGTTCTAGTATCTCCTGATGGTAAAAATAATTCTGATAATATTAATGATACAACTAATACGGAAATTCCTGCTGCTCCAACAACTAATAAAGTAGATAAAGAAAATGTAAATGCTCTACTTATTCTATTAAGAATTTTTTTTCCTTTAGCATTTTTATCTTGTGGTGGTTGTGGAGGTGGAGGTGGAGGTGGAGCTGTTTTTGTAGAATAGTAATGATGATGATGATGATGATGATGAAGAAGATTTAACAATAATGCTTGTGGTTTCAAGTTGATTTGCGCTTGTGTTTGTCTAATGTATGTTGGTTTGATAGATAATATCGGAAGAACAATTAAAGATCTAATTGAACCAATATTTGATGATCTTAATGTTCTTAATCCAATACTTGAAACTCGTTGAATCATATGCATTGTTTTATGATGATTTTATTGATTAAAAGAGTTTTGTTCAATGGATTTTTCTTTTGGTGGTGGTGGTGGTTCATTTTTCTCTTTGTCTTTGTCTTTTAATGAGATATTTTTCTCCTTCTTCTTCTTCTTCTTCTTCTTCTCCAAAGTTAATTTAATTTTTTACAAATGGGGGAGAAACTATCAATCAGTTTTCAAAATCTAGATAACCATCAATTGATGAAAGAGTTTTTTTTACTATTTATAATGTCAATCGATTTGGTTTACTGTCATACAATCTACGTCTTTGTAATTGCTGCTTATGTGTTCAAGTTTTTACAAATAGCTATACCGAGTTATCATCAACAATTATCGACACATAAACTTGTAAATACCTATAACTGCTTACCAAAAGACTATCCAAACAATTAGAAAGCTAAATAATCATCAATTTCTTAGAGTAAATTGAATTTATTTCTAAATAATAATACCCCAAAAACTTACTGGTATGGAAAAATAGGTCAAATTTTTTTGAGTGATATCACTGACATAGCGCAGTGGTTATGATTATGGTCTCTAGACAGCAACGTGTCACGTGACAACGTAGTATATGCTCCCCTGGTGCAGTTGGTTAGCATTTGGGCCTCCGGTGTCTTGTGTAAATTAATACCATGACAAGCAAGCTCAGGGTCGCGGGTTCGAGTCCCGCGGGGAGCTAATTATACCCTCATTTTTGAACCCACCAAATTTTCTTTCACATTATAATGAAATAAGAGTATTCCCTGGCTTCTTTTTTTTTTTTTTTTGGCAATATAGAGAAGACTGTAATAAGTATAGCTCACTAAAAGTCTTTTTTTTTCTATTCGTTTTATATTTTTTTAAGAAATTTGATGTTGATTTGGTAAATGCCAAATTTTAAATGTGTGTTAGGGCTATAGCCCTAATGTACTGTATATGCAGTATCAGAAATACTTTTGTTACGCACAGTTTGTCTTACCAAATACATTATATATATATATTTTTTTTTTTTTGAGTAGAGGAGCTACACTAGACCACAGTGCGAAAAATTCATCTCTCTATACACTTACTCAATTTGAATATCTTCAAATTTTTTTCAAAAAAAAATTCCTTTTGGATCGATACTAGATAGCATATAATCATCAAAAATGGCCAAGATCAGTCAAGGTATGAAATAGATATTCAATTAGATATGGAGAAAGGAAGATAAAAGGAAAAGAAAAAAAAAAAAGAAAGAAATAAAGGAATATATACATTGAAAAGGAGATAGAACATCAAACAACAACCATTAAGAATTAAGTTTAATACAGTTTCAATAAAGAGGGTTTTTTTTTTTTCAGAACAAACCATTGACTGAAGTACTACACCAAGAAGGTATAATGATTTCACGATTTACCTGAATATAAAGAACATCCTTAATATTGAATTTCAATATTAAAAATACAATTTGGGGATATTGATGAAATTATGTATAGGAGATTCCATTTTTCAAACTTGTTGAATGGAAAACTTGAAAAATCAAATCAAATCAAATCAAATCATAACCCTTCAATATATTTTTTCCTTATCTTACTTTTCCTATTAAAACAAAGACTAAGAAACATTCAGTAAAATACTAACAAAAATTCCATTTATATAGACGTTTCTTCATCTCGTTCTAAAGCTAGAAAAGCTTATTTCACTGCTTCATCAGTTGAAAGAAGAGTTCTTTTATCTGCTCCATTATCCAAAGAATTAAGACAACAATACAATGTCAAATCTTTGCCAATTAGACAAAATGATGAAGTTTTAGTTGTTAGAGGTTCTAAAAAAGGTTCTGAAGGTAAAGTTAGTTCTGTTTATAGATTGAAATTTGCTATTCAAGTTGATAAATTACAAAAAGAAAAATCAAATGGTGCTTCTGTTCCAATCAACATTCATCCATCTAAAGTTGTCATTACTAAATTACATTTGGACAAAGATAGAAAAGCTTTGATTCAAAGAAAAGGTGGTAAAGCTGAATAAATTGACAGAGATATTTATATTGAATGAATATTATAATAAAAAAACAAGAATTAAAAAAAGTAAGATAATAAGAATTCTAATTTAATTATTACATATTATATTATTATTAGTATTATTAGTCTTACTGTGTGTGATATTTTATTTAGTATGAAAGTGTACTTTTAATGGTTATATTTTTTGAAAACAGATTTTATTGATATTAATTGTAGTTATATTAGATTGTCGTGCGACACAGACGCAGACACATACGGAGATTAGTGTAGAAACTGCTGGTGGTAGTGGCTGCGGCAGCAGCGGGGACCGGGACCGCAAGGTATTTTCTTGGTGTCATCATCGTTGTAGAGAATGAATTTTAAGCTACGAAGGAATTAACTTTTGTCGTTGTAAATGCGACCGAACGTTTCTTTGTTCTTTTGTGATGGTAGCAAACAACGGTGTATATAAACATCCTACCATATTGGAGAGGAGAAAATCAAGTGGACTGACTGGTAGAAGAAAGAAGAGGCAGAGGGATTAAACAAAGGCGAGCGGTAAGTAGGGTGGGGGATAAAACCGGGAACTACAAATTAGGGGACGAAGGAAAAGGAAAAAAGTTGGAGAAAACTAAAAGACGACAAACAAACAAACGACATTTTTTTAACTTCTTTTAACTTCTTTGTATAAATTCGTTTTTGTTTTTGTTGTTTCTATTCGCCTACTCGCCCATTTATTATTCTCCACCACTCTCCACTCTCCACTCTCCACCCTCCCACCAACCAACCAACCAACCAACCAACATCTATATCAACACTTCTTTCTTTTTTTTTTATTTCTAATACAAATACAACTAATATTTATACTTCTTCCTTTGAATGTCTGAATCAACAACAACAACATCATCATCATCAGCATCAACAACTTCAGCATCGTTTATCCCTGACACTGAAACGGAAATATTAAATGGTTTTGGTTCAGCACCAATTTCCTCCGATACTAATCAATTAAGAACCACTAAACGGTGGTCATTTACTAGTAAAACTAGACCCAATATGGGAGATTCAGTAAAGAATGGTCCACCAGCAAATTATGTCCCCAAGAGAAGAATGAGTGATATTACTGGTATTGATGCTGTTCATAATCAAAGAAATCCACTGGATTCATTAGGTGGAGCACAATTATATCTGACGGAATCAGGTCGATTATTTCATGCTGGAGAAATCATTATTATTTTAGCGGGGATTCCTGGTCGAGGTAAAACTCATCTTTCAGTATCTTTAACAAGATATTTACGATGGTTAGGGGTTAATACTCATTCTTTCCATTTAGGTAATTATAGAAGAGCTAATGCTGAAGATGATATTACTCATGATTTATTTGTTCCTTCACCTCAATCAGCTAAAGCTCATGCTTTAAGAGAAAAAATGGTTAATGATTGTCTTGGTGATATATTAAATTTTTTCCGTAATGATGGAGGTCAAGTAGCTATTTATGATGCTACAAATGCCATTCCTGAATATCGATTAGAATTACATAAAAAATTCCGTGATTTAAACATTCAAGTAATATTCATTGAAAGCCTTGTTACTGATGATTCTATTGTCATGCATAATATTGAACAAGCAGCTAAATCTTCTCCAGATTATCATAAATGGGATTATGATAAGGCCTATAAAGATTACACAGAAAGAATTAAAGCATTAGCACCTCATTACATTGAAATGGGGGGATCTGAAGAAGAAGAAGAATTATCTTATATAAAATTTATAAATTTTGGTGAAAGAATTGAATTACATAATTCAAATTATGGTTATTTGATTAATAAAGTGGTATTTTATTTAATGAATGGAAAGATTAAACCTGGTTCTTTATATTTGGCAAGATGTTATAAAAATTCCGTTGATTATAATCAAGATCCTCCATTAGATGAAGAAGGGATTAAATATGCCAAAAATTTAACTTATACATTATTTGATCATTTAGAAAAATCCGGGAACCTTCAAGAAAAACAACAACAACAAGAAGCAACTCCTAAAGATAATAATTCACTTGCTATTTGGACATCAGTGAAAAGAAGAACTATCGAAACCACTCAATTTTTCGCTGCCAAAAACATCCCCATTAGACATCGAGTTCAATTATCTCAGAAAAATCCTGGTATAACTGGAACATTAACTGATGATGAAATTAGAGAAAAATTCCCTATAGAATATGCTCAATATGATCATAGTCCATATCATTATCGTTATCCAAGAGCAGAATCATATCATGATTTAGCGATTAAAATTGAACCATTAATTTTAGAAATGGAAAGAATGAGTGGTGATTTATTAATTATTGCTGATGAAACCGTATTACAAGTTTTTTATGGTTATTTAATGTCTTGTTCTTGTGATGAAATACCAAATTTGAATTTTAAACCAAATGAAATTGTTGAAGTTAAATTCAATGCTTATTCAAATTCTGCTAAAAGAATCCCCATTAAAGATTATTCTTAATGATGAATAGAAATGAAAAGAAATGATTGTATATATTTTTTGCATCTAGTTCGTTGTTCCAGCTGTTCCAAGTTTTCTTTATATATTATTTATATTATTTATAGTATGTTCTGTATCGTTTTTAGATAATGAATTTCAATGTTGTTGTTTTTACCAAGAAATTATTGCAAAACCCCCTCCGAAAACTTCTCTCACTTGAAAATTATGTACCAAATAAAATAATAAAAAAAAAATATCAATAACTGGGAGATAATACATATAGTTTGTTAAACGAATCA
>OBUW01000574.1_pt1 | contig 17231 bp, 6 predicted proteins | sample 1475761 | NCBI WGS metagenome assembly OBUW01 (sample SAMEA2579908, study PRJEB22360) | human gut metagenome | biome: human gut; feature: human-associated habitat; material: faeces | place: Denmark | collected 2008/2010
AAATTGGTAATGCAATCTGTTCTTTATTTGAGTCGAATGCCACGACTATACAACAGATTTTTGGTGGTCCCTAGCAGGAAGATGTGATTATAAAGACGATCAAGTTCATATAATCAATGGCAAATATGAGGAACTGTTACTTAAGTTGCCGATTAAGAATTTGTTAGTGAAAATTTCAGGAATAAACAAATATCGCACCGGAGTTTTACGTCTCCCTGGCCAGGAGAGTTCCCATCCGTAAAGCGAGGTCGATAACCAAGAGAGTGTTTTCCAGATACTAGTTCAGAAGGGAAAACCATTAGAAGTCTAGGAAGTTCACAAGTTGTGTTAAACCCTAGAATTAACAAGAGGAGGACGTCAACTCGCTAAGTTATTAATTAAAAGTAACCGGTCAAGAAGTCTTTACAAGATGAATATTGGTTGAACCAATCAGCGCTGAGTCAACCTTAAACCAATTAGGACTGTTGTCAAGTATATTGAAGCTAAAGGCACCAGTAATTGGATTGATCAAGAAGTTAAGTGAACAAAATTGAAAATGTCAAATTCAATAATGGTGAAAATAAGCGACAAGTTGAAATTTTAAGTTATGCATCTACAAGAAATCAGACGATTGGAAATAATAAGAAAACTGTTGAATATGCAACAGTAGTCAGCTGATGTTATATGCGCTTAGAAGTTTTGAGGCTAACTCAAAATTAGTCTAAATTATCCATGGTAAGGTCGACAAACCAAGTTATATGATCAATACAAGATCTAAGTTAGAAGGTTGATGCAAAATCAACAAAAGAAGTAATAAAAGTTGCTTTAAAGGTTCAGTAGAGACTACTGATATAATTCAATAAGGTCAGTAACAAATGCTGATACCATTAAAGTCAAGTGAAGATACTGATTACAATCGTTTAGAGATTAGAAGTATTTGAAAAATTAAGGGATGTGAATGGTAATCTCAGAAGAATTGAGAAAATAGTTAAAAAGTCAAAAACATTATGAGTACAAAATGAGAATCGTATGACTAGTGGTGAAAAATTTTGGTTGTTTAGGAAACATGTGGCTTTGCAGTGTTGGATATTTCCTTAAGAAGCTAGTGGAAGCGAAGGTTTGAGAAAATCAAGAAAATTTCAAAATCGAGAACCATGCAAGATCCACGACAACTCAAGTTAATGAGAACAACAGAAATGAGCTACAAACAATAATTTAATTACAAGTTTAGATCAGAATATAATTGAGATGCCACAAATCATATGGAAAGAATAAGATAGATTAGTATTACCCAATCGAACACCAACACAATATTGAAATTAATGAATTAATGGAGATCTTAATTCACTAGAAATATTTATAGTAGTGAAAAGTAATCAAGAAGAGCTTACAAACAGCTAGTGAAAGTATACTATAAATACCTAAACAAGTTGCAAGCAAGAAGAATCAATTGGAGGTTGAAACAACATTGAGTCATCTGAAGAAAAGTCACAACTGGGGATATTTGGAAAGACAAAGTCGTTGTTGAACCTATCATCAATTGGGATGCTATTATAAATCATTCACATAGACTAGCTCAACAAAACTAGTGATTAATCCTTATAATATAAATTACTATCACTGTTGGCACAATAGAGAGTTAGTGAACTATCAGTTTTCTCATTGGTGATAAGATGAATTATATCAAACTTTTACAATGTCAAATGTCAATCCTATTACAGTCCAGTTCTAATGATTTTAAAAATGAAATTGAGAAATGAAATAGACAATTAAATCCTATTAATAAAAACCTTCCAATCCATTATTGATAAAAATAGAATCTTGCACATTGTTAATGAATTTAACTAGAGAAACGATTATGCGGAATTTTCTAAGTCAAAATTATTATAGTTGATAGATATTGTTTGAAATTAATTATCACTTCAACACGTGAAATCAATTTCTAAAAGTCCTAATCAATTGAATGCTAAGAGTTAAATCATGAAGCTAGACAAGATAATGAAGTTTGAATTGGATGTACCATTTAGCGTTATATCTGTGATGTACTATTGATAAGAAATCTAATCATACTTCTAGTAAGGGTAAAGAAATTGGGAATTGATAATAACCAAAGCATAGAAGATGGAAATAATTAATCATCAAGTTAGTTAATTAGTGGAGTTTAGTTACATGACAAGGTTTAAGAACTTTAATTTGTTTTCCATTCCTAAAGTTGCTCATTAGATATTAGATACTTAAGGCATTCCACAGATCATAAGTAACCATTGCTATTTAGGCAGATGAAACTACAATACTATGGTCGAATGGGTGTAAGGTAAATATCTACATTAATGTTTGCAGAATTGGATTTTTTTCAAGATTTAGTTACTACTAGACTGTCATTACAATTGCCACAACTTTAACTACTATATTAAGTCATATCCAAGTGCATGAATTGGTCTAAGATGAAGCTTATTCAAATTTCCAAATTTCCCATTGCTAAAGAAGTTCAATAAATAAATTAACTTGTTAAGCGAAGTTTAATTATGAGATTAATCAATCAAAGAAGATTACCTATCCCTGTCAAGTAAAATATTATATGAAGTGTTACAGAATTTTAATAAGAAAACCAAACTGTTATACGAAGTTTAATTACGAGGTTAATCAATCAAAGAAGATTACCTATTCCTGTCAAGTGAAATATTTTATGAAGTATTAAGAAATTTTAAGATATAAAGGAAGAGATCAATACCAAGTTGGTCTAAAGAGATTGATAAAGAATATGAAAAAGAATATTAAGCAAGTTAAACAAGTTGATCCTAGAATCAATACTGAAGGCTGATAAATATTTGTCAAAGTTGCAATTGCCATTCATCTAATTGAAGAAAGTATTTAAATGAGTTCATAAATCCTGCTTGTATTAGTTTAAAGAATTGGTAAGAATAACCGAAGAGTGAGAAATTTTATAATGTTGATCTGTGAGAATCATACGATTGAACGTTACAAGAATTTAATTGTGTGCATTATCGTTTAGGTAGAATTATAGCTATGCAAAGTTGAAATTTGGCTAAAGATGAAGATAAAATATAAAATAGTAACAAATTCCAATGTTATTACTAGCCAAGATATTGCAGCTACACACTAATCTCACATTATCAATTAGTTCATTAGGAAGTATGTCTTCGAAGAAACCTCAAGAGAAAACTAACACAAGTACTGACCCTAACTCCGCTATTGAAAATTATCACCACGATAAGGAAGTCATGGCGATGGATAGGATCGAGAAGCGATTTAACACTTTAGAGATGGAAAGTGCAATTCAACAACAGCAGATAAATCACATGTTAGAAAAGATTAATACATATAATATTATATTGAAACATATTATGCAATTGTTACAAGAAGAATATAAAGTTCAAGAAATTACCAAGTTGGAGCAATCAATTAAAGAATTAAAGATTTAGAAGATATTTTGATTGTTCAATAAGAAAAGATCCTAAAGGATAGAGAACAGTTTACTAAGAATTATATTATACCATCTCATTATACAACTCAAGAAAGTAATTACTGAATTTATTGAAGCATATGATTTATTCATTATGGATAACAAGCTAATTGAATTGAGAAACACAATCTAAGTTGTACAACATTACCATTGATTTATCAAGAAGAAAAACCATAATCAAGAAAGCCTATTAAGAGTAATCGATGAAACCTAGTGTCTATATTGAATCATTCTATTTCACACATTCAAGTTGGATTACTTTCAACATTAAGTGTTGCTTTATTTCCTTTGACTTCTACTACCTAGTAGTGGCCCTAGATTTTCAAGGGGTGGTCGGAGACGCCTGTCAAAACCAAGTGACAAGCGCTCTGATGTTTCAACATTCCATAATGAATGGGGTCCAAATTATTTCGATGTTGAATAAATTGAAAAGGGCAATACAGAATTCACTCATCTATAAAACAGCCAACTAGAATGTGAATCAAAATTGAATATAAATATTATGACATAATGGAATTTGGAAGAAATCAATTGATAGATAGAAATGAAGGAATTATCAAAATCACATTCAGAATAATGAAGCAAATATAGAAGAATAATTGGGTAATCTACAAGTATGGTAATCAATGTTTTAATTATGATAATGATTATAAGTTCGAATACATGATAAGAAATATGATAAGAAAGGTTAATTAAGTTAATACTTCCCTAATCAAGGTACCACAACTACATCTCCACTCAATATTAGACAATTAATGAAGAATTACGTGGAGAGGACGTTTTTTTGCCAAGGGGAGTCTGTCGTATAGTAGCAACAAATCTTCCCAATGATTGGTATTTGAGCTACTTTGCACGACATGTGTTCTCTTACACTTGAACTGTATGTCCAAGAATGGAAACATATGCCGGAAGGACGTGAAACATGAGTTTGGTATAAAAGGAATAAGAAATGTCAAATATTTTATATAGTTATATATTTTAATTATGGGAAATTAAATGTTTATTCTGTTCTATAAGATTTAACCGTAGAGATTACATTTAAAGCCTATGGTCCAAATCTAAAAGATACTACAAATTCACTATGTCACATACTTAAATCAAATTCATCAAGCACCATTGCCTACACAGATTTAGAACGGGCTATATCATCATTTAAGTCAGACATTACTAATTTACGCTAAGGTGTTAGCTTAATGGACCAACTACTTTAAATTAAATTGGTAATGCAATCTGTTCTTTATTTGAGTCGAATGCCACGACTATACAACAATTACATCCAAGTGAAAGCCAGCCCATCTTTTAATAGTATATAATTATGTGTCATTTGATGTTGTCCTGTTGCAGAAAGACTTGATAATAATTATAGAGGTGTTTTCTATTTAGCAATGAAGATTACAATTTTGGTGTGGTTTTCAAGCAAATTTATATCAAAATTGAACTTTTAAAAAAATCCCCTGTTTACCTTCAAGTAACAACAAAATTTAACTGGATATATTACCACCTCCATTTGAACAAATCTCATTATTTCCATATATTTCAAATATACTATAAATATTAAAAAAAGTTTTATTATACAAAACAAAAAAAAAGAAATACTGGAACCAACTTTCAACTTTAATCCAAAAAACATTGATAAAATTGATGTATAGGAGATTCCAAAATAATACAAAAATAAAAAAAAATTACCATAGAAAGTGTAAAAAAAAAATAAAACCATAGAAATCTTAAATCAACATTAAAATCAATAGTAAGACACCACTGGAAAGAGAGATTGAACCAGCCAAATTAGCAGCATTATCAAAAATTGGAACAGGAGTTTTAATTGGTTGATCTCCTGATTGGGTGATATAAATCAAAGTTGTGATTGTTGAAGTTGTAGTATCTTCATCGGAAATCAAAGCAGTAGCATCATCTTCGACATTTATTGGAGCATCAGTGGCTTCATTATCTGGTTCCACTGAATCAGGTTGTTCTTGATCTGCATCAGGACTATTGGTATCTGGAGCTACGGTTTCTTGTGGTGTCACAATAGCATCATTATGTTTATCTTCATTAGCAATAGTAGAGGAACCATCACCTTCATGAGCACTCAGAACATATTCTGTAACCACCAGATGGGTAGTCAAGGTAGTAGTAACCACAGTGGTTGAAACAACCAAAGTTGTAGCTTCACAAATAGTCTCATCAATACATGTAGTAAGGGTGATTGTTAAATCAGTAACAATTGTTTCAACTTCAGTCTTGGTGACTATTGGACAATGGGTGGTGATAACGGTACTACGAATCGTAGTTCTTGGTGTACATGAATCATTACCATCCTCACAATCAGTAACAGTAGCGGTGGTCTCTGTAGTGAATGTTGTCAATCCTTGTTCAGAAGTATCTGTGGTGGTATCACCAGTCACTGTTACAGACTCATTAGGCTCTTCAGATTCAGTTGATTCATCATTTGGCTCGCTAGTTGGAGCAATAGACTGTTCATCAGATGGATCAACAGTGGCTTCATCAGTAGTAGTAGCACTTGGAATATCACTAGGATCTTCAGTTGGTGGTGGTGCACTCGACTCATTCAGATCATCAGTCGATTCAGCCGGGTCAGTTGTCTCAGCAGGACCGGTCGTTTTAGTAGTTTCTGTCGTCTTAGTAGATTCCGTCGTCTCAGTTTCATCAATTTCATCTTCTTCAATATTCATAATTCTAAATTGATTTAAAGGTTCACAACCATTTTCTTCACCCAAATAAACTCGATACCCTGAATCATGACCACAAGCACTAAAACTAACACTATCAGAATAAAATCCATCTTGTACCAAAAATATACCTTCATCGTTAATAATCCAACCTTGAGTGGCATCTTCTTGATTATCGACTAGCTCTAATAATCTTTCAATATTAACATTAACCCATTTATTATTATTGACTTGTAAATACCCATCATCAATTTTAAATGTTGCCAAATCACCATTCAAAAGAGTGATATATTTTTCATCGGAATAAAAATAAACTCTATCACCTTGAAACATTGCTGATATGACCATTGCGACTGTGGAATCGACATTTCCTCCTGATGGTCCTTCGGTTTCTTCAGATTGAGAAGATGTGGTACTTTCTTCCTCTTGTTCTTCAATTGTTGTTTCTGTCTTATCAGTTTCAGTAGTGGATGATTCTGGTGTAGACTCGTCAGTTGTCGTAGAGGAGTCCTTTGATTCAGTTGTAGTTGATGATTCATTTGATTCAGTTGTAGTTAATGACTCATTTGATTTAGAAGTTGTTGTTACAGAGTCAACTGACGTGGTTGTTGTAGTTTTTGGTGTTGTTGTAGACTCAACTGTTGTTGAAGATTCTTCATCTTTTGAAGTCTCGGTTGTTGAAATTGCAGACTCAGTTGTAGTTGAGGGCTCAACTTCCGTTGATTCGTCAGTCATTGTTGGAAAGTCAGTCGAGGATTCAAATTCCGTTAAAGATTCATCGTCGTCATCTTCTTCACCATCGTATTCTTCTTCCTCTTCTTCTTTTTCTACTTTGGGTTCTAAGACTGTCCTAAAGATGTTTAATTTCCTGCAATTTGCAGAACCCGATGGATCAGCTAAAAGGGAATAGGGCGGTTTGGTACCACAAAAGTACAAATCATGATCAAATCTAAGTGTTTGTCTATCCAATGACCAACCTAAAACTGAGGACAGTGACTCATCAGCAAATTTCATAAGATAAGGACAATTCTCTTTATTATAAGTAATTATATCATTTGTACCAGCACAAAACAATTTATTGGAACTTTCATCAAATTCGAAAACATCAGTAGATGAATGACTTAATTTAACTTGAAAATTATTTGGATTAATATGAAGGTACAAATCTTGATAATCTATAATGGTTTTAACTTGGAATAAATCATTGGCTTCAATTAATCTAGCTAATACCAAAAAAGCTAGAATTGAAATCGTTTTCATTTTAACTAAAGCAAAATTAAAAATATTGTTGATGAGTATCAAAAAATAGATTTTACAAAAGGCGATATTCATGTCTATAAATAATTGAAGAAAATTGAATAATTCCTTGGAAGGCTGGTAGTTTTTTGGTATAACAGAAATTGAGTCAATATCTTGTCAAAAATTGTTATAAAACATAAAAACCACACTTTCAAATCAATTATTATTTTTGCTTGATTTTATTGCCAGTTTCTACTGTCACCCATGTCATTAAGATTGACACATTTCTGGTCATAAACAAGACTTGAAAAAAATATACGTAATACTCATGAAGTTGCAAAAAAATAATATATTATAAAAACACCGTCCAATTCTTTTTCTTTTTTTTTTCTTGATTTTTGCAGTTTTCGTTACATTTTGAATTGATGTAATTCAATTGATGAGGAGGCACTAAGAATGGAATGTATCAAGGCTGGTGTATAGATCGTTATTGAAAGGAGTGCCAAGCTGTTTCCAATTATGTTTTGATTGTTGTCAACCAAGCGTGATTTCGTAAGTTCCTCTCTCCAATTTAACGTGTCATATTTTTTTTTAGTAGGTTACAAATGTTTTGTTATATAGCTTGCCTAATCGCTTTATGTGAATTTGGACAGTATAATTATATTTATTTTTTTGACGTTATAAGTTACCACGCAAAAGCAGTGTCAATTGTATTGCTGATGATAAATAACAGAACCGTATACTAGGCATTACGGAAATGGCTTCATAATAAAACTGTTCCAAAGATCTACCGCCAATTTGTATTATTATTTTATTTTAAACCAATTTCCACTTTCTTTTTATATACTGTTTTTATTTTTTTTTTATTTTAACATTTTTCAAAGATAATAACTATCACCTGGTTCAGTCAATATTATTTTGTTTCAGGAAAGCTTTTGACAGATTTTGGCGTTTCTGTTTCTAAGCAAAAGCAAAACTAAATATTGGCAATGAGTAACACAAAATTGTGCTTAAATTTATTAAAAAAAAATATGAGTAACACGGTTAATAGTATTGAATCATTACAATCAAGGATTGGATAGGTACTCAGAATACAAACATTGTCTTGTTTTTTATACAATATAGTGGGATACTTGGCGGTTGGTTTATCTTGAAATTATTAGAACATAAAGTCGTGTGGTATAATCCCCTTTTATCCGGGGTTAGCTGTCCCGCTTTTATCAATTTTTCTTTTTTTTTTTTTGATATCTTTTGAAACTTTCTTTTTCAATTACATCATCAATTGATTATCATAACATCAACTCTATATATTATCTATTACTTTGATATTTGACTATAACCATTAGTTGATGGTTTAATAGTACACCTCTCTTAGTTAGGACTTAGATTATTACTACTGAAGAGACTGTTAATTAAACAGCCACAAACAGTTTAATATTTGTCCCTGTTTTTTTTCTTTGTCTTGGATTGCTCCCTTTCTCTCACTTGCTTTGACTAATTTAATTGTTCTTATTTCCTCCACATTTATCTTTCCAACAATTGTTCATAACGTTCCCCTTTCCCCATTTTTTCCTCGACAAATTCACTTCAATAATCAATAATATATTCAGCTCAAATTGATTTGTTGATTATTTCATTTACTTTGATACTGAAACTCCCCCATTTATCAAAACTTTCCTCGAGGACTAATGAATATTTAACTTGATCGAAAAAAATGTTAGTCAAGTTGCCGTTGGAAATACAAATTAAACTATTATTAATGGTACCCAACTCAAATCTAAAGTTTGTTAATAGTCACTTTTATTTACTATATAATGATTTATATTATCATAAAATTGTCAATACATTTGGTGAAGCTACTGTCAAAGTTATCATAAAGATTTTACCCTGGTTAAAACCTTATATCAAATCATTAGACGTGTTTAGGAAACAAGCAAGATTAATAATAGCTAAAAGATTGCAATTGGAAGAGTTACCTATAATTGTTCACAACCCTGATTTCACCACCACCGTAAACCCATTGAATTGTCAATATATCAAAGACTCATGGAAATATATTTACTCTATTCTCAAAAATAAACGATTTTATGCTGAATACTGTGATTACAAAATTGATGAGCCTTCAAATTATGTTTTCAATCATTATGTTGAGATTAATCGAACCTATTTATTGAGTTATAATAAAGTTTGTTGGCTTGCCCCAGGTGATTACAATTTGAATATTGCTTTGGCAGTTAAGAATGGTCAAGGATTAGGAACCACCAAATTTGAGGTCAGATATCAAGAATTGAATGAACTGGGTGAAACCCTCATTAAACTGCAAACATTCTATCCTCCTAGCAATATCAACGAAATCTTACCAAAAAATCAATTTGTATGTTTGAATGTGGGGCATTTTGTAATCCCACCACCATCAGAAACAGAGTCAAGATTTTACTCCAAACAATTTCAATCCAATAGTGATCATAACAAGCTACGAAGAATTGAAATTGTGATGGAAGAAATTGGATTGTACTTGAAAAGTGGATTTCGTGTGTACTTTATTGACATCAGTCAACCGTCAATGTTATTCAACGAGTACGACCTATTATACTATTCAATTAATGAAACTGATTACCGATATTTTATCAACATCCTATTAAAAAATTTATATAAAGCTTTAAATTACGTCCAAAATGCCGGATGTTCGGATGACTTGAGTTACCAATACAACCGAGACGTTTACGGAGATGGAGATCCATTTAGTATAATCAATAAATACGACAAGCAGTTTTTATTGAAGTATGAAAAGACTAATGGATTTTTATCTTCATCTTCCTCGTCATCATCATTGGCCTTGAGTTCCTTGCAAGATTATGTATTATATGATAATAAGAAATTGCTCAACTATGGCAGGTTTTTCTACTTGAACAAATTCACAATAAGGAATTTCAAATTCACTACCATCTACCAACAACGTCAATTTATCAATAGATTTGGTGATTATTTGGTTGATTGTAAAGAGCAAGACAGTAAAAAGAGCGTTGTTGATGGGGATGAAATTCCAATTGAAAGAAATTGTTCGTACGATCATTATGGGTTGAAATGGAAACTTCCCATATTAGGTCAGTTATAGAGAAGTGTAACTTTATCTAGTGTATATTATTTAGCTAACTGGTTTAGAATATAACATATCACATTTAATTAGATTGGCAACAGAAGTGAAACGGGGAGACAACTAGGGGGGGGCGCTTGGTGGAAACAGAAAAAAATAAACAAACCAAAAACAAAAGATCAAAGATTATTTTGGTTGATTTGATTCTCCACAACTTACTTTTAAGTATACATTTGTAATCTCTTTAACTTATTAAATGAATCTTAATGTGCCGAAGACTGACAGCAATGGACAAGATAAATTTCACCAGAAGTTTGAATCAATGCCAAAGCCCACTGCTGTAACTGCAGCTAGTTCTAACTCAGATCAAAATACAACTTTACAACACCCGAAAGATAAACAACAAGAACAGCAAGTGAACAAACTGCTGCATAGTAATGAAGACACAAATTTTATAAAAGACAATAACAAGACACAACAACAAGATCCACAGCAAAATGGACAACAATACATAAACCAAGACGAGCAAACTCAACAAAACCATCTGGATCAGAGCCGAGAACGGGGTAATGAGAATGAAGAACAACAAGACGATTATGGGGATGCATCTGAAAGTAATAAACGTATCATATTGCAAAGGTTCACAATTTACAATGCCACAACTACAATGTACATAGTTGGAAGCAACTCAAAAGAAAGTCTTTTTCGTATTATGGAAATCAGCAAAGACGAAGAAAATGATAATGTTGTTTCCATTATTGAAGATAGTAATTATTTTTACACCAGGAAAGATATGATTGAGTTATTAAATGGATTAGATGAGTCTATTGAAGGAGGTATACACAAGGTTGCACAAGGGTACGGGATGTTAGGATTAATTAGATTCACTCAGAGTTATTACTTGTGTTTAATCACAAAATGTTCTCAAGTTGCTATTTTGGGTGGACATTTCATTTATCATATAGACGAAACCAAATTAATTCCATTAGGAACAAACTATAAACGGCCAGAAAAATATAGTGATGAAGAGAGATTGTTATCTATTTTCAAGTATATGGATTTGGGGAAAACTTTTTATTTCAGTTATAGTTACGACATCACCAATACTTTACAAACCAATTTTGTCCGGAATAAAAAAAAGGCAACTGATCTTCAATTTGGAGTAAACACTAATAAAGTGAACGACTTGTTCAATAACTTTGAACATAATGAAAAATTTGTATGGAACAACTTGTTGTTAAAACCTATACTAGACAATCCTGAAGTGGCCACATACGAATGGTTCCAACCAATTATACACGGATTTATAGACCAGGCTAATATTTCAGTTTATGGGAGAAAGTTCTATATCACTATAATAGCGAGAAGGTCTCATCATTTTGCTGGAGCACGGTTTTTGAAAAGAGGAGTCAATGACAAAGGTAATGTTGCCAACGAAATTGAAACAGAACAAATAGTCAGTGACATGCTAATTACATCGTTCCATGACCCAAAATATGGCTTCTACAACAACCCACGATACACAAGTTTTGTTCAACATCGAGGGTCTATACCATTATATTGGACTCAAGACATGAATAAACTTCCGAAGCCACCTATACAGATTAATTTGAATGATCCATTTTATCAAAGCTCAGCATTGCATTTCAACGACTTGTTTCACCGATATGGGCTGCCAATAATTGTGTTAAACTTGATTAAACAAAAGGAAAAGCAACCACGAGAGCTGAAATTAAACCACTATTTCATGGCTTGCATAAAATATCTTGATCAATTTTTACCTGAAGGTAAGAAAATCCAATATTTTAGCTTTGATATGTCTAGACATTCTAAGAAAAACTTGGATGTGATTGGACCAATACAAGCTATAGCAGCTAATGCGATGAGTCAAATTGGATTTTTCCATAATGGGATCAATTTGTCTACTACAAAACTACAAAAGGGGATTATAAGAACAAATTGCATAGATTGTTTGGACAGAACTAATGCAGCACAATTTATTATTTGTAAAGAAGCATTAACTCATCAATTACGGAGTTTGAAGATTATTTCGGAAACCCAAAACTTGGACTATGATTCAGATTTGATCAATGTGGTTACAGAAATATTTCATGATCATGGAGATACTATTGCCATTCAATATGGTGGCTCAAACTTGGTTAACACGATGGACTCTTATCGACGGATCAATCAGTGGTCTTCGCATACAAGAGATATGTTGAATAGTATTAAACGGATGTATTCTAATTCATTTATGGACTCTATACGTCAAGAAGCAATAAATTTGTTTTTGGGGAATTATATTTATGAACCTGATAAACCCAAATTGTGGGAATTACAAAATGATTATGCTCTTCATAACGATTATTCAGGTAATGGTCTACATGGTCCTCATAAAAGTTATATTAATTGGTATAACGAAGCATTTTTATTGGATTCACGATATTCTTTCCCAGGGAATGAAAATGAAGTTTTACGATTAGAAGCATTTCCTGATTGTAATGAGAAATGGTTTAATGAATGTTATATCCCAAGAAAATATCAATCATTTACAGAACTTTTCCAATTCAATATGAACTCAAACTCAAGATATTTCCCACCTACTGAGAATACTGAGAATGGTAATAAATTTGATTACAGCCCTTTTGAATCTCGAAGGAAGAAATATAAGACTTTTGAACAAGAATCAAAAGCTAAACCTGAGATCAAAACACCACGTTCTAAGCGAATTCAAAAATTCTTACCATTCAAAAATGACCACAATAATACCAGTAGTCTAATCAGTAGCAAAAGAAATCTTGATTTAATTGAAGATAATGATGAGGAGGACAGATCAATTACGCCTGATCCCGATCAAGCAAATTCTATTGTCACCGTGAATGAAAAAGATATTGAATTATACAATTCACAATGGGATTATGATAAAATCATTAAGCATCAAACAATTAATACTCAAGATTATTCATTTAATCCTCGAGTTAAAACAAATATTGAAGATAAAGAAATTTATTGGTATTACAGTAATGAAATTTTTTCTAAACTTAGAAATGGTAGTGATGGTGCTGGTGCTGCCCGTCGGGAAGATTTAATTAGTCCTCAAGATTTGAAAACATATTTGACTTTTGATAGTATTGATAATGAAATGATAACAAATTTTAATAATCAATTAGATTTAAATACCGACAATAATTATTTCTTTTAATAATAGACAAAAAATTGTAAGGTATTTGTCGTAGAGTCGTGGCATTTGACTTGGATGTTGAACAAATTGCATTACCAATTTAACTTAAAGTGGTTGGTCCATTAAGCTAACAACTTAACTCAAATTAGTAATGTCTGGCTTAATTGATGATATAGCCCATTCTAATACAGTGTAGGCAATGGTGATTGGTGAACCTAATTTAAATAGGTGAATTCATGATTTTGTTGTATCTATGGTTAAAACTTATAGAACAGAATAAACACTTAATTTTCTATAATTAAAACAAATAACTATATAAAATATTTTACATTTCCTATTCCTTTTATACAAAACTCATGTTTCACGTCATGCCGGCATATGTGTCCATTCCTGGACATGCAGTTCAAGTCTACAGAACATATGTCGTACAGAGTAGCTCTAATACCAATCATTGGGAAAATTTGTTGCTACTATACGACAGAACCCCCCCCCCCCACAATGTTACATTTCGGTGATTTTTCTATAACCAGTACAGCAAAAATGTACTTCTTTAATTAAGTAATTTATATGGAAACGTCCACTAGCAATTCAAACAGGGATATTTCCAGAATTTTAAAAAAGTATACTGCAATTATTACTACATTAAAGTTCACTGACAATTTTAGGCATATTTAATGGATATATATATTCATACTAATAGATATTCAATCAAAAATTGTCGATTCTAAAAAAAACCCAATAGAGACAAAAAAATATAGCACTTCCCTTGATTCATAAATGGCATCAAAATATAAACAACCAATTTTAAAGGAAGGCAGCAAATCGATAATTAATCTAAAGTCAAAGTTTTCTAATTAATAGCAACAATGTCAGACTCGGAAGTGTATTTAACTGGAGCCATGGAGATTTTCTTATCGTCCAAATTGTAGACAACATAAGCTGATCTTAAAAAGTTGTCACCAAGAATATTATCTTCACTTTCACGAATACGAACTTCACATTTTGGGAAAGGCTTACCACTAGTGTAATATGTTTGGAAAAGGAATTCGGAAACAGGAACGGAGATCTTGAGGTTATTACCAAATTGGAAATCAATGGTACCTGAAGTTTTACAATCAGCAACATAAACTTTATTACCAGCAGAGTCAAATTTCATTTGAGCACCTATGGCATAGAGAATGTTACGAACAATACTTCTAGTGAAATAACTGATAGTAGTACCAGAATCTAAAAGGACATTAGTGTTAGCATCAACATTTCGTCCCCTAACATTGACAGATCTTAAACCGACAGTTAATTTTTTTTCGGAAGTGATTGGTAAATCAACTAAAGAGCCACTGTACTTGGCCTTGTCAATACCACCAAAAATAATTTGTCCAGTAGAAGCTTCAGGAGAGTTAAGGTAGAGGGAATAAGCAGCTTTACCAATAATACCTTGATTTCTCAAACTAATAGGAAGATTGTCGTAATCAAACTCGGTTGCTTCGCCGCTTTGAAAACCAATACCTAAAATACCCTTACGAGCACTAGTAGACCAAACGTTAGCAAATAATTGATCTCTAACAGAAACACCACCAATACCAACGGTATCTTTATACAACTTACCTTTGGCGTAAGAACCGTCACCATATTTAATTTCAAAACGGGTATTCAAATTTTGGGAAGTGCGGGAAGATGCTGGGGAATAAGAACCAGCACTCTTACAGAAGTCTCCTTTATCACCACGCCATTTTGGAATACAAATAACGTTTGAATCTGGAATCCACAAGTCAGAAGACCCAGTGTCAACAATAACATTAAGTTTTTGGTTATCTGAACCAACAGTAATATCAGCAGTATAAGTAATAGCTTCATTGTGCAAAGTAACTGCAACAGGTCCTCTTTTGTCCACATCACCATCTCTACCAGTCTCACCGACGGGAAATTCTGAGGGAGCAAACTCTAAAAATAAAGGAGATCTTTTAGCTTCAACAGTTGGATCATCTGGATCAACAAGAGATCTCTTGACATTAAAGTCTAAGGTAACAAACCCTGGAGATCTTTTAACTGGAGCAGCATCAATTAATAAAGCGAAAGCAAGAACACTCAAGATATTTTTCAACAACATTGTTGGTTGAGCTTAACTTTAGATTAGTTATAAAGGAGTGAATGATAGTCGGTAATAAAGGAATGAATGATAGTCGGTAATAAAGGAATGAATAATAGTCGGTAATAAAGGAATGAATGACTATTTGAATGAATGAATGAGTGATTGATTGTTGGTGAAGAGAAGAAAGACATTTTAAATAAAATTGTGGGATACATTGACATCTTTATATAGTTTTGGAAACCACATAATTAATATTCGAGCTTGCCATTTGAATGTTTGGTATTTCAATACATCGCCAAGGGTTCCCACGAATGGTTGGAAGAAACTATGTTACCCGTCAGTAAAAAGTATGTAAACTAACCAGATAAAACATGAAATGCTTTTTTTTCTTGCCATTATTATTTTTTGCATACCTTGGTGTCTTAAAATTGTTGATGATGGTTATGATGTTCAGCATTGAAAATTTCAGCCAAATTTGTGTCAAGAACCGCTTTTTCTTTCCACATACTACTGTAACCTGGACAAAACAAACTAGGGAGAAAGGAAAACCATTTGTTATATTACTTCTCATTAGTTTGATTAGCATCTTTTTTGTAAGGATAATGTATATTAACACCAATGTTATGAGTTCAACTTTTTTGCAACTCATTAAATGGACCAAAAAAAAGAAAGGCGTGAAAACGTTAATCAGATTGAATTGCAGCATCAAATTAAGAGCAACAAATCAAAATGGGAAATAGAGGCAGAATACACGACAAAAAATTTGTTCTTAAGTCGTTATTGCTCCTAACCATATATAGTGACACGCCAAACAGAATTCATGAGCATTTATACATTTTGATAATGTTTTCAATGACAGGTATATGCGAGCATTGGTCAACTGGTACCGAAAAGTTGAGTTTTGTATTATTCAGAAGTTGAAGTCCCTTTAGGAATCTTATCTTCTAGCTTTGAATAATGATATTAATATAAATTAATAATTATGTTTCAATTCTATACTATAGTGTAGTTTATATGATAGTCTGAGAAGGTCTAAAAGAAAAACTATGTCAAATAGAGAGGAAAGTTGGACATTTAAATATGTCTAATGAATTAAGAATTGCAGATGATTTTGTTTTATGATTCCTAATTCTCAGATAACACAGCACTCAATTGAGTGACTCTCTTAAAATTGCCCATTCTGTTGAAAGCGGTACCGGTACTGTGTAAAATACTGCTGTATGTAATATCACCACCATTATTGCATCGTCTAATCTCAAACAATGCATTCTTTTAAAAAAGTTAAGGGGAAATTGTCTATTGTATATGTTAGGATGGAATTTGAACGGGGTGATGCCAAGCAAATGAGACATTGTTTTGAAATTGAATTTAACGTGCTATGGTTGTATTGTTTTCCGTACAACGGGTATACATTCTAACGCCTCCCGAGAATCAGTTGTATACATACATCAATGCACCAATCAGCCTCTAAGTTG
>OBUW01000576.1_pt1 | contig 17205 bp, 9 predicted proteins | sample 1475761 | NCBI WGS metagenome assembly OBUW01 (sample SAMEA2579908, study PRJEB22360) | human gut metagenome | biome: human gut; feature: human-associated habitat; material: faeces | place: Denmark | collected 2008/2010
CAAAACAAAATTTCCCTTTTTTCCTTCTGCTGCTACAGAAGCAGCCGCTTCAGCCGCTTCAATCGCATCTGTTGCTTCAGAAGCTAGTGCTGCTTCCCTTGCTTCTGAACTTTCTGCTCTTGCAAAAGTTACTGAAGTTAAAGCTGATGTGATTAATAATTATAATGCTACTATTAATTCAACTTTGAGTTCATCAACAATTGCACCAAAAATTTCATCATCTTCATCATCTTCTTCTTCAAAGAAACATGAATCAATTACTAGTGTCATTACTAGTTCTACCAAAGATAATGCTAGTGCTGCTGTGACTACAAAAACTGGATCTGCTACATCTAAAGCTGGAGCAGCTGCAATGGCTGGACCTGTTCCAATTTTGACTAATTCAATATTCACTGCTGGATTACTTGCCCTTGCTGCAGTTTTATTATAAAAGGAAAGAGTTTTCATACTTTTTTTTTTTTTTTTGCTTTTTATTTTGCTACCAGTTCAGTTGCAAAAAATACCCCTGTTTTTGTTATCTTTGAATTTTGCCGTTGCCTTGATTCCTTTTTTAATATTTCAAAATCATGAGTTGTCAATTATGTTACTCGATATATGAGTTTATCACCTATTTTATATTAATCTTTTATTCTGGAATTGCTTGTTTGAGTCTGAATAATTGTTGAAAATACCCAAAATTTTATTTGTGTTATTCTTTAACTTTCAGAATAACAAACCCTTCTATTATCTCTACCTCCGTTGTTTCAATATGTTATATTTTTCCTCTGTATCTCTTTTATTCTTCTTCTTTCTTCATCCGTTGTATTTCCATTCGTATACTTATTCTTTAGGATTATACTTCTCTAGTTTGTATTTCTTTTTTGTTTTTGTTTATATAAATTTTATATTATTCATGTACATTTATTGTATCAATACTTAATTCTACTAATCACAAGTAAATACATTTATCATCTATAATTGAAACTATTTAACTATATAATCAAATTCAAATCCTATTACCACGTAAATCACGCAAATATTTCTCTTTTTCAAGTATATAATATTCAGTTTCCGTCAATCCTTTAGGAATTTTCGGTGGAACTTCAGGTTTTTCACTAGCACTACTATCCCCACTAAATTCATTATAATCAATATCTCCATTTGTCGTTGTTGACAGATCATCCCAATTATGTTTAACAGCTCTTTGGAAAACACTAGGAGAAAAATTCCCATTACCTAAATAACCCGTTTGATTAGTTCTAAAATCAATTTTTAAATCATCTTTAGTAATATTGTTATTATTGAATCTTTGTGATCGATTGAAATGTTCTGATGGTGTTGGAGCATAATATTTAGGATCAATTTCATCAGAATTGATATTTATTGATGATGATAATCCATCATTTGTATTGGATGGGAAACTTAATGATTTCACTGGTTGATCTAATAAATATACTTGTGTTGGTAAAATGTCTTTTCTGTTCTTTAAACTATCAACTCCTTCATCATCATCATCGTCGATTCCTATGGTGTCGGCAGAAAATGGAATTGCGGTAGATTTTGTTAAATCAAAAGTAGGACTAAATCCATTTGTAGATGGTGATTTTTTCGCATTATTGGCTTTAGGAGATGACGATGATGATAATAATTGTGGTGGTGGTTTTCTTCTTGGTGAAGTTGATGATGATGCATTTATATTATCATTTGATTTATAGTAATTATCTTCAGTATTCGAAACAATCAAATGAGGTGGAGGAACTGGTGGAGAATTGAATTCAATTTCAGGTAATGGTTTATAAAGACTATTATCTATTTGATTATCCTCTCTATTATTATAATGTTCACTACCATGGCCATCACTGATTTGTGTATGAGAAAGATCTCGTTGTAATTGATCTAGATCATTTGATCCATAATCACTTAAAGGTGATACACTTCTTCTCGTGTTGAATGAACTGAAAACTTTTGGAGCAGCATTTGTTGTGCCAGTACCAGTTGTTGTGGTACTAGATTGATGAGCATCAATATTAGTATTATCTGACATTGATTCATTATTTTTCCAAAGTGTAGAAATGGGTTGTTTAGATTGGAATTTATCAGTCAATTTAGCTAATTTCGAAGTATATTTTTTAGCCCCCTTCTTGGAATTATTATCTTGATTTTTATCCAGTTCTGATGAAACAAATACTTCACGATCTATATTAGTACTATTTGTTGAAGTAACACCACCACTATATTTGGAGAACTTTTTCAGAAATATCGATGATGTCTTACTAGTATTGGAATTTTCCAGATTAACGAAAACATCATCAGCAACACTATGATTCCCTTCCAGTTTTGATAAATATGATTGCTGCTGTTGTTGGTTAAGCGGAGGACTAGGTAAATCTTTATATTTGGATGAGTTCATTGATCTCATACTTTGTCCCATTGCCGAAACGGTATCATATTGATCTTGTTCATTAACAACCACCATTTCTTCAGGGTGATCAATAGGGATTTTTGGAGGTAAAACCGGTGCCGTTGGATAAAATGTCATTTCCAAATAAATCATTCCGGCTCTTCTACCATTCAATGTCAAATCATACCATTTATCATAAATATATTTCCCATTTTCATTATTTTCCGGATTAGTAAATATTATTGATGCATCAATTTCAACATTTCCAATTGGTGTAGGATCATTTTTCGTTTCATCCAATACATCAATTTTTAAAATTGGTTTCCTCTCTCGTGATAATTCAAATCTCATTTCATGAGTCCATTCTGGGGTTTGTCCCGCTCGAAATGCTGCCAGAGTCTTTTTAGCAACAGTTCCAATTCTTGCAACAACATATGGTGATTGTTTATCCAATTTACGTCGATTGGGTAAATGTTTAGCTCGTATTACCATAACAACTAAAGTTCCATCAGCTGTGGCAGTATGATCATTTTCATCTTCATTACCTATACTTCCAATATTGGAACCATTTAAACTAGGATACATGATATTAAGTCGTCTAATGCTATTTTTTATTTGAAAAAAAAAAAAACAAGAAAACAAATGTATAAAGGTGGAAGGAAAATAAAAATTAAAAAAAAAAAAAATTCGAATATTAAAATGAAAGTGGACAATTAATTGATTGATTAATGAATTGGTTTTATTAGTATTATGTAAGGGATTTCAAAGAAGTCATCTAAAAATTGTTAATGTAGATGTAGATGTAGATGTGGTTGTTGTTCTATGTGTTTACAGAAATTGATCATCAAAGTCCAAGATTTTACATTGCCTCGCCAGTTCTATTTTTATAAATATTGGCTGTGTGTTTTGGGTGTGCTTGGGCCGGGCAGAGGGTGGGAGAGAGGCATGAATGCGGAAGAGGAAGGAGGTCATTCCATTCCATTCCATCGCCTCATTCTTCTCCATCGTTCATTCATTTAATTACGACAGCAGCAGAAGAAAAAAAAAAAAGAATTCAGATGTAGATCACGTGCCAATATTATGAAATATTCCATTTTGGGAAAGTCAGCTTCATTGGCTTACATGGTAGCGCATACTCATAGATTTTAAAAAATCTGTGTAATTTGTTAGTTCTCTATGAATAACAGATTACTGATAAGAACCAGATTAATTACTTAGAGGTTTTCTTATTTTTTCTTTTTTGATAGCAAAAGTATTCATGAATTATTCGTATTCGTAAAAAATTTAAGAAGGAGAACACCAAGAAGTTAGCCCAAATAGTGTTTTTGTTAAAACTCTATCTACTAAATTCAATATTTGTGAAGATAAAAGTGGTTCAAATTTTTTGTATGAAAAAACAACATAGATTTATATAGCAACATCACTACAGTAATATATCGAATACAATAAATATATATATATAATAAATTAAAATAAAAATAAAAATATACATCTACAATATGAAAAAAATCATTTAACTATATAGTATGTCTAAATTATCGAATGAAAGTTAGTAATACAAACTCCCATGTTTAGTGGGGAGCTTGGTAGAGCCTTCAAGGCAATTCATAGTAGGTTGGAGGAGGCCCTAATCAGAGGGTCTGAGTTGAACAAAAGCGCCCAAAGCTTTGTTTGATTCATTGGAATATACTCTCGGTTATGTCGAAAGTATTGGAGCTGAAAATAGAAAAGAAAAAAGTGAATAATTATGATAATTATTGGTGTGATTTTGTCACCTTTTTATACCCAATTTTTTTTTATCAAGAGAGATTCTTAGATTTGCCATTTTGAGTGTTTCAAATTTCCCATGTGGATTGAATTTTCAAAATTGGTTACATTTATCCTTGAAAGTGTTCATAATTTTTGTAGTCGTAAACTTGAAATTCAAAGAGAAGGGGGGGAATTAAATTGGGTGCAACGTGTTTGTCAGAAATTTGGTGTGAAAAAAATAATTTAACACTCTGCATTGTACCATAGGGAATATAATACCCAGAAATAAGAGAAATTATCACGTGAGACTAAAACTAAATATAATAAATTAATATCATAATTGAGAAAGACACTGAAACTAACTTCTTGGTGTATTAATTTTCAACACTTGATCACAAGTGAGGGGATTAATCATAATTGCAAAGAGTGTGTTAGAAAGAGCAAAGGTAGATTATGAATATTGGAGAATCCTCTTTAGAGACTATCCGCTAACAAAATAGATGAATTTGCTCAACGCAAACAACTAATCGACTAACTGACTAAAATTAATATACTCAGTATAGATTAGGTTATCACGTTAATATTCTATACTATCCATCTCCATCACTTTATTACAAGCTTCTAACATCGTATTCTATTACAAGTAATGACTTGCTAATATCTATTAAACAATATTCACTACTGGATCTGTTAAGAGCGATATCCAGTCACAGTAGCAAACGTTTAATTAATTATTATAGCACACAATTCAGTTTACAGGGGATATATATTCGAGTGACTTAGTCCTTCGTACACGATTGGTGTTATTATGTAATAATCCAAAAAGAACAGAGTGAATGAAATCTTATACCCTACTAATAGTGTTTATAAATGCTCGGCTGTTAAGTATCTTTCTACGACACTAATATCCCGGCTAATACGTGTCTGTACTAATGTTGATCTAATAAACATTATATTAGTTAAGTAAGGCTGATAATGTGTCTCTATTTGCTCTAGTGTAGTATATATGAAGGCTATAGAAGTAGTTGTTGTAGACGACAGGGACGTCAAAAAGGGTATTTATACCCGAGTCTCAGTGGCGTGATGATACTCTACAACACAATAACTGAGGCCAGAGTACGTGCACATTGGATATGATTGATATAATATGTGTTACTTTTACATACGCGTCTAAGGGTTCACTCCTTAATATAAAAAGGACGTAAACCCCCCGAAAAGAAATCACAAATTTTTCAAAAACTTCTTCTTTCCTATTCAACAAGACGGACAGCTTTTTCCTCGCAAAAACCGCCTATAACCTGTATTGCTTCAGCTACGCTTGCTAGTGTATTGTAAACTGCTATCGGCCTGAAATTAGAGATATCCAAACCCACTGAAGCGGCTTTTGAAACATTACATTGGCAGCGATTCTGATATCGCTTACTAACATACCAGAGATAGCAAGTCAACTCTTTAGAAGTTGACACTGTGTATAGGTGCTATAATATAAGAATTAATTATAGTTGTTTATAAAAGAGAGTGTAGCATTTTGTTTATTAAAACCTATGATAACAAACAGTTTAACCACAAGTAATGTTTCACTCTTACTGACGATACAAACAAAGTTACATACTTGATGCGTCGTTTTTTTGGGGTGTTTATTACCATCAGGTACTAAAAGAGATATAGTTTTCGTCTTATTGACTATATCTACAAAGTTAGATTTTCAATTCTGATATAGTAGCATTTAGAAGTGGATTCATTATCGGTATATGCTTTCCATTGGGATATAGGCTCCTATATACTTTTTTATTATAGTTTTTCTTCCAATCACCACACATTGTCAAACAATAATTGACATCATAGTAGTAGAATAATTAGCCTATAACAACTTTTATTAATGTACTTCCCCTAGAGAATGTCCTGGTACTTCAACCAAACATATATTAAAAGCTATACAAAAGGAAGTAGTTGATGGAAATTCAAGCAAAATGTATATGTAATAGTTTAGCTAAAGAGGTAAGAGTTCTTTAATTTGACTTGAATTAATCGCCAGTACAAGATTATATAGATTATAAGAGTATAATGTAAATGAAGCTTGTCATATTAAGTTCCAATCAATGAGTAGTTAAACAATATATATTGCACTAACACCAAATCAGTACAATTTTTTTTTTCTTTTCTAAAGAATCCCATCGCAACTGAAAATACATAAACTCTTCAACTATAATCAATACAGAACTTGAACAAAACCTCAAAATATTATAACCTTTGCCTCCTTTCTATCCTCTTTATAATTCATTAAATAATTACACCCAAAATCATGTCATTTAGAGGTGGTGGTGGTAGTGGTGGTAGATCAACTCAAAGAACTATTCTTCCATTTGGATTAGATTATGCTGATATTATATCATCAACTCAAGAGACGGAAAAACCACAATTATTATTACCCATAAATGGAGATATAACTGAAATTGAATCAATTATTGCTAAACAATCAATGAATTTCACTAAACTAATGTCAGAAGGTCCATTTTTCACGGGGAATCTAGATAGTATTGAAATCACCAAAAAACGTAATCATAATGATAGTGATAACGAAGAAGAAGAAGAAGGAGGAGATACAGAGAATACTAGCGATAGAAAGAAAAAGAAATCAAAGACTAATGGTGATGGTAGTAGTAGTGGTAGTGGTAGTGGTAGTGCCAGTGGTGATGGAATAGAAAGATATTCCGATCGATATAAAAAAATCCAAAAAATTGGTAGAACAATTGATGAACATCCATATCAACCAGAATATTTCCCTAGTGAATTATATTCAGTCATGGGAATAACTAATAAACATGATAAGAAGAAATTTTTATTATTATCGAAATTTAAATCAAATGGAGGATTAAAACAAATATTATCCAATGAAAAATTGGAAAATTTAGATGAACAATCAAAATTAAATTCAATGAAAGAAAAAATGTTAAGTATGATTGATAATAGTGTGAATGTCAATGATGATGATAATAATAATGATGGGAAAACACGTAGTGGAGATGAACAAGAAATTGATGAAGATGATTTGGATGATGAATTTGAAGATGAAGATGATGATGATTATAATGCTGAGAAATATTTCGATGATGGTGATGACGATGATGGAGGTGATGATGGAGGTGATGATGAAGCAGCATTTTAATGACCATGGATAATAAATAGCAAGAATTACAAATAATAGAGCAAATATGGAGTGAAATACCCCCTCCCCCCCTTTCTTTGTAAATAAGTAGTTCAAATTGATCACACTCCATAGCTAACTTTACGTCAAAACAAGACAAGATAAGATAAGATAATCTTAATTACATTTATAATATGCCTAAATAGATTATTGTCTATAAATTAACTGTGAAATTAACTAAAGCATTTCTAGCTCCAGGTAATTTACCTAACCATCTACCAAATTTATGTTCTTTACTTAATAATACGTAAATTTTCAATTTTTTAGTATTTGGAATCTCCACTGAATCAATTTTAACAATACATCCATTTAAATTATTTTGTTTAATTTCACCAAGTAATTTAAATGATCTTAATGATGGTTCTTCTAATTTCCATATTTTAATAGTACCATTAAACGATCCAGTAATGAAAATATCACTATAAGGAACACCATGAATAGCAGTGATCCAATAAGGTTGTGGTTTAGGAATTTGTTGTAAAGCCAATTCTTCATTTAATTCTGAACTTGCTTGAATTGGAGTAAATTGTGGTTGTAATCCATGACTTAATCTTTTCGTGGTTAATGGTTTCTTTTTAGCTAATGACCATAAGGCAACATTACCATTATCTGACCCAGTAACAAAATGCGATTCATCAATCATACTTACAACATCAATTGATCCTTCATTATAGAATGTCGATTCATCATTCTCGGTCTCCGCCTCCTCCTCCTCCTGGTGGTGGTGCCTCTTTTTCTTTTTGTTGGTCTTTTCTAGTGAATCACCACCACGGAAAGTTAAACGTGATTCTTCAGCAATTTTCCAAAACATGGCAGTTTTATCTCTACTACCAACTGAAACACAAGTTTCTTTTGCCAAAGCAGATATATCACTAATATTATCTTGATGTCCATATAAGATTTCCAATTGCGTGAATTGATTAATTGAATAAGTTCTAATTCTTAAATCAGCACAAGCAGCAAATAATTGATCACTATTTCTTCTGAAAACAATTGAATTCACTGAAGATCTCGTTGGTAAAACTTTTAAACAAGTTAAATTTTCACTTGACCAAATAATTAATCGAGAATCTGATCCACCAGTAACAATATATTTCCCATCGGGTGAAGCAGCTATACAATTAATTTGTTGCCAATGATGATTTAATTGAGGATTTATGGTATTTATTTCGAAATATTTATTGCCACCTTTAGTATGTTTTATTCTTTTCGGTTTCTTGTGGGTTTCATTTATATCCCATTTAATGATTTCCATATCTTTAGAAACAGTATATAAAAATGGATAATTAATTGTCATACTAGTTAAATTTTTACAACCAATTCTTGTAGTTATTAATTCTAATGGATATTCTTCATCTAATTGATCCTTTATTTTATCACCGACAAATTTATAAACGTATCCTTTAGTTTCAGCAATGTCTTTTTGTAATCTTCTTGCTAATATATCATCATCTAAATCTTTAGCATCAAATTCATCGTATAATTCATGTTCATTTTGTTTCAAATTTTCTAAATATTGTTTAGCTAATCTTCTACGTTTATCATTAACGGTTTCATCAGCAAATTCTTCATCTGATGATAATTCACTTTCATTATCGCCATGATCATTTTCATTTGTTCCATTGGCATGTCCGTTTTCACTATCGGATCCACTTGATATATCGTCATCTTGATGGTTTGTATTTGGTGTAGGTGTAGGGGTTGGGGTTGGGGTTGATGATTTAGATCGTTTTGTTTTACTAGTCAATTTATTCAGACGCTTTCTTTTCTTAGAAGGATCAGATAAAAATGGATCTCCTGCCATGATTATAAAAGGTGTTTGAGTTATGAGATTACGTAGCTTTGGTATTGCTAGTGGGGTGGTAATTGTCTAGATATATATCAAGTGATGATTAGTGAAATTTTTCACAAATTTTTTTTTTTTTGCTTCTTCTTCTTGTTGAATGTTTTTTTTTTTTGGTGATGATGCGATGCTGATGCGATGCAATGTCAATTTTCAAAACAATCCCCCTTCACCCCAAAAGAAACTAAACAAAGCATTTTATAATTATATTACAAAGTATAGATAACCAAGAGGTTGATTCATATCATATATGAATGTATTTAATTGGTAGGCAGTTGCCATTTGTTTATTCTGTTACTACAGAACAATTCTATAAACTACAAAAAAATAAATACTGATATATATATGTATGTATATATATATATATTACATAACCATTCACCCCAATCAATCTTCTAATAAATCATCAATATCAGCATCTTCTTGAGCATCATAACTAGTTTGATTTCTTTGTCTTTGTTGTTCACTATATTCAGCTAATACTGCTTCAGTTAATTTAACATTATTTCTAGTTTTTTTACCCCAACCAAATTCTTTAGCTTCATTAGAAATAGTATCAAATTTTTCTTTAGATTCTTTAGCTTCTCTTTCAGATTTTTCAGATTGTTCTCTTTTATCTTGTTCTAATTGTGTTGCTGTTTGCCTTTTAATGGCCCATGAAGAATAATATTTACGGAAAATCAAATAAGTACAAACAACTAATGTCAATCGGAAATATTGGAAAAAAGTATCTCTATCGACATAATCAAATATTTCATCAAATGCAGCCATCGTGAAGGAAAGAGTAGTATAATACTCTAGAAGTTGTTGTTGTTGTTGTTGTTGATTGATACAAAAAATTTTCAAAGTTTTTCTTTGCCATTCAAAAAAACGGAAATTTGCCCACGCGAGAATTGACTAAGCGGTGTACGTCCAACCGGTCTCGGCCCAAGCTTCCCGCGCAACTTTCCCTTTTCCCGTACCGATACTCTATAATCACTTAGCTCTTTTATTCACGTCGGCTATTAAAAAAATCTATATTGATCTTGATAGAGCCAAAGACAAGAAGGAAGAGAAACAACACATATATATTTCATTATTTACAACTCTTCATCGTCATCCATATCTTCATCATTATCATCATCATCATCATCATCAGCAAATGGATCTAATTCAGGGAAATCACCAACTTCAACTAATCTAGGTCTAACAAAACTTCCATGATTTGGTTTACATTCAAATATTTTCACACCATCAATACTACCATTATTTTTCCCAACTGGTTCATCAAATTCAATTCCAACCCAATCATTTTCTCCATTATCTAATGGCATAATTTTGCCAATAAATCTAATGATACCACGTCTTTCATTATTTTCAATATTAATTAATCGACATCGTGAACCAATTGACATGGTTTTCAATTTCATTTCTGTTTCATGATGTAACTTTTCTTGTAATGATTGAAATTGAGGATCAAATCGACCCAATTTATTGATTTTTTTCCAATTCAAAACAGAATTTTGACGAGTTTTATAATCTTCTTCCAGTAATTGAAATTCTGTAAAACCAGCGACATCCCCTTCTTCGATTTCCAACTTTTCTTCTTCTTCTTCTTGGTGTTGTTGGTGTTGTTGTTGTAATTTATTGACATCACTATTAGGATCAGAATCTATTACATGAATTCGACTATACAGTTGTAAATTCAATGATGATAATAAAATTTGTTCATCATCATCGTCATCATCAGTAGTAGTACTACCATTAATGGGGGGAATCAATTTATATTCATTAGAATGATTATTTGGATAATAATGTAAAATTTGATTTTGAGGTGAAATCCCAGTGATTGATTCTAATTTTTGTTTTAAATATTTTAAATTCCATTGAGGTGATATTCTTCTTTCTGATGAAGTTAAATTAGAAGTTATAAATATATTCAAATCACTCATTAAACTAAGCGTGTTTACTACTAGATGATAAGGAAGAACAAGGGATGATTGAATTGAATTGAATTGAATTGATTTGAATTGATTTGTTATTTTTCAAATTGTTGTTTAACTTCTTTTTTTTCTTTTTTCTATGAGTTTCCTTTAAGTGATTTTTTACAATCAAAAAAACGTATATTCAAATACTTCTTCTCTCTAATCGTTTGGATTAATTTAACATTAAATCTATATCTTTTAACATACAAATTTATAGGAAACTTGAAGCTTATTAACTGAAGGGTGTTCCTCTTTAATTTACTTACATTTTAAGAAAAAGTATATAAAGAAAAAATTAAACTATAATAATACAAATATGATTGAGATATAATAATATAAATGAGAGAAGAAAGGAAAAGAAAAAGGTTATTACTTGGTAAGACAATACCATAAGGATAATTTATACAAAAATTAATAATTATAACAATAATAATGAGGGTAGTTGAAATGAGGTATGGGGTAAACCTAGTGCATGTTTAGAAAACGAATTATTGATAATAAGATTAAGTTAAAGAATTTATTTGATTTAACTGAACATTAATGAAACTCTTTTTTCACTCTAGCTGTTGTGATGCTTGTTGTGATGCTTGTTGTTGTTGTTGTTGTTGTTGTTGTTGTTGTTGTTCTTTTTTCAATTGATCTTGAACAATATCAGCAATATTAATCAATTTTTCTTGAATATTAGTTTTAAATTTCAATATAAATGACGTTAAATTAATGACATCTTCATCAATTTTTTGTCGTTTACCAATCAATTGTTCTTGAATCAAACTTTTATTCAAATTGACATCACGTAATTTTCTTTCCAATTGTAAAATATCCGATTGAATATTTGATTTAGTTTCTCTAATTTGTTGATCTAATGATTCAATTTGACTATTAAATTCATTTTGTATTTGAAAAATTGTTTGTTTTAAATCATCCAGTTTCCGTTTCATTAAAGAATCTTGAATTTTTAATTCTTCAATAATTGATTGTTGATCTTTAATTTTATCTTGTTCAATATCACATTTTTCATTAAATTTCATGGCTTGTGATCGATCATTTAATATTTGATGATCTAATTCATTACGGAAATTTAATAAATTTTGTCGTTCTTGTTTAACATTAATGTTTAGAAATATTTCATCTCGAGTAAATTGTCGTCGTTCATTAGTGGTTTTAATATTTTCATCTAATTTTAATCCAAATTGTGGTATCAATTGATGCTCTTCTTCTTCTTCTTCTTGCTGTTGTTGATCTTGTTGTTGGTTCTGCTGAATTTGTTGATAGTAATAATAATTAAACTTATTGGTAATTTCATTATATTGATTAGTTAAATTTTCTAAATTATCAAAATTTTTTTCTAAATCAAATGATCGACCCAGTAATTTTTCTTTGAGATCATCAATTTTATTAGATATAATTTCAATTGATTTTGATAATTGATCTCGTTTAATATATAATTCATTCACTTTATCAATTGATATACCTCGTTGTTGTAAATCCATTTCAATAGATTTTTTTTCATCTTGTAATTTATTCATTTGTTCTTCATATGATATAACTTCATTCAGTAATTGTTCCAATTTTTTATTCCATTCAGGCATCATTTTTTCAACATTTTGATTATAAGATTTTAATTTCATATAATCTTCTTCTAATGCCACGGTTTTTTTTAAAGCATCATCACGGATTTTTAATTGATTATTTAATTCATGATATTTATTCAATAAATTTTCATGTTGTTGTTCAACATTATTTAATTCTTGATTTAATTTTTCTTGTAATTGATCAAATTTTATTTTCATATCATTATAAAATTTATCCCCACCACCACCACCGCTACCACCATTATTTGCTTGTTGTTGTTGTTCTTCCTCTTCTTCATCATTAATGAATAAACTATAAGATTTCCAAATATATTCAATGAATATTTTATCAAAATCATCATCAGCCAAAAAATCATCATCATTTAAAGTCAGTAATGATAAATTCAATTCTACTAACCAATATAATATTCCTAAAAATGTTGGCCAATTATTGCCTCCAACAGCACTAAAATGTGATCGAGTAATTGTATGCATATAAGGATAATTTAATAATTTCAATAATGTGACAATTTCTTGTTCAATTGACAGTTTTATAAACATATAATTAGGATCAAGTTGATTATATAAAAATTTAAATATAGCATTAAAATTTTTTTGCGTCGGCAGTTTCAAAATATTTTCTGTCAAGGCAATATTGGTTTTAATTTCAAATTTATAATCAATTAAATATCGAATGATTTCCTTTTGGATTAATTCTTGATATTTCTTATCTTTTAAAGGTCGAGGGTCCATAGATTGTTGTTGTTGTTGTGAAGAAGATGCAGATGATGGTATATTTGCTTGTTGTTGTTGTTGTTGATATTGTTGCGATGAAGGTTGAGAAGATGGTGTTTGTGATGAATATGACGTTGGATTATAATATGGTGATACATGTTGTAATGCTTGATTGAATTGAGAATTCATTGATGATGAAGGTTGAGTTGAATGTCGTAAAGCAGTAGATCCATATTGATGTTGTTGATGCAAGTTATTACCCATCATACTTTGTCTTCGTTTAGTTGTAGTTGCTGGGGTTGATAATAATGTTGATCTTCTTTTTGTTTGCAGAGTTTGCAGGGCTTGTTGTTGTTGTTGTCGTGATTGCTTTTGTAAAGAAGAAGTTGAAGGAGTATTGTTGATAGCATTATCATAATTCCCATGTAATAATGATTGTCTAAATGGAAGATTATTAGATATGATCGATGATGTTCTAGTAGCTGACCCTAAAGATATTCTATTGCCATTATGGTTGTTGTTGCTGTTGTTGTTGTTGTTGTTGTTGTTGGAGGGGTTTGAACCCCCAGCAAATCCATTATTTCTTCTTAATCCATATATTGGATTTGATGCTTGACTCATTGATATACTGTAGGGTGGTTTTTGTCGTGGCCGTAGTTCTTGTGAATAGTGATATTGAGTGAAAAATAATTTACAGTTTCAATTAATCAACATGCAGCTGTTTAGTAGTTACCCTTGACGTGGTGTATATCTTTCAATTGATTTTTAATAATTGGATACCAGAAAATTAAAATATATACAAAAAAAAAAACACAAATAACACTATCTTAATTCAATAACCCTTAATTAAAATATGAATCTTAAAAACTTGTATATAATATAATAATGACACACGTAATTGGAGAGGAAGGTGTTATCAATTAGAATAATAAATGGAGATATGAAGTGGGTTTTAAAGAAATTAATTGATTTTATTTGTTTACATTTTCTCATTCAATTTCAATTTTGCTTTTTGAGGATTTTTTTTTTTCTTCTTCTTCTTCTTCTTCTCACAGAAAATGTCGCTCCCACTTAAGAACTACCAAATGTCACTGGCTATGTCGTATATATTGTGCACGTGACACACCTATGGTAGCTCCCCAATACTTCTTCTTCTTCTTCTTCTTCTTCTTCTTCTCCTTAATGGCTCTTTATTTCTCTCTCACAATATAGTAGTAGTCTGATAAAGAATAGGAAGAATAATTCAAAATGAATAGTTCTATCAAGTCAATTGCTTTATGTCTACTAATATCTTATTTTACGAGATTTACTTATATTTGAAAATTTATTTCATTTCATTTCATTTCATTTCATTTCGAATTTCAAAATTGTGTTGAAAAAGAAATTGTAACCACCGCAACAACAACAACAACAACAACAACAACTTCAAATAGAATAGATTGCGCGACATTTATGTGAAACATACGAATGTCGTTACTAGGTCCTTTTTCTTTTTAGGCCAATAGGACACGTCCGCTCGCCTGCCCACTCAACACATGTGATACACCACAAACCAGAGAAAATCTAACTTCTAATGAAATACTGTTATGCAATGGCATCTGATGTTGTCCCAAAACTAAGTGCAATCTTTTAATAAGTAGTAGCTAGTTAACTTGTTAACCTAAAACTCCATGTACATTTACAAATATCAATTGGTCTGAAAAAAGGAACAATTAGTGACTTGTTGTTGTTGTTGTGTCTGTTAATTAGAGACATTTTTTTTTTGGCGTTGTTGTGTTTTGTTGTTGTGTTTTGTTGTTGTGTTTTGTTGTTGTGTTTTGTTGTTGTGTTGTGTTTTGTTCAAGTTTTTATTTTTAATTCTTCCCATCATCATTATCAACAAATTTTCTCTTTTTCCCCCTTTTTTTTATTAATACACAACATTATTAGACTACATCCCTAAACTGTTTCCTTTTAAACTTACACAGGAGATAAAGAGATCATCACTGACATTACACACATACACACATACACACACACACACACACACACAGTTTAGTAATGAATTCTAGTAAACCCTCAACACCTCTGTCATCACCAAAAGCACAAAAAGCACTTTCAATTGTCGTACAAGAACCTCGACCACAACCAACTACCCCTCCACCACCAGCACAAAAACGTCAAACAACATTTTCAAGTCGACAAACTAAACGACTGTCATCTTCATTTTTGAATACCCCTGAACCCCAACAACAACTGTCACAACAACTGTCACAACTTTCAGTTTCAGGGGTAAGAGATAAAGAATTGAATTTGGATTCTCAGATACCATCACTACCGTATACACCATCGAGTAAACGTCGAAGTTATGGGATTTTTGAATCACCAGTAGGTAGATCTCCTTATGGAGTAGCATTAAGAACCCCTAGAAATGAAGATCATGATTCCCCTGAACAACGGCTGAAACGATATGGTATTGTTGAAAGAGATAATGATGATGATAATGATGACAATGAATATGAAGATGAAGAGACACGTCACAATTATACTCCAATGGGTGGTGTTGGTGATGATGAAGATGAAGAGTCAAGACGATTGAAATTACAAAAAACCCCACAATTCCATTCTGCTAAACGATTATATGATACTTTAAATTCAGTTATGATTAATAATCAAAATAGTGCTCATAATAGATATATGAATGGAATTATAAATAGTGGGAATGGACAATCAATAAATGAAAGTACCACTAATGATAGTGGTTCTAATATTATTAATAAATCACCTAATTTAAAAACAAATCGACATTTATGGTCAGCAAATGTGAATTTACAATTTTCACCACCCAAAGCTCCACTACCACCTCCACCACAATATCAACAACATAAATTACCACCTCCACCTCCACCTCCACAACCTAAATTTACACCATTAACAACATCAAATAGACAACCACAAAATCAAGAAGGTCAATTTTCACCACCACCACAACAACCACAACAACAACCAACAACACCAAGATCATCATGGTCAATATCCTCTACACCAATGGGAGTAGGAATAGCATCTTCCTCGATATCACCAGTATATTTACCACCACAATCATCACCAACAAAATTAATAATAGAACCTAATGATGAAGAAGTATCTGCAAAGGATGCCATAAGGAAAATAATTCAAAAAAAGAGACATTCAGGTACAACATCGAAAACTAATCCTAGAACCACCACCACCACTACTACTACTACTACTAATAATAATAATAATGCAGATACTGTAGCAGCAGCTGCTATGACACTAAATTTCAAGAGTGGTGGTCATGGTAATAGTAAACATAATAGAAACAATTCTTATAGTATTAAAGATGAAACTGAAGCAGCATTTTCATTAGTTAAATTACAAACTGCAGCTGGTGATGATGGTGATGATACTGAAGATGAAACTGAAGATGATAAAGAGTAGTGAAAAAAAAAAAAAGAAACAGTATAATATAATATAAGTTTTATTTATAATGTAATAGTAATAGTAATAATATATGTGTAATAATAATAATAATAATAAGAAGAAGAAGATGATGATGATGATGAAGGTCAAGAATCCAATATTTTAGATAAAACAGGAGGAGGATGTACACAATAATAATAAAATTAGATTGATTATAGTTTTCAACAATAAGATGATAAGATGATATTTTTATTTGAAAACTTTGATCAATGAAAACACAATGTATCCAATGGGAGATTTATAATTCCCAGTTAAAAAAAAAAAAAAAAAAAAAA
>OBUW01000578.1_pt1 | contig 17005 bp, 21 predicted proteins | sample 1475761 | NCBI WGS metagenome assembly OBUW01 (sample SAMEA2579908, study PRJEB22360) | human gut metagenome | biome: human gut; feature: human-associated habitat; material: faeces | place: Denmark | collected 2008/2010
AAAAAATAAATTTAAAAAAATACACGTTTCGTTGAATTTTTGAGTAATTTTTTTTGGTAGGTTCTTCTGGGAAAAATTGAAAGCGTGCGGTGGCCGAGACCCCAAAAATCGCCTAGATTTTAATTTTTTTAGGGCCTTGCTAGTGATACAGGTAATGAAAGGAGGCTGATTGATAAGTGAAAATTACAGATGATTTGAAAACGGCAACGGCCTCGCAGTCAAACCTGGCAAAAGCACTTGGACTCTCGCGCCAACGTGTTTCGCAACTGCTCCAAGAAGGGGTTTTAGCTACCGATGAAAAGAATAATATTCTGGTTATCAAATCCGTTATCAATTATGTCAAATATAAGGGGCAATCCTCTGCTGAAGAGGAAAGTAGTTCCGATGATGCGGTATTCGAGGTTGAAAAGGCCAAGAATGAACGCGCAAAACGCAAGATTGCCGAGTTGAAACTGGCCAAAATGAACGGTGAGGTGTACTCAGCAGATACTGTAGAACAGGTTATGACAGAAATGCTTGTCAATTTGCGTACACAATTGTTAGGATTGCCAACTAAATTGGCGCCACAGTTACAAAATATAACAAAAGAGGAAGCATATAACCTGTTAACACAAGAAATTGAGGATAAATTGTCCGAATTAAGTGAATATACGCCGTCATTATTCATGGATAGCGATGAATTAGACGATGATAAAGCGCCAAATTAGGCGCTTTTTTAATGCAAAAAAGGAGGTGATAGCATGAAAACGGCAAAAGAATTGTGGCAATATGTTTCTAAAATGGGGCTGAAACCACTACCAAAAACCAGTGTTAGTCAATGGGCTGACGAATATCGCATGCTATCACAAGGCCTTTCTGCTGAACCAGGGCGGTGGAAAACGAGTAGAGCCCCATATCAAAAAGAGATAATGGATGCTTTCACGCAACCTGGTATCAATCGAGTAGTTGTTAAGTCAGCGTCACAGGTCGGGAAGTCGGACATAATGAATAATGTCCTAGGGCGATACGCTCACCTCGATCCATGTGCGGTCATGATGATTCAACCGACTATTGAATTGGCTCAAGATTATTCAAAGTCTCGTATTTCTCCGATGATCCGTGATACGAAAGTACTATCACAAGTATTCTACGAAACGAAATCAGAGGACGGCGCCAAGACAAGAGATGGAAAGAATACAATCTTATCTAAGTTATTCCCTGGTGGTCGTCTTATCATGTGTGGTGCGAACAGTCCAGCAGGATTGGCATCACGTCCTGTACGTGTTCTATTAGCGGACGAAGTAGACCGTTTCCCAGATAGCGCTGGCACAGAAGGCGACCCAGTAGACCTTGCTGCCAAACGTATGACAACATTCTGGAATAGGGTGATGGGGTTATTTTCTACGCCAACTAATGAAGGTAGCTCACGAATCGATGTAGAGTATCAAACCGGAACACAAGAAGAATGGCAACATGAATGTCCGAATTGTGGCGAGTACCATTTGATACGACATACTGAGATGGAATGTGAGACAGAGGAACATAAGGACGCAAAAGGTCGGAAGATTGTTGTAGTTAGCGATGTGAAATGGCGATGCCCTGATTGTGGATCTACATTCTCTGAAGATGAAATGCGAAAGGTTCCTCAAAAGTATATATCGAAAAACCCTGCTGCGTTGCATAATGGCATACGCAGTTTTTTTGTAAATGGCTTTACTTCACCTTGGCTAACCTGGAATGACATCATGAGGGAATGGCTAGAGGCTAAAGGCGACCCTACTCGTGAAAAGGTAGTTATGAACACACGCTTCGGTGAGTCATACGCACAACAAGGTGCATTTGAAGACTATCAACAATTCATTAGGCGCCGTGAGAAATATGGCGCAGATCTTCCTGATGGTGTATTACTGCTAACAGGTGCCGTCGATACACAAGACAATCGGTTAGAGTATGAAATCACCGGTTGGGGATATGGTGAAGAATGTTGGGGCATCTGTAAAGGCGTTATATTAGGTCAGCCTGATAATAAAGCAACATGGGATGCACTTGATGCGGTGCTTGATAGGGTGTACCGATTTAAGAGTGGTACAGGCCTTAAAGTTGCTCGGGCTTTTATTGATTCTGGCGGTCACTACACGTCAAAAGTATATGAATATTGTGAAAAGAACTTCAGCAAGCAACGATTTGCCATCAAAGGTACGGCTGGAACTCCTGGCCTACCTTTGAACTATAAGATTGGTAAAGCTTCCGGAAGTAAAATCCCGCTTGTAATGCTAGGTGTTGACGATGGGAAACAACAGGTAATGAACCGATTGGCTATCGAAGAACCTGGTGCTAAATACTTTCATTTCCCATTGGACGAAGAATTTCTAGGAACTAGAGGGTATGACGAGTTGTATTTCAAGGGAATTATTTCAGAACACAAGAAGAAAGTAAAACGCAAGGGCGTTATTCACGAGATATGGGAACCTACTGCAGGAGTTCGTAACGAACCTTTGGACTTGCGCGTATACAACCTAGCTTGTATGAACTCAATCCATCCTGATTGGGATAGATTGGCGGAAGTAGTCAAAGGCGGAGGCCATTCTACTACAACAGTGACTGATACGCGGAAGAAACCAATGAGAAAACGCGTTCGTAGAGCTAGTAAAGTAGCAGATATTTAGGAGGATGTATGGCAACTAGTTATTCAAGAAAGCCAAGGCTAATTGATGTGCGATTAGAATGGTACGTCAAAGCTGAGGAAGCAATATTGACCGGGCAAAGTTATACAATCGGAAATCGTACTCTTACAAGGGCAAATTTGGCTGAAGTAAGAAAAATGATTGATGATTTAGTGGCACGGGGCGCTAAATTACCAGATATGGACACTGATAATGGGCGCGGAAACAGGTCAAAACGGGTAGTTTTTCGAGATTAGGAGGCTAAAATGGCGAGAAAAAATAAGAAATTTAGCGCTAAAATAGGCACTCCGAGGGCTCAAAATAGCGGATATAGTGAGGGCGGTGCCTCTCATAATAACAAATCATTGAAGGAATATAATCCTAAAAAACTAGGTTATAAGGCTGATATTGGCGCGAATCTATCAACTTTGCGGGATAGATCTGCAGATTTAGCCATAAATACACCAGTCGGCACGGCTGCAATCAACACGAGTACTACCCATACCGTTGGTGCAGGCCTCAATGTATTCCCTAAACCTAAATTTCAAATTTTAGGAATTAGCGCAGAAGATGCAAGAGCCTGGGCGCGTAAGGTTCGTGCAGAGTTCGACTTATGGGCAGACTCAAAAGACTGTGATATTTATCGCAAAAACAATTTGTACGATATGCAAAGTATTGCATATCAAGGGTATCTTACTGACGGTGATAGTTTTGCAGTGTTCAGACGTAAGCCCACTACGCCAGATATGCCGTATACATTACGGCTTCAATTAATTGAAGGGAATAGAGTAAGCAACCCGCTCACCACTTCAACGTATGCTACAGGCGACCCAACTGGGGTTGAGGCACTTAATTCGGATAACGGAAATCGCATACTGAACGGCGTGGAAATTGATACTGATGGAGCGATTGTAGCCTACTGGGTGTCTAATCAAGTACCTGGCGAACCAATTACAAGTATATTAACGTCATGGGCAAGGGTTGAGGCCTACGGAAAGCGTACAAGCATTCCAAATGTATTACAGATTAGTAACGATACTAGACCTGAGCAGTACAGAGGGGTGCCTTATTTAGCCCCAGTCATTGAAACATTGAAGCAAGTGTATCGGTACACAAATGCAGAACTTACATCTGCGATTATTAAGTCCTACTTTGCTTTATTCTTTACTGAAGCCGTTACAAACTCCGGTTCGTTAAATGATATGTTGGCCGATAATGGCGTTGATGATCCAACGGAACCAGTAGTTGATGTATCAGAGTACAATTTAGGACCTGGTACATTAAACGCCTTACCGAAAGGTGTAGACGTAAAGAGTGTTGATGCTTCCAACGCTCAATCTACTTTTGAAGTATTTAGTACTCAACTCATCAAACAAGTAGGCGCTGCACTTAACCAGCCTTACGAAGTATTGATGAAGAACTTCAACTCCTCGTATTCTGCAAGCCGTGCAGCAATGTTACAGGCTTGGGAAGAATATAAACTACGTCGCAAGTGGTTCGCCCGTGATTTCTGTCAGCCTATCTATGAGGTTTGGCTAATGGAAGCTGTAGCGACTGGACGAATAGAGGCGCCTGGTTTCTTTGATGATCCATTAATTCGAAAAGCATGGTGCAATGCTGATTGGTTTGGACCGACTATGTCCATCCTTGACCCAGTTAAGGATATGAATGGCAGTACACTTCGCGTTGAAAATGGAGTTTCCACTCGCGAACGTGAAGCGGCTGAAATGACAGGGACAGACCTTGAAGAAAACATTGCACAACTTGCATTTGAAAAGCAACTCATGGAGAAATACGGCATGGGGCTAGCTGATGCGGGTAATCCTTCCGTTGGCTCTAAATCTGAAGCGAAAGGAGGTGAAGAGGATGAATAAATTTTGGTCTGTTAAGAATTTTGTAAATCAAAATGGTACTGGCCAATCTGAGTTGATTTTATATGGTGATATTTCTGAGACTTCTTGGTGGGGCGATGAAATTACACCACGTGAATTTGCAAGTGACTTAGCTAGTTGTAATGGTAATGAATTAACAATGCGCATCAACTCTGGAGGTGGTGACGTATTCGCGGCACAAGCTATCCACAATATGATCAAAGCCTATGCTGGAAAAGTAACAGCACACATTGATGGCTTATGCGCGAGTGCAGCTACAATTATTGCATGTGCGGCGGATAAGGTAATTATGCCAAGCAATGCTTTGTACATGATTCACAATCCATCTGTATTTTTAGGCGACAGCTTTGACGCGGACGGACTAACTAAAATGGCGAATTATTTGGGAAGTGTTAAACAAACCATTGCAAATGTTTATCTAAGTCGTAGCGATGTTTTGACACCTGAGCAGATAAATACCCTTATGGATGACGAAACGTGGCTCACAGCGGATGAGGCGAAGTCCTACGGCCTAATTGATGAAGTAGACACGGCAATTACTGATAAGGCTGTTATGAATGATGGGATGGTTATCGTTAACAAAGTATCTTGCAAATATTCGGCCAAAAATGAAGCCAAAATCAAACAATTTTTAAAACATAAGGAGAAACCTATGACTGAAAACCAATTCATGGCAAGCTTAAAAGGTTTGCTCGGTATTTCTACAAACGAACCTGCGGAAAATGCAGCAGTAACAGCAGAACGTGAACGTGTTGAAACCTTAAACGCACTAAAAGGGAACAATGAAGTTATCAATCGTTTAGTAGATGTGGCTGTTAAAGAAGGTAAAACTGTAGATGAAGTAACACCTTTCATCTCCGCCGTATCCGATATTCCTGTAACTGATAACAAAGTAGTCGACCAAATTCGACAATTGGTTATCGATCAAATGGAATCCGGCGCGGATGAAGTGGCACCTCAAGGTGCATCTACACCAGAAACCAATGATGCAGTAGCTAAAGCTAGTGCAATTGATGAAGTTGTAGCATTTGCAAATGCTAAGAAAGGCGGTAAATAATGGCGTATTTCGAACAAGTAAATGGCGTTGCAGCTGACTACCTATTAGGTGGTGGCGGTGTGCCTGTATTAACTCAAAATGTAAAAGCAGCAGTTGGTGAGTACAAACGTGGCCAAGTTCTTGAAAATAACGCTGGCACATTCCAAAAAATTGCAAGCGGTAAACCTGCTGGCATCGTGGTATCCGACACTACTACAACTACTGATCACAATGTAGTGACTGTATATGTCTCTGGTCGTTTTAATCGTGAAGTATTGGTAGTTGACAAAGCTTACAAAATTAATGAACATGAAGCGGATTTTAAAGACGCTCACTTATTCTTAACTAGCATTAAATAGGGGGAACTATATAATGGCAATTGATTTCAAAGATACGTTATCTTTAATGCAAGCTGTAGAACGAATGAAAACTCCGGCAAGTTTCTTGCTTGATACTTTCTTCCCACAAGTTCCGGCAGTTGCAACTTCTAAAAAAATCGCAGTAGAAACTCGTAAACGTGGCCGCACTCTAGCACCTTTTGTATCTCGTGGCGCATCTGGTGTAAATGTTAAACGTGCCGGCTCTAAAATTGCTTTATATGAAGCGCCTATGATGGGCCCTCGTACAGTAATTGATCCCGAGCAACTCGACCAACGTGCATTTGCGGAAAATATTGTATCTACAATGACACCTGCGCAACGTGCGGCACAAATGCAAGCTGAAGATTTGTCTTATTTGCAAGGCACAATCATCAATCGTAAAAACAAAATGGCAGCTGATTTGCTTACCACTGGTAAATGCAAAATCGAAGGTTATGCTGACGATGGCGCGACTGTTCTAACTGATGAAATTGATTTTGAATTTGAACAAGACATCACACCTACTACTGCATGGGACCAAGCTGGCGCTGATATTTATGGTGATTTGAAAATGGCGTCCGAAAAAATTCAGGAAAACGCAGGAATCGTACCAACTGTATTAGTTGTCGGTAAGAATGTTGAAAAATATATTCTTGATAATGCATCTATTAACAAGATGTTGGCCATTCCTAATCGTGAAAACATGACTATGTTTAGCTTTGCGCCTGAATACTTATCTCCACAAGTTCGGTATGTTGGCCGTATCATGTCCTTAAACATTGATGTGTATGCATATCTTGAAACATATCAAGATGATGAAGGCAAGGTAAAATCCTTTATCGGTGATGATGCTGCAGTATTAGGTGTTCCAGGTCGTGGTCGTCAACAACATGCGGCAGTAACATTGCTTAACGATGATAATCAATTCACTACATATGCAGGTATTTATGTTCCTTACTACTATGCTAATAAGGCTACACAAGAATTAACATTGTCTGTATACTCCCGTTGTGTATTGATTCCTGAAACTATCGATGATTGGGCTACTATTAAGACTAAATAGGGGGTAACCTACTTATGAAAATTAGAGTATTAAAGGGTTATTTAGCACATGACGGCGAGATGTATGGTAAAGGTGAAGTAGTCGACATCAAAAAGAAAGCGATTGCGTTATCCTTGCTTGAATCTGAAAAGTTCGAATCTGCTGAAGATGATCCTGCTGAAGTGCCGAAACCATTGGAAGTCGTTCCAGATGAACCGGAAGAAGAAATGGAATTACCTGAAGTTGATGCGAAAGTTACGGTGAAAAAATAATGCGATTTAGAGATTACCTAGAAAGCGATATTGACGATGTATTCCTCAATGAAGACGAATTCGCCGAAGGGCATGATCTAAATGGCACAGTAGCTAAAGCGGTTATTCAATCGCCAACGGCGAGGGAGTCATTCTTGTCGAATGGCTCTCACGTATCAAATGACGGATTGCACGGGGTGTCTGTATTTGTGCATTGCAAACTAACGGACATCCCTGAAATTCCATCACAGGGGAACGTATTTCGATTAGACGGAGACGTTTACGTCGTTCAAAGTGCAATGGAAGAAGATGGGTTAGTATCCATTGAATTAAGAGCAGAAGCTAGAGGCGGTGTTGACGGATGGTTGAGCTAGAACTTGATAAAAGTGCAGTGGCAACAATTGAAAAAGCACTGGAAACGTTAAAAGAAGATAGAGTTCGACGTGTCTGCCAAGCCGCATCAAAGCGTGCAGCAACAACTGCAAGAAAAGCAGGCACGCAAGCACTACGCAATATCTATGCTATCAAAGGTGTATCGGTTGTAAAGTCCGGTGTATCTATCAATAAATTGAATGATGGCACAGAAATGCGTATCAAAGGTGGCTATACTAGCGCTCAAAAGTACTTCAAAATTAAATCACTTAAGCGAAAAGGTGTGTTTGTATCGATTAAAAAAGCTACAGAAACAAAGGTACCAAACGGCTTTGTTAGTGCATCCGGTATCTTTATGAAACGCCAAGGCAAGGACAGATATCCGTTAAAGGGAATATATGGGCCAGCCTTACCGCAAATGTTTGGTAATGAAACTGTTATGAATGCCATGCAAAAGGAAGGCATGGAAATGTATGAAAAGCGCTTATATCACGAATTAGAGCGCGCGTTAGGAGGTAACTAATGACGCCATTAGATGTATCAGATGGTATTGCTAAATATCTCATGAATGAGTTACGAAAGCTGAATGAAAACAGTGATGTTACCGAAAGACCTATTCGAGTATGGAGCGGTTTCTTACCAAGAGTGGACAAGAATGAAGACAAGCGCAAATTATGCCCGGCCGTAGTAGTGCATCCGTACTCTGTTAGTGATGCAGATAGTTCGACGGTAGGTATTACTGTATTGGTAACTACTTATGATGAAGCCTTAACTGAAGGCCATGTCGGACTATATCACCTATTAGAGGTAGTGCGTGAGCGGTTGTTATCTGATAATCCGGTAGCACTTAAATATGAAATTAAGGAGAATACCATTAATACAACAATTCCTGATGATCAACCATACCCTCAATGGGTTGGGTATCTTGAATTTGAAGTGTATATTCCTGTTATTCGTAGGAATCTAAATAAGATATTCACGGATAACAAAGTAATTGAATAGGAGACAACGATGAACCCTGTTGTATATGTTGGGCCTTCGTTCCGCAGTAGCCGGCTAAACCAATTCATGGTTTTTAGCGACGGTGCACCACTGCCGGAAGCGGAAGACCCTATTTTTATGCATTTATTTGTGCCTTTAGATGAGCTTAATCAGGCAATGATTGATGTTAAAACACAAGGTACGCAATTAAATGTATTCTATGTAAACGCATTGAAGAATTATAAAGGAGTGAAGTAAATGGCCTTTTATCATGGCGTCAAAACAAGTGAGCAAGCTACCTCTGTAATTGCTCCTGTCCAAACTACTGCCGGCCTTCCAGTTGTGTTCGGTACTGCACCTGTACACCTTACAGAAGACCCTAGTGCAGTAGTCAACAAGCCAATCATCTGCTACAGCTGGGAAGAAGCTGTTCAACAACTTGGCTACTCTGAAGATTGGGCACATTTCACATTATGTGAAGCGATGTACGCACAATTCAAATTGTATGGTGTAGCTCCAATCGTATTTGTTAATGTATTGGATCCTGCTAAGCACAAGAAATCCACTACAACAACTGCTACATTGGCAGAAAAGAAATGTGTAGTAAAAGCAGCAGTATTGCTTAATACATTAAAAGTATCTAGTGCTGGCCAAACGGGTGTAGCTAACACAGATTACACGGCAGCCTTTGATGACAAAAATCAATTGGTTATCTCTGTTGTAAAAGGTGGAAAGTTTGACGCAGCTACTACCTTAAACCTTACTTATGATGAACTTGATGTAGAAAACTTTGATTATAGAAATGTAATCGGCGGGGTGGATAGCAACGATAAAGCAACCGGCTTTGAATTGATTGATACAATCTATCATCATTTCGGCATTGTGCCAGGGCTTATTGCTGCACCTGGTTTCTCTCAAAATCCTACAGTAGCATCCGTTATGAAGGCAAAATCTCGTGTCATTAACAACTTATTTAGAGCGACAACATTAGTTGATATCGATACTACGCAAGTTGTTAAATACACTGATGCTTATGAATGGAAGAAAGGTAATAGCTATACGGGCGAATCCGAAGTCGTATGTTGGCCAAAAGTTCGTAATGGCGACTATGTGTTCCATATGTCTACACACATTATGGGCATTATGGGTAAATGCGATGCGTCTAATAGCGATATTCCTACGCTATCCCCTTCTAATAAATCTATGAACATCACAGGTTTATGTTTGGCTAATGGCAAGGAAGTTATGCTTACGCATTCTCAAGCGAACTTATTGAACTCTCAAGGTATTATGACGGCCGTTAACATCAATGGTTGGGTATCTTGGGGCAACTATACAGGTGCATATCCTGGCACAACTGATGTTAAGGATACATTTATTTGTGTACGTCGTTTCAATGATTGGGATGACCAAACATTTATTTTAACTTATTGGCAAAAAGTAGATATGCCTATTTTGCCACGTAATATCAAAACAATTCTTGATAGTGAAACAATCCGTCTTAACGGTCTTACTTCTCGTGGCTTTATTTTGGGCGGTCGTATTGAATTTAAAGAAGCAGAAAACCCTACAACAGACTTGTTGAATGGTATTATTCGCTTCCATAAATACCGTACGCCTCCAATTCCAGCGCAAGAAATTGAAAGTATTTCTGAATACGATGTTTCCTATTTCAAAACATTATTTCAAACAGTATAGAAAGGGGTAATTAATCATGGCATCTATCAACCAAGTGCCGGAAGTACTTAATGACTTCCGTGTATATGAAGAAGGTTCTGACAACTGTTTAGGTGTTGCCAAAGTAGAATTACCTAGTGAATCTGTAATGACTCAAACTGTAAAAGGTGTGGGCATAGCAGGTGAAGTAGAAGCGCCAGTTATTGGGCACTACTCTTCTATGGAAACTAAACTTACTTGGAACACTCCAACAGAAACTACACACCGCCTTACAGGTGGACGCGGCGTGCGCTTAGAAGTACGCGGTGCTATCCAATGTTGGGATAGTGGTAAAGATAAATATGTAATTGTGCCTACACGTGCTGTTATTCGTGGCCGTGCTAAATCTAAAGAAAACGGCACATATGAATCTGGCAATACTATTGATGCAACGAACACAATCGAAACCACATATTTGAAATTAGAACAAAACGGTAAGGTAGTTCGTGAAATCGATAAATACGCATATAAGGATTCTATTTCTGATGGCACTGACTTCCTTGGCGATGTTCGTGCTGCACTCGGTATTTAGTCTGTAGAAAGGACGATCACTAATGAGTAAACAAAGTACTATGAACGAAATAACTGGTATTGAATTAGTAAAAGCAGGTCATTCCTTACAATTTGAAGGAATCAGCGGTTATACATTAATTAAATGTGAGAAGTCTGCAAAGAATGAAGATAGAACTATCACAGTTCCTGCATTATCCATGACGTATCAAGCACATGTAGCCGCTGCTGCATGCGGTTGTAAAGTGGATGATATTTATAGCCTTCCGGCTGCTGATTTTACTAGAGTGTGCTTAGAGGTACAGAATTTTTTGCTCAATTCCGAAAAATAACTGACCTAGAAAGGTATTTTACAGGGTGTGCGATTACGTGTAGTAAATACACAAGCACGCCAATGGATTACTTTATTCGAGAGCTAGACGTGGATGAGTTCATAGTCCACGTTCAGCTCATTAGTGATGGTATCGAGCGTGAGAATAAAGCGATGAAAGGGAGAAAATAATGGCCAATAAAGTCTTAGAAATGGCGATTGCCATTAAAGGTAAACTCGACGGCGGGTTATCTTCCTCTGTATCAAAAGCATCTCAGGAACTCAACAAACTATCAAACGTAATCAAGGAACAACAGGCACAATACAGAAAACTGCAAGCTGTCTCACAAAAGTCGGGGAATGTTAGTGACAGGAATGCGGCTATTGCCGCTGAGCAAAAACTGAATTCTATGTTACAAAGACAGGCCCAGTTGAGGTCTAATATTGCAAGTCAGACTGCGCATCAAAATGCAATCAGCAAAATGGGAGGTGCAAGCCCTTTAGCAGGGGCAGCATCCGCCGCACAAGGTGCAAGTGCCGCAGTAAGCGGTGTTACAGGAAAGCTCGCAAATTTTGCTATGGTCGCAGCCGGAGGTTTTGGTATTGGTGCCATTATAGATAACGTTGTAAATGCGGGCGAGGCACTATATCAACTGTCTAATAAACTGCACATGACGACTGCCGAGACGTCGCAATTCAAGAAGATTATGACGTTAAGTGGTGTTGATGTAGAAGCGGCGGCTAAGTCATTCGCTAAAATGGATAAGACTTTGGTTAGTGGTGGTAAAAGTGCCGAAGCGGTGCAAGGATACCTCAGTCAATTTGGAGTATCTTTAACCGATGCAAACGGCAAGTTGTTGCCTATGAACCAACAATTGGACGCAATGGCTAAAGGTTACCAAAATGCGGTAGCACAAGGCCGAGGGCAAGAATTCATGCTTGAAACGCTAGGCGCCAAAGGCCTGGAGCTTACTAAAGTATTTGAAAACTATGCAGATGCACAAGCGGCCGCATCACAAATTAAAGGTGTTGGTATTGATCCTAAATCACTTCATGAAATATGGCTACAGATGAACATCCTGAAAGCGGAAGCTACGCAGGTTGCATTAGGCTTGGCACAGGCATTTATACCGATTGCCCAGCAAATATTACCGGCACTGATACCGGTATTACAAACCGTTGTAACGTTCATGAAGGATAATAAGGAAGCTATTGCAGCCGTAGTAACAAACGGATTGAAATTAGCCTTACTATATGGTACTGCCACAAAATTGGCATCTGGTATTACTACAATCACTACAGCTTTTAAAGGTGTAGAAACAGCTACGAGTGCCTTTAAAGCCGCTGGCGCATTAATAGGAGGACCATGGGTAATTGCTATCATGGCGATTATTGCAGCGATATACCTATTAGTAACTAACTGGGATACGATTTGTTCTACATTAACATCTGTTTGGGATAGCGTATGCTCCGGGCTAAGTTCGATATGGGATAGCGTGTGTTCTGCTTTAAGTTCTGCATGGAGCGCCATTATATCTGGAATTATGACTGTGATAAATGGCCTATTATCAATTGGGCTAAGCGTGTTTAATGCATTGAAAGCGGCGGTAATAGCCTACGTAAATTTATGGCTTAACTTACCAACGTACATCGGTATGGCCGTAGGATTTATTATAGGCATTATTTTGCGATTGCCTGCGATTATGGTACAAGTTGGAACTGCTGTTATATCTGCCATCGTATCATTTTCCACAGAGTGTTATAACTTTGCAGTTACTACTTTTGGGGCTATGGTTGAGGGGATTTATAACTTCTTAATTAATTTACCTACCTACATGATTACATTGGGTGCTGAATTCGTAGCGGCAGTTATCTCATTTGCTTCTGAAGCATATGCTACGGCTACTTCTTGGATTAGTAATTTAGTTAATGATGTTATCAATTTCCTCGTGAACTTACCTAGTGCCTGTGCAGAAGCCGGAGCAGCGTTTGTAGCGGCCGCAGAGCAATGGGCAAGTGATGCCTATAATGCTGTGGTAAACTGGGTAAGTCAAATTCCAAGTGCGGTATCTAACGCAATTGCAGGTGCGTGGGCAAGTATTAAGGCCCAATTTAGTGGAGGTTTCACAGTTGGTGTTTCCGCCGCTGGAGGTAATGCGTATGCTAATGGTGGTGTAATTACATCTCCAGAAGTTGCATTGATTGGTGAAGCCGGATATCCTGAAGTCATTGTCCCTATTGATGGTAGTGCTAATGCGATGAATTTATGGCAAACGGCTGGACGGATGCTAGGTGTGAGTGGGGCGCAGACTGCTGCAGCACCTACTGTATCCTTAGCCCCTAGCTTACCTAAGACTTCAGCTAGTAGTAATAGCGGATCGCCTGTGCAAATCACATTCGCACCTGTCATTAACGCAGGTAATGGTTCAACGGATGATATTATGTCAGCATTAGATGCAAAAATGCGTGAATTTGAACAAATGATGCGTAGCTATACCACTGGGCAACGGAGGTTAAGTTATGACTAGCTATACAACAATACAAGGGGATATGTGGGACTTAATCGCCTATAAGGTGTATGGTAACGAACGATACATCAATTTATTGTTAGAAGCCAATCAAAAGCACCGTAATACGGCAATATTTTCCGCAGGTGTTGTGTTAACATGCCCAGATGTTCCTCCTGATTCCTTACCTGAATTCTTACCACCATGGAGGCGATAGTACATGAGCTTACAAAAGAGCCTAGCTAAGGTCCAAAAATGGAAGAAGGATTTAACGCCACAAACGAAGTTAGCACGGCGGGCATGGTGTACGATTGGCTACCAACATTGGGGGAGTAAGGAATCAAAGGACATCACCGACGATATTAGTAAATACCTTCTTGATGTAACTTTCACAGATAACCTTTCAGGAACTGTAGATGATGTGGCTATTTCATTAGAGGATAGGGGTCGTCTATGGGTCGGTGATTGGTATCCTGTGAAAGGATCATTACTAGAAGTCGCCATTAATACAGTAGCATGGGAGAAATTAGGGGATGAACAATTTACGTTACCAATCGGCAAATTTGAAATTGATGAATTCGAAGGAAGTAGCCTTCCGGATGTAGTCAAAATCAAAGGTGTTGCTATTATCGGTAGCACTGACTTACGGGAGAAAAAGAAAGACAAATCGTGGAAAGATACAACGCTTAAAGCGATTGCTACCGAGAAAGCGAAAGATAATAAGTTAAAGCTATTGTGGGATGCAGATTTTGACCCACCGTTAAAAGATGCCTCTCAAAGTGCTGAATCAGACCTCGCATTTTTGCAAAAACTTTGCAATGATGCGGGGTTTTCTCTTAAGGTATCCACTGAACAGTTGATTATATTCGATGATTACAAATACGAAAATGTAAAGCCTAAAGTCATTATTCGTAGACCAGGTGGTCAATATCAACCTGTACAAACTAAAGAAGGTGAACAACCGCCTTTGATCATTACTAGGGCAATATCTTATTCGTACAAGAGTAAAACTCGTGAAGTATATCGAGCATGCCATGTGAAATATACAGATAAGGATAAGAAAACTGTGATTGAGGATACGTTTGAAGATCCTGACCGTAAGGGGCATACGTACCTTGCCGTGTTGGAAGTTAATGAGCAGGTAAAAGACAAGGCCGAGGCAACTAGACTTGCTAAGAAGAAGCTTAGAGAAGCTAATAAAGAAGCGGATACAATGTCTTTTAGTTTCCCTGGGAACCCTCTTATTATGGCATCGGTTACTGTTAAGCTCGAAGGTTTTGGGGTGTTCGATGGTAATTATTTAATTACGAAAGCGACACATACATTAGGGGCCAATTATTCAACGTCGATTGATGTAAGGAGGTGTTTAAATGGCTACTGATATATTATCTGCATTAGCAGATATGATATTCATTGGAAATGTTTCAAGTACAATTCCTGAAGAAGGAAAAGCCGTTGTTACACGCCTTGATAGAGAAGGTGTTGTAACGGCGCCGTTATCTGTCATTAATCGAGGTGCAGCACACGATAAGGACTATTGGATGCCAGCTATTGACGACCAGGTATTATGCATTATGCTACCAAATCGGTCTGGTCGTGGCTTTTCTGATGGATTCATTATTGGAACATTCTTTAGTAGTGCGGATCCAACTCCAGGTGGAGCAGATAATGGTAAACGTGTGCTCACTGTTCCTGGAGATATGACACTCAATGTTGGTGGCACTTTATCAATCAATGCAAGTAGTGGTGATGTAGTGGTTAATGGTATTTCCTTAGTTCATCATGTGCATGGCGGTGTAGTGTCTGGCGGTTCTACAACAGCCGGACCAAAATAGGAGGTATAGATGTATATCGGATATTTAGCGGATATAGTATTCTATACCGCATTAGACAATGTTCTCACTGTATCTGACGTAACGCGTTCAGGTAGTGCTAGATGGGAGAAGCACAATCTGATGTTAGAAAAGCCTGTTAAACAATTTAGTGGGCCGGATGTAGAACAAATCACTTGTAAAATTCTTATTTCTGCATCGCTTGGACAATCTCCGGATAGTACTGTTAAGAAGTTGCGAAATTATCGCGATACAGGAGCTGTATTGCCGTTTATTATTGGCGGTAAGCCTGTTAGCCAAAACTACTTTGTAATCATGTCCCTGAGTGAAGATAGTTTATTTACGGATGCATATGGCAAGACACAATCTATTGAGGTATCGCTAACTCTTGAGGAATATCCAGATAAAAATACAGTAGAAGAAAAGTCGCTTCTTAATAAATATGGTAATACATTTAATCAAGTTAATACGATATTACGGAGGTTCTAGCCATGCCAGCAACGTATGAAATTAAACCAGTTACGGACAATAGGATATCGCTAGCACCTGAAAGTGAAGTTGCTGAGATTTTGCAGAATGTGCAAACGATTATTTCTACTGTTCGTGGTAGTGTGCCACTAGATAGGGAGTTTGGTATTGATGGTCGTATTATTGATATGCCTATCCATCAAGCTCAAGCGCATCTATCTAATGACATATTCCAACAAATTAAACGGTACGAACCGCGTGCCAAAATTAGTGATATATCATTTACCGCCACACATAATGGGGCGTTGATTCCGAAAGTGATGGTGACTATATGAGATTATCTGATTTACCTAATGTTGAATTCTTTAACACAGATAAAGAACACGTTCAACAAAAGGTATTTGATATTTACACAACAATAACAGGGCGAACCTTGGGAGAGGGCGACCCTGTTACTTTATTTTTAAATGTAATTTCGGAAATTATTATCCGATTATTAAACGATGCCAATTATGCAGCGAAACAAAATCTGTTAGCATATGCAGAAGGTGATAATTTAGATCACGTTGGAGCTGTTCCTGCTGCCGTTGAGCGATTGCGGGCAACAAAAGCAACTACGACTATCCAAGCTACCTTGTCAGCAGTGCGTACGAACTCTGTTATTATTCCAAAAGGTACAAAAATATCCACAGCAGGTGGCGAATATTTTGTTACTGTTGAGAATTTGGTAATTCTACCAGGTCAACTCAATGGGTCCGTAAAAGCAGAAGCACAACGTACAGGCGCACAAGGTAATGGGTTTAAACCAGGTGAAATAAGTACAATTATTGACCCTATAGCATTTGTGGATACGATGAGTAACACCACATTGTCTGAAGGTGGCTCTGATACAGAGGATGACGAAGCCTATCGTGAACGTATTCATGAGGCTCCTGAATCATTCTCCGTGGCAGGCCCTGAAGGTGCCTATGAGTATTTTACAAAATCTGCATCACCCCTCGTGGCCGATGTAGGTGTATCCTCTCCACATCCTGGGGAAGTTAATATCTATCCATTACTATCTGGCGGTGGTATTCCAGGGCAAGAA
>OBUW01000580.1_pt1 | contig 16972 bp, 11 predicted proteins | sample 1475761 | NCBI WGS metagenome assembly OBUW01 (sample SAMEA2579908, study PRJEB22360) | human gut metagenome | biome: human gut; feature: human-associated habitat; material: faeces | place: Denmark | collected 2008/2010
AAATGAATGAGTAAAAAATGTCTTTGGGGGGGGGGGGGGGGGGGGGAAAGAAGTTAGACAAGAAGTACAGCCTTTAGAATTATTATTATCATTTTTTTAATAACCTTCTCTCCCCCATACGGTTTAACCCACAAAATCATATCATTAATACATCGTACTAGTATACTTTATTTATGGGATGACAATTTGATTTTTTTTTGATCATGAAACAACGACAACAATCAATCAATCAGTAGTTCCAAGAAATTCACAAAATCAAGAATCGTGCAACATGGTATAGTAACAAAAATTGACAATAGCAACAATTGCAAAGCAAAGCAAAAAAAAAAAGAACTGTCTTTCGTATTTAAAAGGCTATTGTTATTCAAAGGTAATCTTTTTGGATATTATATCTTGTTAAAAAGGAAATTAACCCCAAGTTTTCACCACCACCACAAAGATTTAGTTCATGGGTCCAAATTTATTATTATCTAGAAGAAGAGTGATTTTGTGGGGGGGGGAGAAAAGTATGGTAGAAGACTTCTAACTTAGGGGGTCTTTTGATTCTAGAAGAAATACCCCAAGAAGAAAAATAATATGCATAAATTGCACGCATGACCATTGGTGGTAGTGGCCAGTTCTTAGGGAGGAGGGGAGCGGTGTGACAAGAAATGAATTTTTGGGCGACTGTACGCCGGGAAGTGCCGAGACTTTCCTTTCTTTACTTCACTTTACCTCCCATTCGCATATGCAATAAGATAAAATATAACACTTTAAGAAATCGATTTGACAATCTGTCTAGATCAGACCAAGAGAATTAACAAAATGTCCTTGTTACTGTTTTAACACTACTCTGTTAGCCACATGAGTAAGATACACCTTTACTTTATGTGTATTTGGCTAATTAGTGTAGACCCTGAACCATTATTTTTTTTTCGGTGATTTTTTGTAGATATTTCTCCTATAAAAAAAAATGTCTTGGTATTTTATTGCTGATAAATATTATTGCCATAGAATAGAAACTTATCTAGCCAATAAGATTAAGCTACTATAGCGTCGAGGGTTGGTTTAACCCCCTCACAGAAACTATACAAGTTTTAAAATTAAACTTTTATTTTAAATCTGTAGCTAGTGTTGTGGTAAAGTACCTTAACTATTGAAATGAGTCTACATTTTGAAACACTGTGCTGTGATGTGATGGATTTTTGTATATTTATGAATACAACCAGGTATAAATATATATATATATAAAACACAAACAAACACTATTCATAATCATCGATATATTTTTGTCTCATTTCCATTACTTTAGTAAATAATGAATTTTTTGAATCACCACTATCTAAACGAATAATTATATCATCAACATCCCAATTTTTCGATAAATAAATTTCAATTTGTTCATTAATTTGAATTAATTTATTATATAAATTCAAATTTTGATTAATTAAATCAGGAGTTAATTTAGGAATTTTCGAATTTTGCAATAAAAATTCACCACCGGTATTATTAAAAATATTAATAATTAAAGAAATATAATTTAATAATTGATTTATTGCTGGACCAAATTTCATATTTAATTCTGATAAATTAATTGGATCAACACATAAATCTTTAGTTTTAGAACGTAAATGATATTTTATAGGATTAGTTTCAATTTCATGACATAAATTATATAACCAATCCAATTCAATATTTGTTGTTGTAGGAATCAATTTTGAAAATTCCCAATCGGCCAAAATATCAATACTTTTACGGATTAATGAATATTTCGAAGTACCACTAGGATATCGATCATATACATTTAATTTCAATTCTTCCATTGGATCAGGGAAATCATCAAAACATTTTTTCAATTCATCATCAATTTTAATATTAGGTACATCCAATTTATATAAAATCCCCTTTATATTCCCCCAATGTACACAACTTTTCAAAGCTACTAATACATCATGGGATAATAATGCCTCTTCTCCATAATAAGATTCAATGAAATATTTCATATAATAACCTTCTAATTTTGTTCCAATATGATGATCAGTATGTAAAAAATTCAATTTTGAAGCAATCATTAAATTAACCCCCCATTCAATATGATGATTTTCAATAGGATGACATTGAATATAATCATCAGCTAAATCTTTTAAATCTCTTGGATCATATTTAGCATTTTTAAAATGAATAATTGAAGAATTTTCAACTTCATACCATTTATTTTTCTCTAATTCTAATGCTAAACTTAATATTGTACAACAAAATGATGGGAATTGTTGTAAAATTTCTCCTTCACCAATATTATATAATATAGTAAATGCTGAATAAAATGATAATTTTTCATTTAAATCTTCAGGATAAATAATTAAATGTTTATCTTCTTGACGAATCCTTTGGAATGTATTATTAACAAATCGATATTTCCTACCCTTTTTATTATATTCAACTTTTTGTAAATTATCAATTTGATGTAAAATATGATCTGAAAATGTAATTAATGCATCTGATGTCGACATTAACGTGGTAGGGTGCGTTGTTGTGGGGGTAGCCATAACTGTGGGGGTAGCAGTTGCAGTAGTCATATCTCACTAACAAGCTAAGCTAGTTGAAAGAGTTTAACCAGATCAAGGGTAGTAGTAGTAGTTTATTAATAAATTGATGTGTGTCAATTTTTTTTTTTTTTGGGTTTGTTTTTGTTTTTGATTTTGATTCCAGGGTCAGGCAGTCAGTTAGTTAATTGTCGTGTTAGAGAATAGAATTTAGACGAGCAAAAAATAAGGAAGAACTTGACACCATCCCGTCCGCGTCTAAAACAAAAAAAAAAAAGAATACTCGGAAAGAATAATACTTCTTCAGTCTATACCAAGTACCAAACAACATCTCTTCCTACGTATTATGATATACACATAAGTATAGTATATATTGAACAATATTGATACATAAAAACATAATAAACACACAAAACTTTTAAACTTTTTCTAATAGTACATAACTGGGACAAAAAAAAACAAGTCTAATAACTCCACAACTCCCATCATTCTTCTAACTTGTATTGGGGAAAACAATAATCTAGCTAATAATTCCTTTTAATGGTCATTCGCATAACCGCCCTATCATTATAACATTTCTTCATCGATATTAAAACTAGAATCAATTTCATCTTCTAATTTTACAGTATCATCAGTCATTCCAAAATAGTTTTCGTGTTCTGGCACAAAACAATCGCGTTGTTGGTGAAATTGTTGATGCTGCTGCTGCTGTTGTTGTGGTTGTTGTTGTTGTTGTTGTTGTCTATAACCATCCACAACGTACCCTTCAACTTCACTTTCTGGACTAATTATCAATCCACTCAAATTTCTATTCCCATTATGAGGTGTATGTATTATATTATCTTGTCCAGCATTATGATATATTGATTGTGGAGTATTTGGAGTTTGATATAATTTTTCAATTGATTCCAGTTTAAATGAATAATCTTCTAAACTACAATCTTCAAATTTTGTTATTGTTTCATTAGTTTTAGGGTCAACAAATTGTCTTAATGTACCCCAAGGAGTGATTTTTATTATACCACCATCGGGATGAATGAATTGTGGCCATTCAGTTTCCGAAGTAATTTGATCAGGTTTAGTTAAATTTTTCACTATACGTTCATCATCAATATAATGTTCATAATTGTTGGCATTGGCGTTGGTATTGGTATCATCATGAAAGGTTAAACTGTTTTTCCGTTTATTATTATGAGGGAAACAATTAGTAGTAGTAGTACTAGAAGGAGCAGGTGATGGTAATCTATAAGCAACCATAGGTAACAGTTAATTTAATTGTTGTTATGGGGTAGGAAGTGGGTATTAAAGTATTGAATAAACTAAAAGAAAAGAAAAAGAAAAGTAAGAAAGAAAGAAAGATGTGAAAAAAAAAAAAAAGAGAGAGAGAGAGAGCGAAGATTAAAATTTTGTTCACTTTGTGTGGGAGGAAAGAAAAAGGAGTGTTGCAAGATTAAAAATTCTTCTTTAGTTAAGTAGTAGTAGTAGTAGTATTATCACCGCTGCTACCAAACGTATACATTGTGTATAGTAATATGTGTGCTGCGAATTTTAGAGTCTCAGAACTTAAAAAAAAAAAAGAAACAAGAAATTTCAAATTCCATCTGCTGATAGAAGACGAATTTACCACAAATATTAATAAACGCGTACTGATTAGTAGTATTTACTTAATATTCATTCAACTTATTATATATGCAATGCTGGTAGTGTTTATTATTTGTTTAATTTTAATTTTGACGCGTGATTATTGAACGGTACTCGTATTAATCAACTTTAGCCAGCCGCCCCAATTATCTCAAGAAACTTCCCCATCTTACCACCTAACTAACTAACGCGACCTGTAGTTCGTGCACGACTTTTATTTTCTTTTTTCTTTGGTTTCAAACAACAGGCATGTACACATGTACACGACTAAATTTTAACACTCACACGACCATGAGCAAATTTCAAGTTTCCCTTCAATTTTACAACCAATGGCATTAACGACAACTTGCAAATTCATATTAATCTATACTGGTTTTACCTATGTTATCTATTTAACCAGACATTAATCACTATCTTCATCAACACCAAAATCAGTTAACCCTTCTCCCATATCATTAATGAAATCTGAACGTTGAACATTCAATCTAGGATCTAATCTTCTTCTCAATTCTTGATAATTTCTAATACTACGTAGTTCTTCATCGTCTTCCTCTTCCCTATCACGCTGATATCCTTGTTGTTGTAGCACATTAATTTCAATTTCTTTTTGTCTAATACCATCAGGAGGCCAAGGTAAATTCAATTGATCATCTTGTTTATAATCTTGGGAAATTTGTGGTTGATATCCATTACTCTTAGGTTTACCGAATGGTATTAACCACATATAAGGATAACCCAAAGCATTTACTAAATTCTTCCATATTCCTAAATCATAAGGAAATATTAAATCATCAATAGTGAAATTTTGTGGCACTATTGTTGAATTTTCATTATTATTGGTTGCTAAATTAGTTAATTCAACATCCTCATCCCCATCATCATCATTATCGTTATAATTGACATTATTGGTGGTATTAGTCCAGGTGTTCAATTCAGGAAATGGTTTACCTTTATGTAATCTTCCATAATTGAATCGAATCAATCTCCATAATCGTTTACTTGACCATTGAAGTTCTAATCTTTCCCATTCCCATATTTCTATTTGTGTCATCCCCTTACATATATTAATCAAACATCGAATGAACAACACCAATATACTAGCAAAGACAAAAAAATTTAATGGAGTAATAGCAATTATGGCCACTAATTCTGTCTTGTTGAATAAATAGTGTGGCATATTCAGATTTTCATAATAATTAATAATTAGTTTAATCAATTGAATCATTAAATATCCTGTACCCCAAATGATCCATCCAAGAAATCTCATGAAATGAGGTAAATTATTATTTCCAACACAATTCAATGTCCAAGGGCAATGATGATCCATTTGTAAAACACATTGTTGACAAATTTTACAATGATGACTTCTTGGTGGTTTATAATTATTACATTTCTTACAATACCTTATCCATTCACATCTATCTCCACTGATTGGTTCCTCCCTTATTAGGGTTTCATCTTCTCTAGATTCTAGACCTAACCCATCAGAATCATCCTCGGTTTGTTCAATTCTTGTAGACGACGCCAAAGATGGTTTATAATTTTTTGGGACTCGTCCGGGATTGGTATATATTGCCAATAAATAAGATATCCATATCATAGTCACATAAAATTCATAAATCAATTGTTGTTTCATTGTTAAATGGTGTCGAAGAATAAAATAATGTGATCCATAAGATAATGAAAAAATGATTATACAAGGAATAATCACTCCCAATATGGGCCATTTTAACTGTACTGCCATGATTATTCAGTAAAAGTATTGTTTACCATCTAATTATGAAAACTATTCAACCTAGCAGTTGTTGTATAGATTGAACTGTGGTTGTACTAATAGTTATTTAGTTAATCTTTAGGAGAAAGTGAGAGAGAAATCAGAGAGAAATTGAATCAACGAACTGAACCAAAAAAAAAAAAACCTTTGAAAAATAATCTCAGTGGCAATATCAACAAACTTACTCTCTTCTTCTTTTGTAATCATTACAACAATTCTTATATAACTAATATTTTATCTATATCATGGTATGTCAATTTGTTACCACTAAACACAATGCATTGCTCATGTATACTAACTGATTTATAGACTTCAATTGGTACAGGTTACGATTTATCCAACAGTGTTTTCTCACCAGGTATGTAATCAAATCAAATTAAATATTATTATTTTTTGCCCTATCCTGTTATTGCAGTATACTAACTATATATAGATGGGAGAAATTTTCAAGTTGAATATGCCATGAAAGCCGTTGAAAATGGTGGTACATCAATTGGTATTAAATGTAAAGATGGGATAGTATTGGCTGTGGAAAAAATCATTCAATCAAAATTATTAATCCCCAAGAAAAACAAACGAATTCAAACTGTTGATAGAAACATTGGAGTAGTTTATTCGGGTTTGTTACCCGATGGACGTCATTTTGTTAATAGATGTCGTGATGAATGTCAATCCTTCAAATCAATTTTCAAAACTATGATGCCAATATCTAATTTAATGGATAGAATGGGTATTTATGTTCAAAATTATACTTGTTATAATTCAGTTCGTCCATTTGGTATAGTATCTATTATTGGTGGAGTAGATAATGAAGATGGGGAACCATACTTGTATATGATTGAACCTAGTGGTAGTTATTGGGGGTATAATGGTGCTGCCACTGGTAAAGGTCGACAAATTGCCAAATCAGAATTAGAAAAATTGAATTATGAAGAATTGACCTGTTTAGAAGCAATAAATCATGCTGCAAGAATTATTCATTTGAGTCATGAAGATAATAAAGATAAAGACTATGAATTGGAAATTTCTTGGTGTAGTAAAGAACACACTGGAGGTAAACATCAATTTATTTCTGATGATTTATTAGAACAAGCTAGAAAACTTGCTGAAGAAGAGGAAGAAGAAGATGATGATGATGAAGAAGAAGAAGCTGGTGCTGATGATGAAGAAATGGCTCCATAATGTGAATATATAGGTTCAAATTTTGTTTTGAATGAAAACAAAAAAGAAAAGAGAGAATGAATTATTATTAACTTACTAGATACAATTAAATAGAAATACAAACTATCAATTTGTTGTTTCAAAGTTGTTCCATGTTAATTGTATGAGTGTAAGAAAGGGGGGGGAGTGTGTATGTCGTGGTCCCCTTGAGCAAAAAAAAAAAAAATATTTTCTGAACGTGTAAAAAAGTAAACAAATCAATTTGATAGTAAAAGAAAGAAGTTAACAACCAAGTCATACCTTACCAAATCAAACGTCTATATGTGGAATAGACAACTAATTTTTTATTTTGAAACATTTTTAAAACATTATTAGTACCTTGAAAGCTTTTTATTTTCCATGTCAAATTTATCAATTAATGAATCAAATGATAATTCAAATGTATCCATTTTACTGAATAAAAGTGGTGCTCAAAGTAGTACTAATAGTAGTCCTAATCTTATTGTTTTTAAACAACCTGAAGATTTATCAATTCAATTACAACAACAACAACAAGGAACTCAAGAAGATACACCAGAAGAAGAAGAAGAAGAAGAAGAGATGGAACAAATAACGCAATTGGAAGTTCAACAAGAAAACCAACCAGACACTTTATCTTCTAGTCCATTTATTTCACGTCCGAATTCACCCCTTGATGATATAATTAGACCCCAAGGCACATCTTCACCATCATTGACTATTAGAGATTCTTATTCTTCTCAAGTAGATATCAATATATCTAATTTACACAAGAGTTTGAATGAGATGAGATTATCAACTGATCCAGTTGACAACAACAACAATAACAACAAAGTCAACAAAAACAACCCTACCAATAGTGATATATCTAATGATGATATCATAACCATCGATAATTTGACTCCAAGTAGAATACAACCAAAAAACATATCGCCATGGAGACAATTCCGCCCTACGTTACGTGGTAGTCCAGAATCAACGCCACGGCTGTTGTTTCAAAATAAACCCAATTTGAAATTTAATAATGGTCTTAGTCCTACTAATGGTAGTAGAGATATGGTTACAAATAATATTGCTACAACAACCAAATCAAGAGAAGAAGAATTGAATAAACGAATAGTTAATTATAAAATCCAATTAAAATTGATGAAGAATTTTTTACAAGAATTGATTGATAGAAATAATCTTGATCCTCATGAATTTCACACATTATTAAGAAGAAACAATAACAACATCATGAATAACGAAAACAACCCATTATCAACCTCATTGTCGCAAACTTCAACTTTAGAAATTCAACATCAAAATTTACAAATTGAACTAGATGAAGCACTTGAATTAAATAAACAATTGTACAACAAAATAGAAACTGCAAATAAGGAAATCAGTGATAAGGATTTGCAAATTTCTAATTATGAATCAAGAATCAATTTAATTAATTATTCTGTTGATGAATTAATTTATATTTTGATCAATGAATATGATAAAAATAATTATTCCCACGGCGGCAGCAACACCACTAGCCCGGGTAAAGAAACTTTACAACAATCCATATCGGCACAATTAGAAGTTAAATTGAATGTTTTGAAATTAGAATTGATGACTAGATTGGATCAACTGCATCAATATAATAATAAACCACATGATTTATTTACTCCACCATACACATCATCTGAATATGGTGTTAGCACCAACAATGTCGCTAATAAGAATGATTTGGAAGGATATATTCATATTATCGAAGATTTGATTAAAACGGTTGATGAATTGGAATTAACTTGTGAAAATTACAAGGCAAATAAGAATGAATTACAAAATCAATTAGTTGAACAAATAAATGAATCGATTCGAATTAAAAATAATTTCCAAATTATGTCCAATAAATTTAATCAATTACGTCAATCATTGAGTGAGAAAGAAAATGACAAGAATCTAGATGAATTTAGTAAAAACAATCACCAGCAACAACAACAACAACAAATACAACAACTTGAGCAAAAATTGATTGAGTATGAAAAATGTATTACAATATTACAAGATGAATTAGATCAATACAAGCAACCTTCCGATACCACCAATACTACGAACAACAACAACAATAACAATAACAATAACAATAATAACAGATCGTCATATTCATCGTACAATAATCATCGCAATAGTTCATTGAATGAATTGAATTTAGTGAATGATTATTTACAATTACAAACATCGTATAGTAGAATCAATGATGAATTGAATCAGGTAAACAATGATTATAAGCTTTTGAATAGTTCAACACTGGAGAAAATCAACAATTTAACATCAAAATTACAAGAAAAATCAATTGAATTAAGAAATCAAATGGGGTTGAATAATAAATTACAAACAGAATTGAATTTATCATTAGATAAACAACGGAAATATAATACTGAAAGGATACAAATGTCGTACACTGTTGATTCATTGCGGAAAGATAATGAGGCATTACAATTGAAAGTTAATAAATTGACTGATCTAATGACAATTGATAGAACTAGAGCAGAGAGTAATTCCCAATCTACAGCCACATCAACATCAACACCAACTCCACAAACGGCTCCAACTCCAGCCCCATCAGCACTAGCAACCGTAGCACGAACTGCCTCAACGACATCATCTTCAACAACAACAACGGTAAATACCAATACCAACACAACAAACGAAAACAATAATAGCAGTGCTAATATTGAATTGGGAGTGAAGAAAATCTCTATTTTAGAATATCAATACAAAGATTTATTATTATATGATACTAATCAATTCAAAAGATTAATTGAAAGTTATAATAAAATAGCTGATGATAAATCTTTATATGATCCGAAAATGAAATATGAAAAATTATTAAATCATATAACTGATATTAATAATAGTAATGGGATGGGGAAAAATATTGATATTATTGAAAATATTACTTATATTAGAGATAAACATAAATCAATATTTGAATATTTTATAAGAGCCACCGATATATTAATCAATGATCATATCAAATTGTTATTAAAAGAAAATGATGATTCAATTAAAGTTAAATATACTAAATTAAATGATAAATTGAATAAATTGATTAAAGAAAATGAATCATTGAAATCGGAATTAGAATTTATGAATCAACAACAACAACAACAACAAAATCAAAATCAAAATACTAATTTTGATGGAGATGATTACGGTAATACTAGTACTAATAACGATCCATTATCTAAATTAAGAATGAATGATTTAAGAAATAAATGGAAAGCAGAAAGAGAACGAAGAATTTTAGAAGATCAAGAAGCCAAAAAAAGATTTAAAGAATTAGAATTGGAAATTCAACGATTGAATGAAGTTATTGGTAATAATAATAATAATAATAATAATAAACAAACTACAAATGATAACAACTAAAGGAATCAAGGTCCTGTTTTCACCCCGACAAAGATATTTTAAAGTGAAAACCTACCTATATTAACTTGTATTTGAAAGATTCTTGATATTCAATGATATTGCCTCTCTATGTATTTGTATTTTTTCTACTATTATGAGTTGAAATTGATAGTATTTATATATGCTTCTATATTTATTAAATGAAAATTGTCCTAAAATATTAAAGAGCCTTGTTGGTGGTGGTGGTGGTAGAGATGAAGTAAAGAATCAAAAGTCGTGTCTGATTGATTTGACCACAAGACACGCACACGCACACACACATAAAAAAAAAAAATTTTGTACGTAGAGTGAAAAATTTTCCTGTCTCTTTTTTTTTTATTGTTTTTGGCTTTTTCAAGTTCATCAACATAGATTATACTTCTAAGTAACAACAACAATAACAACAAATCATTTTGAAGATGTCAATTAACGAAGAAGATTATCTTCAACTTGAAAAGGAAATCAAATTAGATGACATTGATTTTTCTGATTTAGAAGAAAAATATGAAGTTAATATTGGATTAGATAATTATATTATTGTTGATGGAGCTCCAATTGCACCCGAAGCTAAAGTTCCAGTTTTAATTAAAGTTTTACGGAAATTATTTTCTCAAGTTGGGGAAATTGTTGAAGGAGATGAAGGAATTTATATGCCATTAGAAAATGGTAAATCTAAAGGATATCTTTTCATTCAATTTAAATCAACAGAACTGGCCGATTTAGCCATTAAAAAATTACATGGGAAAAAATTGGATCAAAATCATCGATTATTAGTTAATAAATTATCTGATATGGAAAAATATGGTGTTGATGGAGCTGTTAATGAAGAATTCATTGAACCAGAAATTGAACCATTTCAAAGTCATGGATATTTGAAATCTTGGTTACAAGATGAACAAGGTAGAGATCAAATGGTTTTACATTTTAGTGAAACGGTAGGAGTTTATTGGAATAAAAAATCTGCTGATCCAGAACCAGTCATTGAACCAAGAAAAGGGTTTACTTCTAAATATGCTAAATTTTCACCAAAAGGGACATATTTATTTTCAATTCATCCTCAAGGTATTCAATCATGGGGTGGAGCTAACTTCAATAGTATTAAAAGATTTTTCCATCAACAAGTTAGATTAGTTGATTTTTCTCCAAATGAAAAGTTTATGGTTACTTTATCACCTATTCCAATTAGTTTACCCGATTCAACGGTTGATCGTGCTCAATTCCCATTTGGTCCTGAAAGTGAAGGTCATAAATTGGTCATTTGGAATATGATTACTGGTGAACCAGTCAGAACATTTGCTTTACCACCTCATTTAGAAGGACAAAAGGAAATGCCGTGGCCATTAGTTAAATGGTCTTATGATGATAAATATTGTGCTCGTCAAGGACCAGATGCTTTAGCCATTTATGAAACTGAATCCAATTTTCAATTATTAGATAAAAAATTGGTTAAAGTTGATGGTATTCAAGATTTCGAATGGGCTCCAGCTGGGGTTAAACTTCATAATAGTAAAGCTGTTGATGGTGAACATGTTTTGAGTTATTGGACTCCAGAAAGTACTAATCAAACCGCTAGAGTTGCCTTGATGCAAATTCCTTCGAGAGAAATTTTACGTACTGTCAATTTATTCCAAGTTAGTGATTGTAAAATGCATTGGCAATCTAATGGGAAATTATTATGTGTTAAAGTTGATCGTCATACAAAATCAGGTAAAACTATTTTTTCCAATTTGGAATTTTTCAAAACTAATGAAAGAGATATCCCAGTTGAAAAATTAGAATTAAAAGATGTGGTGGTTAATTTTGCTTGGGAACCAAATACTGAAAGATTTATTACTATTAGTAGATTAGATGATGGTAATCCGAATCCTGCTATTCCAAAAAATACCATTTCATTCTATGCACCAGAAGTTACCAAAGGTGGAGTTAATCACAGTCTGAAAAAGAAAGGTGGTGCCGCCATTGCTGCTGCTGTTGCTGCTGCTGCTATTAATAATCAACTGTCAACTAAATATAAGGCATACACCAAAATCGAAAACAAACACTCAAACACTATTTTCTGGTCACCAAAGGGAAGATATGTTGTTGTTGCTACTATTTCAAGAACTTCTGGTGAATTGGAATTTTTCGATGTTTCATTTGATGATGAAACTAATAAAAAATCATTACCTGCTAATGTCAAATTATTAAAGACCGATAAATTTTCTGGAATGACCAATATTTCTTGGGATCCATCAGGTAGATTTGTTGCTGCTTGGTCAACTTCTTGGTTACATGCCATTGAAAATGGTTATAGACTTTATGAATTCACTGGTAATTTACTAAGAGATGATTCAATTGATCAATTCAAAGATTTTGTTTGGAGACCAAGACCACCATCTTTATTGACCAATAGTGATAAAAAGAAGGTCAGATCCAATTTACGTGAATATAGTGCACAATTTGAAGAAGCTGATGCTATGGAAGCTGATGCTGCTGTTAAAGAAATCATTTTGGCTCGTAGAAAGGCTTTGGAAGAATGGAGAAAGTACCGTGCCAAACATATTAGTAAACAAGGTAATTCCAAGAACGAAGTTCAAGCAGAAATTATTGAAGAAATTAAAGAAGAGATTATTGAAGAAAAAGAAGAAATTGTTGAATAAACGAATTACCGACAAAAGAAAGTTTTTTAATCCATAGTTATAATAGTACTTATATATATATATATATTATTATTATTATTTTTACATGTATCATTTATAAATTCTATACTTTTTTGGTACGTAATTGTAATCCATGCCATTTTTTAATTTCATCTTTTAAAATTTCATTAACTAATCGATGTTGTTTAATCATAGTTAATCCTTTGAATTTTTCACTTTCAATAAATATTGAAAACATCGATCCACAACCTCCTGATACATCTTTAATTTTTAAATTCACTGGATTCAATTCTTGTTGTAAAATATTATAAATTTTCAGTTCATATTCATCCATTGGTTCTGATTCTTCTTGAGGAGTCGAATAGTTACGTTTCGATGACAAAAACGGCGATATGGTTCTTTGATTAATACTGCTGTTATACTTGTAGATATTACTCAAACGAATATTTCTTATTATATTATTTCTAATCATGATGGCAATAAAAAACTGAATAGGTAAATTGAGAATAAATGGAAAGAGTTATTGGTTATCTCTTCATCGATTCATGCAAAAAGTTTTATTGATTCTGAATTCAATTGAAGAATTTTTTTTTTTTTTTGTTTGTTTGTTTGTTTGTTTGTTCCAAGCTGACAAATAAAATGTCGTGTATTAAAAATCTTCTTAAATAAAACAGTTGCGAATGGAAATGACTTGATTCAATGCAACATATAATTAATAGTGTTGATATATAACTTAATGGACAATGGCATGGAACAGAACATATCTACTTAACTGTCAGTGGGGTGTAATTGATTTGGAAACTACCTCATGAAAGAGTTAGAAGTAATTTTGATAACTCATAGGACAAGAACAACAGTGGTGTCCAATAAGACACGATATTTATTTATCCAACCTAATGAATAATTAACTTATGGACTGGTGCTCCTTTTATTGAAAAGTCCATTTTGGGACAGTGATAAGCCAATGTCATAAAACAGTGAGGGAATTTTACATTGTATGGTTTAAAGCCAGACATATATTATCATCATCGGTAAATAAATCACCGAGACCAACAAAAAAAAAACTCCCCAGAAAACAAATATAATAGTTAACGTCCTTATTGTTTGAATTCAAAAGTATATGTTTATTAACAATCATGCCTCCTATTTCCGACATTAATGTTATAGTAAATTATCTTTCCTAGCCAAAATTCTTTAACCCCACAAACACAAATAATTATGAACCCGATGATCGAGAAGAAAAGTGATTGTTTTATTTCCCGCATCAATTAAAAGTCATGTAAAATTCAAAGATAATTTATTGATCAATTACTTGAAAGATCGATCTCGAGACAGGGAGAACCATTCATTGATGACCAGTTATATTGGTATTACTGATGCCAACAAAGCCATTCTGAACTGAAGCCCCGAAACAAGGGTCACACGAAATATGTATATTTCTTTGAAAGAAGGGACGAGATATTTATGCTTAAGAATGAGATAGAGGAAAACAAATAAGCGATTAAATGTAAAACTGATGAACCATAACCCCAAGTAGCATAAGGATATGTATAGAAAAAAGCCTACAATTACTGATCAGGTGTAGATTAAGCCACTATGTATTAAGAGCAAACTGATTAAATATGATCAATCTAAACAGTAGCTCATCCATCCTTAAAGACTACTCTCGGTTGAAAATACCGATTGATCACAATGCATCGTTTCCGAAAACCGGTTTCTTTTTTTTTAAAAAAAAAAAAAAGATTTAAAGCAAACACATAATATACGGCGGATTAGTAAAATTTATCTCCGAAGAAAACTCTTTGCACGGGGATACTAAAAAAAAAAAACGGCTCGGAGATATTACCAAGACGGTTAAATTCATTGCCACAAAAAAAAAAAAGCGCATACTTATTATTTGTCAACCATTCCCAATAAGGAAAGACCGAAAAATTCAATTCTACCATTTAATACTTTTCAAAATGATGAAAGAAATAGTCCATACAATCAAATCACATAGGTCAAATTATCCTAAAGTCTTTTTATTTAAGATAAGCAGTTGATTTAAAAGGTTTCCTCAAGTATGTAGTCCGCACTATTCTTTTTTTCTTTCTTTTTTTGGTTTCATCGTCCGTCGTCGTCGTCGTCATCGCCACAAAAAAAAAAGGCACTAAACTCAATGCAAATTAAGTCTAACTCTACATTAGGAATCTTTTTTTTTAACGTTTGACTCAATTAGTATTCTTTTACAAATATAGGGAAATACGAAAGGTGTAACTGAGCAAAAAACAGATATATGTAAGGGAAGGGGGGGGTGGGGGAAAGGACGGATGTTGTTTCAATAGTTAGTCCAACACCAATCAAATAATTTGATATGTCAAACCCAGAGATACATGTATTCTAATAAAGTTAATTCAACAAATATGAAAAAAAAGAAGTACTACTGTAAAAATTATATACGGATGTATGTGGATTAGTTTACGTCAGATCCAAAAGATCATTTATTTAGTAAGGTTATAAAAAGTAGAAAAAGTAATTTTATAATTGCTGTTGAAGATCAAATTTGCTTTTCTTGTTTGATTTGCGCGTTTCTAGAATCAAGTGGCTCAACAACATCAACAACAGCAACAAACAACAAACAACAAACAACAGCCACAACACAAAGAAGAATATTGAGCAACAGAGCAGAACAAAGTTGAACAGGTCAAAACTCAACTAAACCAAACTGAATCAAAAATTGATATCATTTGAAAGGAGGAGGGAGGAGCGAGATGTGTAGTAATGGAAAGGGTGGAACAGCTATATAAACTAAATCCACATCTATATACATACATGTATAGCTCCCAAAGTTCTAGAAGAGAATCTAAATTCCAAATTTTAATGAACTATTTTATCAAATTAATTACAAAACACTGATAGCAATGGAATTCCATTTGCTATTACATAACTCCTCAAGCATAAGCATAAGCATGTATGTATACATACTTCCCTGGAATATAGATTATGTAATAAATTATAAAATCTCTTTGGTGTGAAAAAAGAAAGAGAAGGAATTACCTAGAACAATTTATCCTAAGATAAGAGTTTATAATGTGTTTATGATTGATTAATAGTTCAACAAAAAAAGGAATCTACAAGACATCAATTGTAGAGATTTATTTATATGAGTCATACTAAACAGTACTAATTAATAATAGTGAAAGAAAAATGATGGATTAAAAATTTTTTGGATAGATCTACACACGGCTAATTATAGAGATGGTGGTGGTGTACGCATATAACGGATATTTACTCGATTGGGATATTATGTTTTTGTGTCCGTGTGTATGTGTGTATTAGTCATCGGATATTTGACTCCAATTAAAAAAAAAAAAAAAAATCCTAAGCAAATTACACAAACATAACAATCGACCCTCTCTTATTTAATTATAAAAACTGAAAAGGAGAAAATGATGTAATTGATAGATAAAATCTATAATAAATACAAACAGCTTTGAAAGTGGTGGTGGTGGTGGTGGTGGTAGTGATATCTATAGAACTAACTTGATATTATCATAAACCTTACAGTTTTAGTACTACCACGTGGATTTTTAAAATCTCAATAGTTTCTATAGTGGTGGTATACCACTACTACGACTGTGGATTCACTCAGAGTAATTCTACTAATTGATGATAGTTGTTGATAATGTTTAGTGGTACTAGAATCATATGTGATCTATTTAAAGGAGGGGAAGGCGAGTGAGTAAAGTCTATTTTTAATAAAAAATAACATCCAATAATAACTTAAATTTTGATAAAACATATCTTAGTTAGTA
>OBUW01000583.1_pt1 | contig 16683 bp, 8 predicted proteins | sample 1475761 | NCBI WGS metagenome assembly OBUW01 (sample SAMEA2579908, study PRJEB22360) | human gut metagenome | biome: human gut; feature: human-associated habitat; material: faeces | place: Denmark | collected 2008/2010
TCATTATCCTTAACATCATCTTTTGTTTCTAAATTGATCTCTGCAATGTCATCACTATTTTCGTCTCCAGTTTTCCTTTTCTTGACCCGGTGTTGTTTCCTGTTCCGACTCAAATACTCTACTAGATCAAATCGAGGATTTTGATAAAGGTTGGGGAGTAATATAGTTTTTGTAATTGTTGGTTTCAAATGTTTTTTGCTGCATTCTTCACCATGACGACAAGAACCAATTTTCGTATAAAAAGAACATAAAACAGCTGGCTTTGACTGTGATGATTGCTCAGTTGTACTCATAATAAATATTAGTGCAATTGTGTTTGATTGATTCTGTGGGGAATAGATGGTAAACTATAGATTAATCACACCCACCCACTTTAAGTTTATTAGACCAAGTTTTTTTTTTTTTTTCATTGTGTACGATTTTTTTCACTCCAAAAAAAAGTGTGTGCAACACGATGTGATTAATCTATCGTCTGGCTACCACCATCTACTGACCAGTGTTGAGCATAATGCCAATATACCTTCCTAGAACTACAATGCCTTAAAGTTTCAGAGTTACAACAGTGAGTAAATAAACAGAAATGTATCAATGAACAAAATAAGGTGTCACGAAAAGTAAGATATTTTAATGAGTCTACTTTCTTTGCAGCCTTCATCGTGGTCGTCAAAAGTTCCATTTTTTTTTCTCTACACCAAGAAGTTGCTTCTTTTTATCGCTGTATTAAAAGGCAAATGGTTCAAACACTTAGTTACTGTTACCTTAAGCGACTATCTATCTAATTATGTAACCTAAATGAGGCTACCATGATGCGTCCTCGATAACTTTAAATTTACTCGATTCTAGAAGTTCGTACTTTCTTTTGTCGCGCCACTCATGTTTTCAAGATTTCCATTATTAAAATTGATGGTAATCTTTACTACTGATTAATCAGTAGATATTTTTAATCAAAATGAATAGCCCCTGGGATACTGAACACACTCTTGTAATATGTTCCATTGGTATTTGTTTATCTTTATTAGTGTATAATAGTAATGGCCCAACACATTGGCGTAATTTGCAGTTATTGTTGAATGTCTCAAAAGTCTCGGACTCGCCTCGAAACCCGGATTTTGATGAGTTTTGTAAATAATTACCGATCATCTACTAAATTCCAATATAAATCAACTCAGGCACTACCTTGCTGCTTCTAGGATAAAGGGAGGGTTGTACAAACCTTTGAGTATGGGCTGAGAACAGTTCAACTTCATCTCATCAAAAAGACCGTGATTTGCGCTTTCTACACATAGTTGTATGTTAAACAAGAGATAAAACTAATAGAAAACTGGTGATGATTAGATATTTGCCTTAGGTGTTTTGAACTGGAAGCGTTTTGGGTGCGGCATTCTCGGATTTTCCAATCATACCATATTTGTTTATGGTGGTTATGTGCCAAGCCCAAGTACTTACTCCTTGTTTTTTGGTACTTTGCACCCCTGTTGATTGTAGTCAGATCTTGCATTCCACATAAAGGCTGCATAAAAGAGAGAGAAAAAAAAAAGCCACTATTTTTTATCACCACGGAACACACATATTTTATGTACATTTCAAACGAGATGATGATGACAACACCAGACTCACTTGATAATTTGCAAACCGAATATATGTATGGTTTAAAACATGTTCAATAATACGAAATTTCTGGTGAGGTGAAAAGATGCAGCAAGCAATAAAACACACATTTCAATAATTCTTGGCAAAATCCAAGATCTCGAAAAGCAAGTGAAATGTGTATTAGCCCTGTTTTTACGATATATTATAATATATGAAGTCTATTATATTGTGGTTTAACATATTATATTATGTAGCATATCATGTTATTATATCCTTCATCAGGTACCAACAGAATTATAATAACAGTTGCAAAAACTATACCTCCACTTTTACAATCCCCATTTTAAATTCAATTGATTGTGGAAATTTAGTCCTTAGGAAAAATAGAAATCAAAAAAAAAGAAGAAACAAACTAATAAATAAATGTCGTCACAACAACAGGAACAACAACGACAAAATTTAAAATCAACACACAAAAAGTAATTCTTGCGAAAAAACAAAAAAAAAACAATCACAATATTTAACCGCTATACAGATTGCTAAGTCATTTCCGAGGGTAAAAAATATTATTATTCCAAAATCTATTGCTGCCAGTTGCTACCAAATTTCACTTAACATTTTAGCGGAAACCCACAAACCATTTCCGGTTTGCATAGCCACTAATTTAGATCAAACAAAAAAAGATTTAGTCGAATGCAATGTTTAATTTGTTTATCACTTTTCAAGATCATTTTTCCAGTAATTTCATCATAAACCAGACCAAGACTACATCTGAATAATCACCAGAATCTTTCATATTGGTTAAAGATTAAAACAACAAACTTGATAGAATTATCACTTTTTATGAAGCGTATTCAATTCAATTTTTCACTCGAGTATTATCCCTAACAATGATAATATGACGCGGATTCTGTATTGTAGATTATTATTATAACAATACCCTTGAAAGCACCTTCTTGCATTGCCTTCTTCTTCTTCTTCTTCTTGTATTGCCATTTTTTCTTCCTTTATCTCTCACCCCCTGTTGCCGCCCTTGTTCTACTAACTATTTTTATTTGAAACGTCGTTTTGTGTGATACGGAAATCTGTCTTTTGAATATTGAAACTTATCAAACAAAGTTTTGATGAAATATATACTAGCCATTTCGTCTTCCCCCTTCCTCCTCCCTTGAGAAAATTTTTCTACCATTTTATATCTACCTGAAGTTTGATACCTTTTTTTTTTGAGTTATACTATTTACTTTCACTTCTACTTCATTTTCATTTTAACTCAATAAATTAAACAATTCAAAAGCTGTAGTTAAAGTTTAAGATCCAGAGATCCCACATCTGGTTAAGTTGAGTTTCCATCATTAATAGTATTGTTTTGTTGTTTTTTTTGTTAACATTCATATTTGCATTCAAATTTGGTTTTACAACCACTCAAACTCAAAACTCAATCCATATTCTCAGCATAAACACAGAAGTATACATAAAGTTACACAAGAAATGTTGGCTTGGCTAAGACATCGTATTAGATCTTATAATACTTCCACTTATTCATCAATTTTACCTTCAGCCCTGTTTGGAAAAGTGTACAAAATAGGTACAAAGTTAAACTTTACACTACTTGCCCTTTGCTTACTTTTGGCATGTTCGGTTTTCTTTAATTATTTTTACTTGGCCGATAATAATGGTCTTGATATTGATACTAAAGGAGAAGAAGAAGAAAATGTTTTCAAAGATAGAAAAATGGTTATTTTCCCTAATAATTTTGAAATTACTGATAAAAACTTGCTTGAATATTATCTCAAAACTCTAGAAGAACCATTACATCCACAAGATACAATTTATAGAAACCGATTCATTTATAAAGTACCTGATGTTTCTTATACAAGTCAAACAATAAATTTATTTAGTGGTCTTTCCCAAAATAGTCAATCTTCTAAATGTGAAGACTTATCTTCAAGTTATAGTTTTGACGTTAGTGGTCCTCAAAATAAAAATTGTGATTTATATAAAGTATTAGGGAAATTTTTAAATGATAATAGTGAATATTTCCAAGAAATTTCACCACTTTTCCCCAAATTAAAAGAGATGCTTGTTAAAAAGGAGATTGAAAAACATTGGTTTCAATTAATTGGATCATCAGTATGGTTAGAACAATACGGTGTTCATTTAATGACATCAAGAATTTTCTATTCAAGCACGGGTGATAAAGTGAAACCAGTGGTTTCATTAACTTATGTCCAAGTATTTGATCATGAATGGCGTGAGATTGAAAATGTCGAATTGATAGTTCCTGATGGTGAAGGTAAATATAAACCAATGACATATCCTACGTTTTTACCAATGTCAGTTTATCATAATGAAAAGCAACAACAAGGTAGATTCTATGGAGTAGAAGATCCAAGAATAACATTAGTGAGAAATAAATTAGGGTATGACGAACCCATCATTGTATATAATTCCCATCATCGGAAAATAACTGATGCCAAATCTGATAATGATGGTGAAAGTAATATTCATTTCAAAGCCTATCGATCAATCTTTATGGCATGGTTATGGCAAAATCAAAAGGGGAAAAACAATGTTGAAGAAATTGAAACTGGTAAAATGAAAAATCGGGTTTATGTCAAGAGTAAAGAATTAATAAAACCTAATAATAAAAGAGAAGATAAAGAAAAAAATTGGGCTCCATTTATTAATTATCAACAAAGATTACAACAAGGATTTGATTCTCATGTTTATTTCATGTATCAATTCCAGGATTTAAAAATTTTAAAATGTTCACTTTTGGATGAAGAAGATTGTGTTTGGGAATATCAATTTAATGATAAAAATGGTGCTGGTAGATTACGTGGTGGTACTGAATTAGTCAATATAAATCAATTATTAACCACTTTTGATCATCCAGAGATTAAACGAGTGAAAGATTTAATGCCGCAAAATCGAGAAATTTGGATTGGGGTCGCTAGAGCAGCATTAGAGAAATGTGGCTGTGGTGATAAAATGTATCGTCCAAACATTGTCATTTTAATCAAAGATGGTGATGATCAATATAGATTATCTCATGTTTCTCCATTTGTTGGATTAGGAATTCCTATTTTACCATGGTGGCCTGATAAAGGGTTATGTGATGGTAAGAATTTAATTATCCCTAATGGTATTTCATCATGGCATTTGAATAAAGATGAAGATAATTCCGTTCAAGATTATTTGACCCTTAGTATATCTAGAGCAGATTCAACTGTTGATCTTCTTCATATCAAAGGATTATTAAAGTCAATACTATTTGATGATCCAAACCTGAAATTATTAGAATTGAATGATTATGGGTTTAATAATAAGAATATTGAATGTGCTGTGAAATCTTCAGATGCATTTTGTAAAAAATATGGAAGTGAGTATAAACTCAATAATAACAAAGAGGAAGATAAAGCAAATGGAAATGGAAAAGGGTCTTCGAGTTAGGAAGAGACACCTCCGATTTTACATACAAAAACATAGAATTAGATCAAACCAACATGTCAAGCATATATTCTATTCTAATGTACTTATATAATCTATACATATAATATATATCTTAATAGAGAAAAAGTCAAGGAATAGATGTTGTCCTAGCCATAAATGCATTTTTTATTTTTTATTTCTTACAAGTTTGGCAAAGTTTGTAAATGCAAATAATGATAAGATTGTACTAATCCTTTCCAATGACAAAAAGCTGCAATTACCACCATAACATGAAAGATTTGATGTGAATGACCAAAAATGTCGAATGTACCACTCAGTGGATTATTTAATAATGTATGTTCATCATCTTCAACATGAGTGAATCTTTCAGGAACTCTAGCAGCGTATAATACTGCTCCACCAATATAAAACACCCCTTCCAAAATCAACCATTCAACACCTGCTTTTTGTCTAGTGATTTCAAATCCAAACATATACATTGAATTAACAATAGGCAATGCCCCTGATAATCCAAATAGTATAAACATAAATGATCTAAATGGTCGATATTCATTTGTTGAAAATTTCCGATCCAATGTTAAAACCGTACATACGGTCCCGAAAAACAATGATAATCCAACAAAAATATTTCTATACCAAGGATAATCATAATAAGCAAACAATATAATTGATATTAATGAACAAGTGATAAGAATGACAATTCCAAAATAATCTAATTGATTACCAAATTTTGATACCGGATGAGAATGAGCTTTTATACAATGGAAAGTCGATGACATAAACATACAAAACGTACATGCCAATCCAAATTGAAGAAAATTCAATTTTTCCCAAACTCCAAGATAATTATTATATTTAGGTAAGATATAGTTAATATAATATAATATAACCCAAAATGATATACTCAGGGGTAATAAATGAGAATAAATATTGACAGATTCATTATGTAAATAAGTTAATGATTTGAAACATTCTTTATATGAATTAGTTTGTTTGACATAACCTGATTTAATAAAATGATTATCTTGTTGCCATTCATCTAGTTCATGATAATAATGTAATCTTTTCAGTAATGGAGTGGATTCTAACTCAGTTGAAGTTTGACTATTATCCAGTTTTTGTCTTTGTCTTAATAAAGTATATGAATCTTGCATGATTATAATGATAAGAAGATGAAAACTAATCAAATATGAGATTTGTAAAATTGAACAATGAAAAAAATAAACGAAAAGGAAAATCTATTTACAAAAGAATGAAATAAAGTTGAAAAAAAAAAAAAAATTAAAAGTAAGGGATGAAGGAGATGAGTGTATATTATGTGTTAAAGAAGGTTGCAATAACTCATCTGAGAGGATTTCCCACTTTGGGTAATTACTTGTTGTTGTACGTTGCTATGAGTTTATTTGTGTGTAGTGTAAACTATGTATATATAATTTTTGTTGGGTCAAAAAGAAATCATGATTTGCTTACATAAGGAAAAAAAAAGGGCAAGTTAACCAAAATAAGATTTTAGATCGATGGGATGGATCGATCCACCGACGGACCCGATGGGACTCTTCTTTTAAGGGAGGGGAGGGGGAGGGGCACGATAAAACTTTTATCAGAAGACATTTTGAAGAACAGAGTGCACGTGACCTATATCAACTTTTCAAAATAATATTGTATAATTTTCCTCTATTAACAATGTACATACAAACAATCTATACAACCTGTATAATCTTCTAGTCTATTTAAATGATGGTGTTATTCCTTCACAAATTTCGGAATATTGTTGTAATTTTCTATCAATATCGACTACACCATTTTGGTGGCGTAGTTTCCGTTTAAACCGATCAATCTTCTTATCAAACACTTCACCCGTATAGAAAATTTTCCATTGAGAATCAGGGGCACTCATACATCCACAACATCTTTCAAAATACCATTTGTTTACTGGATTGTTTTTCCGAGATCTCCAGATCAATTCAAATGGATGAGATTGTAAGATGATTTTGAATATAACATCAGCTAAGCCAGGTAAACCTTGATTCTTTTTGGCGATGGCAAACTTATCAAGATAGGCAATCTTTTCACCTTTACTATATTCCCAAGTAATTATTGCGGCTCCATCGTAATCACCAACAATTACCACTGTCGCTATGTTCTTGTTTATACGGTCCAAATAGGGACCTACATCTAAACTCTTTCCAAACGAATCATTTAATAAATCAATCAATTTCTCTTTGTTCACCAATTTATCATCAAACAAGTTTTGCATGGTCAAGTCTTTGTCATAATTGTCAACGTCAAATATTTGTACTTCAACACCTTTCTTGATAATAGTAGTGGACAAATGTGGAGTTCTATTGGTGGTGCTTGGTAAAGAAGACGATATAATGGCTCTATCAGTAAGGACATTGTAAATTATAGGATTCAATTGATCGATATTTATTGACATGATTTCCGGGGTGGTAATAATGCCTGTAGTTTCATCATTACCTGATTTTTCATTTATATATGATAAAACATTGTTCATAGTATTCAAATTATCGACATGAGTGTCACGATATTTGGGTTCAATATGTCCAATAAATAATTCGGAAAGAATATCAGAATATTCTTGTGACAAGTTTATGAAAACATGACTAGTTTGGTGTCTTTCTATAGAAGGTATTCCTCCAATGGGATCTATCATAACTATTTTCTCAATGGATAACAAATCAGTAGTTCTTTTTTCAATCAATGCTGAACTTAAACCTAACAATAATTTATCTGAGGCAAGAAATTCTTGTTTTGAAAGATCTGCATTATAGACAATTGGTTGAATTATGGGGATAATCCCCTGATACAATGGAATAAGTATCAGTTCTAAACTATCCAATGTTGGTACCCCTTTATGTGACGTAAATAATGACCGTAAAAGTGTCACTTTCAAATCACTTTCTTCTTCAGGATGTCCCAAATAATTGAGCATTTTGTTACCTTGATTAATCATGTAAAGTTCATTATTTTTATAAGAATCCAGAGGTAAATGATCGTAATCTAACATTATAATTGGTGAAATACCCAAAGTTATTAATCTTTTAAAAGTTTCAGCTATACCTTTCCATTGTTTAATAGTTATTTTTGTGAATTTGATTTTGAAAATGGCCAATCGAAGAGGTACTTTTTGTAATTTTACATCTTCTTTATCATAAACATTTATAAATGGATTCAGTTGATTAAGAAATCTATTTATAAATAATTCTCGTTGTGAATCTCTATTAGTTAATGACAGTTGTTCATTTTTGATTTTAATACTTTTATTAAAATCTAAATCATCATTGAAATCAAATTGATTTTGGTATTTAGTTAAGTAATTCTTGGCTTCACGTTTTGTAGTAGTTGATTTTAAAATTGATAAGATCAAATTTCTTTTGGCATCTGTGGTCACCTTATGAGTCTCTAGATTGGATATGAATTGTCTATTTAATGTTTTCAATTTACTCATACTGGTTGGGGTTGGTATGAATAATTAAGTGTGTCAATTAGTTGTGGGTGACTCACAATATTTATATTCACACTTGATTTGGTTGTTAGAGGGATTTTTTTTCCCCTTTGTTTCTCAATTGCATCTCTAATTGGGCATTTCACTTTTAAGACACCACAGTTTTTTTTACTATCTCTTCAACTCATAACTTCTAGGTTATTTATCATAGTTGTAATACAAGAGGTCATGGTATTATGAACTTACCAGGTAGCTGGTATGTGTATTTTAGCTATACTGTAAGTATTGCTACATATATCGCAGCTAAGTAATAATAGTGCCTTATTTTTGGTTAACTTGTCACGTATCTATTCTCTCTTTATACTTTAATCTATACATCTTCATCATCTGAAGCATCTTCCATATCCTGGTCGTCAGCATTTATTGTATTACTTTGTGTTGTGTCATATAGTTGTCTTAATTTGTTCATCACGGGGATCACAAATGGTCTTAATTCATTAATTTCTAACAATGATAATCCATTCAATTGTATATTTGATTCATTCAATTCTTTTAACCCTTTTTTCGATTTGACTAATCTAGTTTCTCTTAAATCTTGAATCACCGACCTTAATTGATCAACGGGATCCAGTAAATCATCTGGAGCTTTTTCAAGTAATATTTTAGAAAGTTCTAGCCAATTCCAAGGTAAATCACTAAATTGTAGTGGTTTACGTATTTCATCTTCGTATCGTTCTTTTAAATATGCCACTGTTAGCCATTTTGGTGGAACTATACTACATTTGTCTTGTGATTTTAAAATTAATGCTACCCATAATGGAACCAATTCTCTTCTCATGGCTCGTAGATTCGGTATACTTGTCTAGAATAAAAATGAAAATGAATGTTAGTTGAAATGTCAGGTGGTGGTGGTGGTTTTTTTTTAGATTTCAAAAACTATACATACTCCTATGAGATCAATTTTCTTGATTGAATATCTTGGTAAAATGGTTATGAGTTCATTTTCTGCCAAAAAGGTAATTTCTGATGGCATAAGATTCCCTTGAAGGTTTTTTGGGAGTACCATGACGGGTTAAGGATTATTTGTTAATGGTTAAAACTAGATAGTAGTAGTCTATATTTAATTTAATTTTTTTTTTTTGACACCTTGTGCGAAAGATCTCTGTTGGTTTGTACACTATTTTGTGTCAGAAACTGATCAATGAAAATGATGGTTATTATGAGAATGGAAAATTTTTCCATCACACATCAGGTGATGACAGAACTAAACTATATTGTGTAGTATAAATAAGGGTATGAAATACCAACATCCCAGAATATCAACGAGATAGAAGGAAGGAGTTTCAATATATATCTTGTGAATAATAACTTCGTTCTAATTCACTATACACAACTAGACGTGTACACGCTCAATCTCAGGTAAAGAAAGTTTATATTCCATCAATCTCTCTCGATGTTGTAAAGAGACGCGTCAATTAACAATAAACTCTAATTTTGTTTTTCTTCTACAAAACTACCAAACATAATCATGTCAAGGTAAATTACAATGATATTTAATTACGTAAATACTTCTATACCCTTATTTATATTTATTCATTTTCTTCTTATACGTGGAAGTTCTTCCAGATGTCATGGCCTTGGCCCTTTTAGCAGGTTTTGGACCTTCACTATCTCTACTATACGGGTCAAATCCACGTCTCTTTCTATCATTTTTCTTTTTTGTATCTTTCAATAATATCTTGTCAGCATTAGCATAGTCAATCTCCTTTTGATCTTCTTGTGGAACCTTTTTGTTGTTGTTATTATTCTTTTTGTTTGGTCGAGCGTTCCGTTTTCGAAGGGTTATAAGTTCATTTGGATCAATCTCCTTATCATTATTGAACAAAGCAGCTTGTCCTGAAATTTTAGGAGCTTCATCAGAAGCCTGTGGAGTACTTTCAGAAGCGTCTTCTTCAGATTGTTCATCTTCTTCCTCCTCTGCTTCGTCTATATCTTCGATATCACTTATAGGGATAGTGATAGCCAAATCAGTGGCAGCTGTCAATTCTTTCCATGTAGCTTCAAATCTCTTCTTTGACACATCATTAAAATTATGCTTAAAAACTTTTTCATCTCTAAATTCCAAAGTGAACAATGCTTTGTTGTGATATATATTTCCAAATGCTTTGGATTTTTGAGTCAACAATGTAGATGTTTCAAACACTTGGGTAGTATTTGTAAGCAATCTATCAAACTCATTAGCTACACTTGCAGCGTCAATGGAGTTGTCATCTTGTTCTTCACTTTGTTGTTTGTTCCATTGATCAACCAAGTCCCAATCATTAGCTTCAGTTTCTTTTAAGGTTTTTTCAATCAAGTTTGCTAATTCTTTCGCATTGATTCTAACTGCATCAGAAATACGATAAGAAACATTGAGCACTTTATTCAAATCCACTGGTGATTCCAAGTTAGCTAAACTAACAAGCAATTGATTAGGCATGATATACCTCACGGATTCATCCTGTTTTTTAGCCATCAAATCTCTCCATTTATACAAAACTTCAACCACTGGACGCTTGAAATGAGGAACATTGTATTGTAATACAATAGATCCCCATGGTTCCTTTGGATTGAATGCCATTACTGGACATGTAACTTTGTTGGAAAATGTATTAGTCATAGGTCTATATTTCGTGTATTCAAACCTTCTCTTAGCAACTTGTCGTGAGTCATACAATACTTGAGATAATTTCTCTGCGTCAATCAATTTATTTTTCAATTGATCATATATGAATAACAAAAAATGGGTATCTGATCTTGCATATGCCAACATTGGTGGTGATAAAGGTCTAATTCTCCAATCTGCTAATTGATATTGTTTAGATGTTTTGAAATGAGCATACACTTCTAATAAATATGCCAAGGAGAATCTTGGAAATCCAAGTGCTCTTGAAGCATGAAAAGTGTCAAATAATGAAACAACATATAACCCCAAATCTCTTTGCAACCATATTATATCCATAAATGCTCCATGGAATACTTTAACAATATTAGGGTTGGCAAATACTTCATTCAATACGGTCAAGTCATCACGTAAGGCAAGAGTATCAATAATCCAATCTTGTTCACGATTGGAAATTTGCATTAAACATACAATACCATAATATGATCGATAATCGTGATGTTCCAAATCAACCGCAATTTCAGTCAGTTTTTTCAATTCTTGTACCATTTTTTGTAACTCTTTCACGGTGTCTACCCATATGGCCTTGGTGGTAGACCAATCTTTTGGTGGAATAGGATCAGATTTAGCTAGTATGGCATCAGGATAAGGTTGATTATCAATTTCATATTCATAAGGTTGGGCATAAAATGGAGGATCAATAATCTCAATTGAGTCCTCATAAACCGGTTCTGGATTAATCAAAGAATCATTGAATGGTACTAATGCATGAGGTTTGGATGAAAGTTTTGGTTTGAAAGGTCCTGATTCTGAATTATCAATAGGGACTTTGAATTTTAATTGTGGTTTTTCTATTTTCGATGCCTTTTCATTACTTATTGTTGTTGTGGTAGAAGTTTTACCATTATCAAGGTATTCTAATTCTTGATCTTTGGTGATCCCTTTTGCTTTCCGTTTTGCTTGAACAAAAGTAGAATCAATCTTATCAAAAATTGAATCGATTATTCGTGATACAGGTTTCCAAGATACTTCGCCCGTCACGTTTTCTTCACCATATTCAATAGCTTGAAAATCATTAGGGTCATCAATGGCTGCTCTAAGTAAATCATTACTTATATTCAACAATCTTTGACTTTGGTCATCAATTTGTTGACCTAAATCCTTGTCCACTGTTTTATAGAAATTGACATCCTGTGCTCCCAATGAACTAGCAGCTCTAATGGTGTTCATTAATTTCGGGAATATTTCCTTGAAAACATCTTCACTTTCTGATGACATGGTAATGAGTTGAGCTTTCAAAAATGAATGGTAAAGAACGTTAAAAGGTTCTATCTGGTTGTTGGTTTTGTTGTATGCTTCTACTAATTTTTTTTTTCTTTTGTATTGGACTATGCTTCACTAATAATATTTTGTCTACTTTATTGTCACCCATACAAATTTTTCTTTCTCATCTCATCTCATTAACCTCTACTCAAATTTTCTTTTCGCTCTCTAAAACTTGGTTTACTAATCAAATTAATTTCATCACATTATTATTGATTATTATAATAACAACAACAACAAAGTTAATAAAAATGTTTACTTGTAATACATGTAACTTGCAGTTTCCTGCTGCTGAAGATCAAAGAAGTCATATGAAATCAGAATGGCATCGTTATAATTTGAAAAGAAGAGTGGCTCAATTACCACCAATTACAGAAGATTTATTCAATAGTAAAGTATCTACATTGACAAACACGGAAGAGACAAAACAGAAACAATTAACAAAGAAAGAACAAAGAAGGAAAGAAAAGGAAGCAATTTTAGAACAAAAAAGACAAATATTAGAACAAGCTAAAAAGGCAATGTTAGCAAAAATGCAAGAAAATGGTGGTGAATTGCCGTCACTTAAAGAAGAATTTTCAAATACCGACAGTAATAAAGAACAGCAGCAGCAACAAAAAGATGAAGACGATAAAGATGGTGATAAACTAGAAGAGGAAGAAGAGATTACTCCGGAACAACATGAGGAAAAGATGTTAGCTCAAAAACTTGCAAACAAATTGGAGATTCCTCCAACAACATGTTTATTTGCTCATCCTAAATATAATCATAATTTTGATACCATTGATGAAAATATCGAACACATGTTCAAACAACATGGATTATATATACCTGAACGAAAATATCTTATTGATAAACAAGGTCTTTTAGAATATTTGGGTGAAAAAATTGGGTTTGGATTTTGTATTGTTTGTAATTATCAAGGAAGAACTGCTGAAGCTGCAAGAGAACATATGCAACAAAAGAGACATATGAGAATTCCATATGAAACTGAAGATGAAAAATTAGAAATTTCTAAATTCTATGATTTCTCTTCAACTTATGATAATAATGTGGTTGTCGTGGATGGTAATGGTGAAGAAGAAGATGGTGATTGGGAAGATGTGAGTGGAGAAGAAGAAGATGATGAGGACGACGATGAAGAACTCCCACCAGTTGAGAGAGATGCTATATATCAACATGGAAATGAATTGCACTTACCTTCGGGTGCTGTGGTGGGGCATCGTTCGATGGCTAGATATTATAGACAAAACTTGGCCCCAGATAGAGAATTATCTGAAGGTCAAGGTACAGTTATAGCTGCTGAAACTAGACATATGTTGACATTGAAAGATAGAGAAGAATTGGCCACCAAAAAGAGAACTTGGAAGAAAGAAAAGAAAATGGAAGACCTTAATGATAGAAGAGCTGCTAAGTTTATTAATAACCAACCTCATTTCAGAGATCCATTGTTACAATAAATTAAGTATATTTTATTTCTATACAACGTTTATAGTAATATAATTGTCTTTAAAACAACAATACTATTACTGCCAAAATAAAATCAATCAATACATTGACAAATAAAATCCAACTGCCAAAGAATAACAATTTGGGAGAAAAAACTGTCCATATAAACAAATGAAATCTCAAATTAATACAAGACCCAACTAAATTTACTGCTGATACGGTGTAGAAAAACAAACTGATCAATGACTTGACTAATAAAATTGATTTCTTCAATCCAGTGTAATGTAATAAATCAGTAGTAGCTGGTCCATTGAAATTCAATAAACTTGGTTCATAAAGAAGTTGTAATCCTGAAAGTGACCAAAAAATCGGTCCAGCAAAATTCGATACAAAGGTCAATAACCCCACCAAAAACACATTGTATGCCTTGACTCCATTATATGCATTTGACAAGTCCACAGTAGCTAACAGATTTGTGTTACCCATACAGAAAAAAGTCAAATTTTGTAAACAAAGAACAGTCATTGTCACTGTTAAAATATATTGATCAATTCGATTGGTCTTGCGATAAATTAATTTTGATAAAGCAAATTTGGCAAACATCAATGCCAAAAAAATTGGGATATTTTCATGTCTAGTTTGATGTATAAGGTAAATTGTCATAATGTTTGTAATATCAGTGATTGTTCCATAACGGATTTTTCTGATTTTGCCAATTATCACACGAGAAATCACCAATAGCAATAGAATAATTGTGGTGAATTTTGATAATTGGATACTAACACTTTGTAATTGAAACTTCAATTCATTATCTTCAAGAGTTGCACTTGACAAATCTATATGATGTGATTCTATAATCCACAAAAGAAATCTATTGAGCCATTTTGGTATTGTGTTACCATCAATGTAGTATTGCAATAATTTGAACAGGAATGACACTGAAGTTGCCACAAATACAACAATAAATGAAATCAACCCACCAGGGTCTTTCACATCTGGTAATCGTTTCCCAAAAGAAAATGCAAATGTTGGCACTAAGCTTCCTTGTATGTATATACACAAAGTAAGCACAAAATAGGTTAAAATTATAAGCCCCCACATTAAATTTGGATTAGAATGTGACAAGTAATAAGCAATGTTGTATTGAGAAGAATACTTTTGACCACTATTGTTCCATGATCTCATAAATCTAATACAAGCAAATAAAACTCCAAAGGAAATAAAATTTTGTAAACTTTTAAATGTATCAAAAAAGGTAATTGCTAAAAACAAAAGTGTTGCTGTTGTGAAAAAATACCAAATCTGATGCTCTTCTTCGATTAAAGATGATCCATGGAAATGCAATGAATACAAAACAACAAACAATTCATAAAACATCACTGAAGAAATATTCATATTTGATGCTGTCAAAAAATACCGATTAAACACCACAATCACAGCTAGAGCAGTAATTACTAATATTAATGCACCGGCATATATGTCTTTATAACCATAATTTGTTGCTGAAGAAGCCATTTCTGATTGAATATCCTGAAGAAATTCATAATAATCAGCAATTGGGTGTTGTTTAGCTTGTAAATTTTCCCATTGTGACCAGACTTTTCCGGATGGTCCATATTTTGCTTCATACAAGTTCATAATCTGTGCACAATTCTCTAATAATATTTTGATTCTCTGGTTTTCGGGCCAAATCTCGAGTATCTCTTTGGCAATAACACCAAGTGAGTTTTTAGGAATCGGGAAATTCAATAAAGCTGCTAATGTGGGTACTAAATCGATTTGGCTGATTTTGTGGTGATACGAGTAGTCTGAATTATACGGTAATGGTGATTCACCTTTGTGGTTAAATTTAGGAGAAATAAATGAAAGTGCAGCTGATGTTTCACCAAGTGACGAACCACCGTGGTTGCCTATTTCATTCATCCCATGATCTCCCATTAAAACTATCAATGTATCGTCATTCTTGGTGACGTATGTGTACAACCTTTGTAAAATTTTATCCATTTCTATTTGTTTCGGTTTCATGTATGGTGATTCTGGTCCACCTTTATGGCCAATATGATCTAATCCTAAATAATGTAGAATTAACCCATCCCATTTGTTACTACTCAATTGATCATCTAAATGGCGAGTCACATTATTATCAACTTCAGTGAAATCACTAACAAAGAAGGAATTGGTCCCTTCAAATTCTGTAAATTGATCTTGAAATAATTTTAACCATGTGTCATCTCCGAAAAAATTTATTGTCTTATTATTTGAATGTCTAAATTGATGAACCCATGAGTCTTGGTTATGTAATCCCTGTGAATCGTCTTGATCATCAGCGACATTTAAAATCGCGTCTAAAAAGTTTGGTGTACCTCCTGTGGTGATACCTTTTAAACGTGGTAATGTCACTGTTGGTGGATTGGAAAAGGCAGTAAATGGTAAGGCGTGACCTTGGTTTATCAATTGGTGCAAAAACAGGAAATTTGATCTGTCACTGAAACAAAAATCAGATCTCATTGCATCTACTACCATAAGAATAAATTTATTGAATTGTGGGTTTCCATATTGATCAGAAAATGGAGATTTCGTTGAATCTTGAAATGAGTTGAACCCCGGAAGTACAACTTTGGATGGAAAAAAACCTCTTAGAAATACAAGAAATCCAATTATATTGATTATAGTCAAAGAGACTTGAACAACCCATCTAGAATTTAGTGAACCGGACATTGACTAAGGTGAGATTGTTAGA
>OBUW01000584.1_pt1 | contig 16677 bp, 7 predicted proteins | sample 1475761 | NCBI WGS metagenome assembly OBUW01 (sample SAMEA2579908, study PRJEB22360) | human gut metagenome | biome: human gut; feature: human-associated habitat; material: faeces | place: Denmark | collected 2008/2010
AAGCTTGGGCCAGAGCCAGAGCCAGAGCCAGAGCCAGGGCCAGAGCCAGGGCCAGAGCCAGAGCCAGAGCCAGAGCCAGGGCCAGGGCCAGGGTCAGGGCCAGGGTCAATGGCTGACGTCCCTAAGCTCAAGGGAAATGGCCAATCCCAGAGCAGGGTCTAAAGCCAAAACCCGTAGTATGGCTATGCTGGTAACAACACCGGAAGTCAGGGCCCAGTACTCTGGACCACTCTACAAGAAGCTCAAGGGTTTTGGGTAGCAGTCAATTGAATTGGCTGTGCCAGGTTCACCACTGGCGACATGATTGGTCCTGGTGTCTCACCCAGTTCTGAGGCCAATACAACTTCTGGCTAACCAGCCAGAGTGTATGGCAGGCCAGCTTTTAACTTGGTGGCAAGACTGGTTGAATTATCACTGTCAGTGATGTTCCTCAGCCAAAGTCAGGGTTGGCAACAGGAACAAAATCCACATTGTTTCCAAAGCCAGCTCAGTTGTTTTGCTGTGTGAAATCTCAACATATTAAGCTAGAGGCAACTGAGGAGACATCGCGAGACAGTACCAATGAGACCAGGAATGAATACGAGTACCTGTCATGGAAAAATTGTTTTACAGTATTTTTATACTATCTTTGTTGATTTAAGGTTTAAGGACTATGTTGGTGATGTCAAGTGCTTCAATCATTGGATTCGAAGCTTGGCGAGAAGTAAATACACGAGCTTTCATCAGCATGTGATGTTAAAAGTGTATAATGAGTTGAAATTATAAGTAGTGAGAGAATTTTCTAATAATAATAATAATAATAATAATTTTTATAAATCAACTAACAAAAATGAATCAATCAAACAATGAATCAAATACAGAAAGACGCAACTCTATTGAGGAGGAGGATGCTTTGCATTATCATTATCATGAATATTCGGTGTCGCAAGTGCAACACGAAAAGAATAAACAAGAAATCTCTATGGTAGAGATTGAAAGGTTAAAAAAAGCCAATTCTGAGTATAGGGATCTGATTGACAAGATTAAGGAAATTCTTATAGTCAATGACCAGAAAATTGACCTGCAAAAGGAAGCTTTTTCTCTGCTTATGAAAAGTGCATTGAAACAAGTTGATAAAAATTATCAATTAAAAATTGAGATGAATAAGTTAAGGAAGGAGTTGGTAGATGCTCAAGCAAGATTGGTTGAATTCAAAGATGAATGGTGTATTTTTGGTCCTGAGTTGAAAAAAATTAGACGTCAGAAAAAAGTATAAATATATGATGGAATGTTGTTAAAATTGTAATAATTTCTCTCTGATAAAAGTGCTAGCGAATTAAAAAAAACAAATTGCTGAATTGTTGCTTATGGTTGATGGATTGGAGAAAAAGTTAGTTGGTTGAATCTGAAAAGAAAAATCAGGAATTGAATGAATTAGTAAATAAATGGAACGCTGTTGGTGAAAAGGTTGGGTGAATCAATTGATAATATCAATCAACTCACTTTAACGATAGAAACGCCATTTAATTTGGCAAATTTTCAATTGGAAGAAATTCAAAGCATTATTCGAACATATTTTTATGACATTGATTCTATTAATGATATTAATAGAAATATTAATATTGAGGTAATAAAATATCACTCATTGAAAGAGAGTGTTCAAAGTGGAGAACCAAGAAATTAAGAAAGAAAGAAAGAAAGAAGAATAAATAAATTTGAATATAATTTTCCTTTTTTCTGTTGGAGGAATTAATTGTTGTATTTATATGAGAGAAAGAACTTGGAGAGTGAAACTGTCGTGTAATAACAATATATATCTATATCAAATGTTGTTGATTGAGTAATTTGTACACGTGTTGTGAATATAGCTTATGCTAATTCTTGATTAGTATGGAAAGCCTAATAAGGTTATATTATACACAGGCCGACCACCTTAATATAGTTATTGTTAAAAAAATTAATGTTGTTGAGTACTATTGTCATTGTTAAATTAAAGTGTTAGGTTGAGTTAATTAGTTAGTGAAAAAGCAACTAACTACCGTATGAAATTAATGTATTAAGGTTAATTCCTATTAAGGATAAAACAAAGAGTGTGTTGTTGTTGTTGTGATAATTGTAATGCAAGCTTAGAAGGAAGAATATCTACGAATAAAAATCATTCTAATGTGGGGTTAAACTAAATATGTTGAATTAATATCATAATGTGATTTACATGAGAAATAGATTATATAGAAAGTGACTTAATTAGTGGGTGTATTAATCCTCGACACATGACCACAAGAACAGGGCTTAATCATATTGTGAAGAGTGTGTTAGAAAGAGGAAGGGGCTTGTAAGTATTGTAGAATTCCCTTTAGAGACTAACCACTAACTAATGAAGATCCAACGATCTAAATATATTCAATATAGAGTATAATACCACCTTCATATTTTATACTATACTTTTACATCAACCTATCTTTAATTTCTGTCAAGTTTAATCATGTCTACCTCACCTGCTACTGCTGCTACCGTGGATGGTGATGGCCAATTACAACACTGCATTTAGCTTAAGTCAGTAAGAGATTCTTAGTATACACTTTCTCAAAGTGTAACTACTACACGACAGAAACTTGAGAGAGAGAGGAACTAGTAGCATGAAAGAGTAGTTGGATCACATAATAACCAATTTAATCGTTGCAACAAGCAAAAGTAATGAAAACTTGTTTGAACAAGTTATTCATGTACAAATAAAAGAACAAATTAAAACACACAATATATTCCCATTTTATAACGTATAAACAAAAGTTATACAGACATGTGCCGTAATACAGCTTTTGGCTCTTGTTTGGATTGAAAGGAGTATTTATTTGAGCAGTTGTAGTTCCCACCAATGATTAACAAGGCTCCAATCGAAATAGCGTGTTGCCGATTTGTCAAACAAATTCAATTTCCAGGCTATACTATGGAAAAAAAAAAGTATCATTCTGTTGATTGTCTTTTTTTATAATCTGCAATCCAGGACTTGTCATGTAATAATGTCTAACTTCTCATGAAACACCTTCTTATCATTATTGTGACATTCAAAGGTTTCCTTAATTAAGTATTTAGGATATCTAATATTGTTGTGACTTTATCTATTAACCAAACTGGACAGAATTTGAAAATGGATCTGGGGGGGGGAACATTTACTCAGCTCTGAGGATCAATAAACTATTCTCTTTCTTTTTATTTCAAAACCTTGCAGTACCATGGAATTATATCAAGCCATGTTTTAAATTGATCAGTAGTCTAATCGGGCTTCAAGGGAAAAGGTGGTTTACTCGCTTAACGATACTTTTGACATTTCTACTACTTAGATTGTAAGAGAGCATTGGTAGCATCAAAAACACACAAAATATAATCATTTTCCCAATTGGGAACAATTCAAAATAAAAACAACTTTGATGCGAAGAACTTCAATATTTTAGCTAATTATATCAAAATTGGAATGGAGTCTCTACTACTACATGCTTTTCTCAATGAAATTACGTTAAAACTTTTACTTCGTCTTCTTCCATTTTTTTTTTATATTCTTTACTTTTTCTTTAATTTTTTTTTGTCATTCCTTATTTAAATTTCCAGAATACCCTTTAAACTACATAATATCATGAAGAATCCATTTGACAGTGGCAGTGACGATGAAGATCCATTTCTTAGTAATCCACAATCTGCACCATCAATGCCCTACGCAGCATATACTAGTGACAGAACATCGCCCCGCAAGACATACCAACCATTGAATTTTGACAGTGAGGACGAAGATGCTAAAGAAAGCGAATTTATGGCTTTCCCACTGTCGACTAGTGGATCTCCATTTCACCAACAGCAATCCCCAAGACAATCACCTAATATTTTTTCCAGAAGTACTGCAAGAGCAGCAACCTCAAAGCTGAATATGAGCATATATGATAATACCCCGAACTTACAATTCAACAAAAGCGGCGCAGCCACACCAAGAGCACAATTCACATCGAAAGAATCTCCGAAAAGACAAAAAACTACTGAAGTGACCATTGACTTTGACAATGATGATGATAACAATCACACCTTAGAATTTGAAAATGGGTCACCTCGTCGTTCATTTCGTAGTAGTGCTATAAGCAGCGAAAGATTTTTGCCTCCTCCACAACCAATTTTCTCTCGAGAAACATTTGCTGAAGCCAACTCCCGTGAAGAAGAAAAATCGGCAGATCAAGAAACATTAGATGAAAAATACGATTATGATTCATACCAGAAGGGTTATGAGGAAGTAGAAACATTGCATTCGGAAGGTACAGCTTATAGTGGCTCATCTTATTTGTCGGATGATGCCAGTCCTGAAACTACAGATTACTTTGGAGCTTCAATTGATGGTAATATTATGCACAACATTAACAATGGATACGTACCAAATAGAGAAAAAACCATTACCAAAAGAAAAGTGAGATTAGTTGGTGGCAAAGCAGGTAACTTGGTCTTGGAGAATCCAGTTCCAACAGAGTTGAGAAAAGTGTTGACCAGAACCGAGTCTCCATTTGGTGAGTTTACCAACATGACATACACAGCGTGCACTTCGCAGCCAGATACTTTTTCTGCTGAAGGGTTCACCTTAAGAGCTGCCAAATACGGCAGAGAAACTGAGATTGTCATTTGTATAACCATGTATAATGAGGACGAAGTTGCATTTGCCAGAACTATGCATGGTGTGATGAAAAATATCGCTCATTTGTGCTCACGCCATAAATCCAAAATATGGGGCAAAGATAGCTGGAAAAAAGTTCAAGTGATAATTGTTGCAGATGGTAGAAATAAAGTTCAACAATCCGTTCTTGAATTGCTTACGGCAACAGGCTGCTATCAAGAAAATTTGGCCAGGCCCTATGTCAACAATAGCAAAGTAAATGCCCATTTGTTTGAATATACCACTCAAATATCTATCGATGAGAACTTGAAATTCAAAGGAGATGAAAAAAACCTTGCACCAGTTCAAGTCTTGTTCTGTTTGAAAGAACTGAACCAAAAGAAAATCAATTCCCATAGATGGCTTTTTAATGCCTTTTGTCCTGTCTTGGACCCCAATGTTATTGTTCTTTTAGATGTGGGTACCAAACCCGATAACCATGCCATTTATAATCTATGGAAAGCATTCGATAGAGATTCCAATGTAGCAGGGGCTGCTGGTGAAATTAAAGCGATGAAAGGTAAAGGTTGGATTAATCTTACAAATCCATTAGTTGCGTCACAGAATTTTGAGTATAAATTGTCCAATATTCTTGATAAACCGTTGGAATCACTTTTTGGATACATTTCTGTGTTACCAGGTGCATTGTCTGCATATCGATACATTGCCTTGAAAAACCACGATGATGGTACAGGGCCATTGGCTTCTTATTTCAAAGGTGAAGATTTACTCTGTTCACATGACAAAGACAAAGAGAATACCAAAGCTAACTTTTTCGAAGCAAATATGTACTTGGCTGAAGACAGAATCCTTTGTTGGGAATTGGTATCAAAAAGAAATGACAATTGGGTTCTTAAATTTGTTAAACTGGCAACCGGTGAAACTGATGTTCCTGAAACAATTGCAGAATTTCTTTCGCAAAGACGAAGATGGATTAATGGTGCCTTTTTTGCTGCTTTGTACTCCTTGTATCACTTTAGAAAAATATGGACGACTGACCATTCGTATGCTAGAAAATTTTGGTTACATGTCGAATTCATTTATCAATTGGTATCATTATTGTTTTCATTTTTTTCTTTGAGTAATTTCTATTTAACATTTTATTTTTTGACAGGTTCATTGGTGTCTTACAAAAGTCTTGGTAAAAAAGGTGGATTTTGGATTTTCACATTATTCAATTATCTCTGTATCGGTGTTTTGACATCTTTGTTCATTGTCTCCATTGGTAATAGACCACATGCATCAAAGAATATTTTCAAAACATTAATCATATTGTTAACCATATGTGCATTATACGCATTGGTGGTTGGATTTGTGTTTGTTATCAATACTATTGCTACTTTTGGAACCGGTGGAACATCTACCTATGTGCTCGTTAGTATTGTGGTTTCATTGTTGTCCACCTATGGTCTTTATACGTTAATGTCCATTTTGTACTTGGACCCATGGCACATGTTGACTTGTTCTGTACAATACTTTTTGATGATTCCATCGTACACTTGTACATTACAAATATTTGCATTTTGTAATACTCACGATGTCTCGTGGGGTACAAAAGGTGACAACAATCCAAAAGAAGATTTGAGTAATCAGTACATTATTGAGAAAAATGCCAGTGGAGAATTTGAGGCTGTTATTGTTGATACAAATATCGATGAAGATTACCTTGAGACATTATATAATATCAGGTCAAAGAGATCAAACAAGAAAGTGGCTTTGGGCCATTCTGAAAAGACGCCTCTTGATGGTGATGATTATGCAAAAGACGTTCGTACTAGAGTTGTGTTGTTTTGGATGATTGCAAATTTAGTATTTATAATGACCATGGTACAAGTTTACGAGCCAGGCGATACCGGAAGAAACATTTATTTGGCCTTTATTTTGTGGGCAGTGGCAGTGTTGGCTCTTGTCAGAGCTATTGGCTCTCTTGGATACTTGATACAAACATATGCACGGTTTTTTGTGGAATCGAAGAGTAAATGGATGAAACGAGGATATACTGCGCCGAGTCACAATCCATTAAATTAGCCCTCCCTTTAAAATGAAGACCGTGGTGATGTTAGAGCTAAATAGGTGTTTAGAATTAATAATCAATTAGAGAAAAAGAAGGGCGAAGGAGTAGTGTAATTTGTACAAACTTTTTTGTCGAAATGAATTTTGCTTGAAGAGTCCTCTTTTTTATTTTGTTTCGGCTCTCTGTTTTTTTTTGTTTCGGTTCTTTTTTTTTTTTTCAATAATCACAACACTAAATATCAATCTCTGACAAATGGTGGCATTGAAAAGAGAGGCAGAGCCTCGTGAAAATGGGAAATCCAAGAAAGCAAAAACATCTTTGGCAACATCTTCGTTTGTTTTACATTCGTACTCGAAATTACCGAACATTAATGAATACGCAAAGGCCAAGTCAACTCCGTTAGACGTTTTTGTTTGGGGGACTGGGTCTATGTGTGAATTAGGATTAGGTCCATCAGCAAAGAATAAAGAGGTTAAACGACCAAGATTAAATCCCTATTTAACGGAAGAAAAACTCGGAGGTACAAAAATAGTTGATTTCGCTGTTGGTGGTATGCACACTTTAGCATTAGATGGGAAGAATAGAATTTGGTCTTGGGGAGGAAACGACAGTGGAGTTTTAGGTAGAGACACTTCCCAAGCTAAGGAGGTATTGAAAGATATTGATGGGAAAAATGGTAATGATGATGATGACGACGACGACGATGAAGATGGTGATCTTAATGAAGCTGAATCGACACCTGCATTGGTAGAGAATCTTCCTGAAGGTGAAATTGTGCAATTAGCCGCCACTGACAATTTGAGTGCCGCTTTACTTTCAAATGGTGATGTATATGCATGGGGGTGTTTCCGTTGTAATGAAGGGTTATTGGGATTTTTGAGAGATGAAATAAAACTCCAAAAAACCCCACTAAAGATTAAGGAATTGAAAAACATTGTCCAATTAGCGGCTGGTAAAGATCATTTACTTGCTCTTGACTCAAAGGGAATTGTGTATGCCTGGGGTAATGGGCAGCAGTATCAACTTGGTCGTAGGATTTTAGAGAGACACCGCTATCGAAGTTTGGAACCACAACAATTTGGATTATACAATATCAAATACATTGCCAGTGGAGACTTTCATTGTTTTGCAATTGATCATTCCGACAATGTTTATGCTTGGGGGTTGAACCAATATGGTCAATGTGCATTAACAGGTGATAACGGTGAGTTGGAGGATGGGTCAGTTTTGATGAAACCCACTTTGATTCCTGAATTGTCCCACAAGGGCATTAAGGAAATTGCTGCAGGTGAGCATCATACATTGGCACTAACAGAGGATGGACAAGTTTATGCATGGGGTAGGTATGATATGAAAGAAATTGGGATTCCAAAAGACAAATTGCCGAAATCAACTTTTAAAGATCAACACGGGAACCCACGGTCTGTTCCTGTTCCTACAAAACTTGAATTTGCCGTCAAAATTAAAACTATTGGTGTTGGATCCCATCATTCCTTTGCCGTTACAGAAGATGGTGTTGTTTATGCATGGGGATTTGCAGAAACCTACGGACCCGGTTTAGGTCCATCTATTGATGATGTTGAAAAACCAACAAGAATTGTAAATACAGCTACAAAGAATGAAGATATACTTCTTATTGGTGCCGGTGGGCAATTTTCAGTGAGTGGTGGTGTCAAAATCGAAGACGAAGAGAAAGCAGAAGTTAGACTTGATAAGTATGAAGATTTAGAATAGTAGTTTGTATAGTGATTTTATTATAAACATACCTATAGAACTCTTCTTTGTGGGTCTCACCAATTGGTGTTATCCCATTTGACCAATTCCAATGCTTGTTGGTGAACGTCCTTTTGTGCCTTTGTACGCATGTAAAAAATTGGACAATCTTTATTTGAACACAAAACTTCTTGATGTAAAGAGCCTTGGCACCGTTGACATTCTGTCCAAAGTCTTGAGAATTTATTTTCCAAATAATTCATTTGTGAAAGGGCGTTTCCATAAAGATCTGGACCTTTCCCATCTTTGATACAATTTGGACATAAAGCTCCAAGATTGTCTTTTTTCAATGGTGTTCTACAACTAACACATACCTCTGATTTTTTGGCAAACCTTAAAAGCCCACCGGTTTTCGGTGCCGCAACCTTGATAGTTCTAGTGTGTGACCCCGTCAATAACTCTTTGGTCTTTGTTTCACCTAATATTGGAATGAAAATTCTTTCCAATGGCTTTGTCAATTGTTGGTCCAAGTAATACTTTACATCAATTGGTAAAGAATTTTCCAACACGTACAATGGATCTTCTGATTTTTCATAATTTTTATCTCCACCTGTTTTGATAATCACATATGCCACTCTATCTCCTAATGTTGGTGCTGACCCAGGATCTCTTTTTCTCATTCGTTCTGCCAACTCGACGTGTGCTTGTTTAGCCGAGTAGTCGTGCTTGGAGTATGCCTTTGTGATAACTAATTGAGACAAATCAATTCTATTTTGCAATAAATCAGCTATAGTTTGTTTGACAAATCTTTGAGCCTTTGGGACATCTCGTTCTTCAAGGATAAACTCCAATACTTTGGTAATGACATTTTGTACCAATCGGCAATTATCTCTTCTCACAGTTTCAATACCCTTGGTGTCCATTTTGTCAAATTTTTCAGGTCTTGTCCAGTATAAACCAGCATATCTTTTCTTATTGATCAACAAATATGGGAAATACACTTTTTCAAACTCCAACTTGATTGGGTTTTTGAATTTCGTGGAAACATAGTTGGCTGCTTCTTCTCCTAATTTCATACAAGTTTCCAAATCTTGATACCCAAATTTAACCATAACAGAATCGGTATCACCATAGATCACTTTGGCATCATATGGGTGTCCATTTTTCTTAGAGTAGTACTCTTGAACTTCATTTTTTGTCTTTTCAATCATTTCACGTCCAAATGCTGTAACCGACGAAGAGATTGCCAAACAGGGCAATTTCCCTACAGTGGCACCAGTAAACCCATACACCGAGTTTGCTGAAATCTTTAATGCCAATTGTCTACCATTAAGGACATCTTTTTTGAAAGGATCTGTTTCTTTTTTCAAATCAGCTTTAGCTTTTTTTCTTGCAGTTAACAATTCGTCCAAAATGGTGGGTAAAATACCTTTTCTCAAATTTGAATGTACAAAGTAGTCGCCGTTGGGAGTTTTTGTGTAATCATCTTCTGTCAACCCAAATGCCTTTATGGAATTTTTGTTGAGCAATGTAGTATAGCACAAGTTATGTGCCATCATGATTGATGGGTATAATGAACTGAAATCCAAAGTTGCAATTGGTACATCGTAGTAACCACGTTCTGGTTCAATGACTGTTGCACCTTCATACTCTTCATTTGACCCTTCACTTTTCAAATTGGGGATAACAATATCTTCTTGTAAACATTTTCTGAACAATTGTGAAATGACTTTGATTTGTTGACCTCTGGATAACAAATATGAAAATGGCACACCAGTGACTCTTGCCATTTCAGTGTAGTTGACCAAACACATGAGTTTGTCTAGTAATCTCAATGGTAAAAAGGCATCCTTCAAACAATAAACAGCCAACCTTCTTCGTGTTTCTTTGGTTCCATTTTGCAAATCAGTAATGATAGAGTGTTGGACATCTTCCTTTTGTTCACCCAAAAAATGTGCAGAAACGGAGTTCAATGTGTATGATCGCAACTTGTATTCTCTTTGGATAAACTGGAGCAAGTCTAGTTGCATTCTTCCATCGATGTTGACAACCTTGTTTTCTCTAGTACCATATGCTCTTGAACTGAAAACAGCGTCCTTAATTTCTTGTTTGACCCGTTTCAATCTCCCGAAAAATGGGAAATCGTTCAACCCCAAGGCTTTGGCCCTATTTAAAACGTATGGTATATCAAAGTTTGCTGTATTATAACCAATTATCACATCAGGATCTACTTTGGTGATGAATTCTTTCCAATGCATCAACATGTCTTCTTCTCGTTGGTGTTCAAAAATTTGAGACCCAATAATTGACGAACATGTATTGACAGTGAAAACGTTTCTCACAAACGGTTTTGATTCACCGGATTTCTGCACCACATTAGCGATCTGAATAACCGGATCGTGTTCGGCTTCTGGGAAAACACCTTTTCTTCCAGCACATTCAATATCGAATGATAGGATACGAAGTGGAGCCATTTTCAACCATTCCCCTTCTGGAGGGTGTGATATCAAGTCACGGTAATCTATTGAACATTCAATTTGACAGGTTGAGATTTTATTATTGACTATTTTATATTTGTCACGTGGCAATGTGATCCAAGACATACCGGTAATCTTACAATCAATCATTAATCTTAATAAATAGTTGATGTTGTCATAAGTAATGCACGGGTCGATATTGTGTACTTGTCCATTTTGGAAAGCAGATCTTATTTTGGATATGTTGTTTTTCGCAAATATTTTGAAAAATGAAGTTTTGATATTGTTACTATACCCCCAAATTGATTCTTTAGATGTTATTTCAACCCGTTCAATACCATCGAAGGTAGCCTTTAAATAGTTTGTGAATTCTGTCAAGTTTTCTTCGAATCCTTTAGGGACAGGACAGTAAAAGTAGTGGATGAACCCAGTTACATTACACAAGACAGAGTGTCCTTCTTGTGTGATACCAAAAAACCTAGCATATGTATTTCCACGATCATGGTATTCTTCTGCATCTAGTTGTTGGAAAGATATGTCTTCGAAAGATGATGGTAATGGTGGTCTATCCCATGTTTGATCTGTAGAATCGTGAACAGCTTGGGTTATGTCGAGCAATTCTCTTTCAAATTCAGATGGTTCTTCTGATCCATTTGGGAGTTTCAACTTTTTAAGTGCTGGAGGTGGCAGTGATGTTATTGGTATAGAGTGGGACATAGGTGGAGGTGATGGGTGGTTGATGAAGAGGAAGAGGAGTTATGAAAGTTGTGGGCACACGCGTTTTTTTTTTTTTTTGCTTCTTCCTTTTTTTAGGTCGCGCACCAATTACTAATTAGATTATTTTTGCTATTACTGGGCAAATTGGATGTGGCAGATATCTGCAGCACAGTATCCGGATATTAGTCATGGGGCATGTCAGATACTAGTAGGGTATAGCAGTTGGATGCGTGTAGGGGTACTGGGCAGGGCCCGGTAAAGGAAACTAAACATGTTAGCCAGGGAATGAGGTCCTACGGGGGGGGGAGCATAGTACACCAGTAGTAGGACCTCCTTTGTTGGTCGTGTGTGGTGACAATATACAAAGCCCCCCCTTACATCAACAAAAAATTTTTCCTCTCTGTTGTTTATCTCGAGTTTCTCCCTCTCTCTCCAATGAACCCCACTAAAAAACCACGGTTATCACCAATGCAGCCCTCTGTTTTTGAAATACTCAACGACCCTGAGCTTTATAGTCAGCACTGTCATAGCCTTAGGGAAACACTTCTTGATCATTTCAACCATCAAGCTACACTTATCGACACTTATGAACATGAACTAGAAAAATCCAAAAATGCCAACAAAGCGTTCCAACAAGCACTTAGTGAAATAGGTACAGTTGTTATATCTGTTGCCATGGGAGACTTGTCGAAAAAAGTTGAGATTCACACAGTAGAAAATGACCCTGAGATTTTAAAAGTCAAAATCACCATCAACACCATGATGGATCAATTACAGACATTTGCTAATGAGGTTACAAAAGTCGCCACCGAAGTCGCAAATGGTGAACTAGGTGGACAAGCGAAAAATGATGGATCTGTTGGTATTTGGAGATCACTTACAGACAATGTTAATATTATGGCTCTTAATTTAACCAACCAAGTGCGAGAAATTGCTGATGTCACACGTGCTGTTGCCAAGGGGGACTTGTCACGTAAAATTAATGTACACGCCCAGGGTGAAATCCTTCAACTTCAACGTACAATAAACACCATGGTGGATCAGTTACGAACTTTTGCATTCGAAGTATCTAAAGTTGCTAGAGATGTTGGTGTGCTTGGTATATTAGGAGGACAAGCGTTGATTGAAAATGTTGAAGGTATTTGGGAAGAGTTGACTGATAATGTCAATGCCATGGCTCTTAATTTGACTACACAAGTGAGAAATATTGCCAATGTCACCACTGCCGTTGCCAAGGGGGATTTGTCGAAAAAAGTCACTGCTGATTGTAAGGGAGAAATTCTTGATTTGAAACTTACTATTAATCAAATGGTGGACCGATTACAGAATTTTGCTCTTGCGGTGACGACATTGTCGAGAGAGGTTGGTACTTTGGGTATTTTGGGTGGACAAGCTAACGTACAGGATGTTGAAGGTGCTTGGAAACAGGTTACAGAAAATGTCAACCTAATGGCTACTAATTTAACTAACCAAGTGAGATCTATTGCTACAGTTACTACTGCAGTTGCGCATGGTGATTTGTCGCAAAAGATTGATGTTCATGCCCAGGGAGAGATTTTACAATTGAAAAATACAATCAACAAGATGGTGGACTCTTTGCAGTTGTTTGCATCAGAAGTGTCGAAAGTGGCACAAGATGTTGGTATTAATGGAAAATTAGGTATTCAAGCACAAGTTAGTGATGTTGATGGATTATGGAAGGAGATTACGTCTAATGTAAATACCATGGCTTCAAATTTAACTTCGCAAGTGAGAGCTTTTGCACAGATTACTGCTGCTGCTACTGATGGGGATTTTACTAGATTTATTACTGTTGAAGCACTGGGAGAGATGGATGCGTTGAAAACAAAGATTAATCAAATGGTGTTTAACTTAAGGGAATCGCTTCAAAGGAATACTGCGGCTAGAGAAGCTGCTGAGTTGGCCAATAGTGCGAAATCCGAGTTTTTAGCAAACATGTCGCATGAGATTAGAACACCATTGAATGGGATTATTGGAATGACCCAGTTGTCACTTGATACAGAGTTGACACAGTACCAACGAGAGATGTTGTCGATTGTGCATAACTTGGCAAATTCCTTGTTGACCATTATAGACGATATATTGGATATTTCTAAGATTGAGGCGAATAGAATGACGGTGGAACAGATTGATTTTTCATTAAGAGGGACAGTGTTTGGTGCATTGAAAACGTTAGCCGTCAAAGCTATTGAAAAAAACCTAGACTTGACCTATCAATGTGATTCATCGTTTCCAGATAATCTTATTGGAGATAGTTTTAGATTACGACAAGTTATTCTTAACTTGGCTGGTAATGCTATTAAGTTTACTAAAGAGGGGAAAGTTAGTGTTAGTGTGAAAAAGTCTGATAAAATGGTGTTAGATAGTAAGTTGTTGTTAGAGGTTTGTGTTAGCGACACGGGAATAGGTATAGAGAAAGACAAATTGGGATTGATTTTCGATACCTTCTGTCAAGCTGATGGTTCTACTACAAGAAAGTTTGGTGGTACAGGTTTAGGGTTGTCAATTTCCAAACAGTTGATACATTTAATGGGTGGAGAGATATGGGTTACTTCGGAGTATGGATCCGGATCAAACTTTTATTTTACGGTGTGCGTGTCGCCATCTAATATTAGATATACTCGACAAACCGAACAATTGTTACCATTTAGTTCCCATTATGTGTTATTTGTATCGACTGAGCATACTCAAGAAGAACTTGATGTGTTGAGAGATGGAATTATAGAACTTGGATTGATACCTATAATAGTGAGAAATATTGAAGATGCAACATTGACTGAGCCGGTGAAATATGATATAATTATGATTGATTCGATAGAGATTGCCAAAAAGTTGAGGTTGTTATCGGAGGTTAAATATATTCCGTTGGTTTTGGTCCATCATTCTATTCCACAGTTGAATATGAGAGTATGTATTGATTTGGGGATATCTTCCTATGCAAATACGCCATGTTCGATCACGGACTTGGCCAGTGCGATTATACCAGCGTTGGAGTCGAGATCTATATCACAGAACTCAGACGAGTCGGTGAGGTACAAAATATTACTAGCAGAGGACAACCTCGTCAATCAGAAACTTGCAGTTAGGATATTAGAAAAGCAAGGGCATCTGGTGGAAGTAGTTGAGAACGGACTCGAGGCGTACGAAGCGATTAAGAGGAATAAATATGATGTGGTGTTGATGGATGTGCAAATGCCTGTAATGGGTGGGTTTGAAGCTACGGAGAAGATTCGACAATGGGAGAAAAAGTCTAACCCAATTGACTCGTTGACGTTTAGGACTCCAATTATTGCCCTCACTGCACACGCCATGTTAGGTGATAGAGAAAAGTCATTGGCCAAGGGGATGGACGATTATGTGAGTAAGCCATTGAAGCCGAAATTGTTAATGCAGACGATAAACAAGTGTATTCATAATATTAACCAGTTGAAAGAATTGTCGAGAAATAGTAGGGGTAGCGATTTTGCAAAGAAGATGACCCGAAACACACCCGGAAGCACGACCCGTCAGGGGAGTGATGAGGGGAGTGTAGAGGACATGATTGGGGACACTCCCCGTCAAGGGACTGTTGAGGGAGGGGGTACAAGTAGTAGACCAGTACAGAGAAGGTCTGCCACAGAGGGGTCGATCACTACAATTAGTGAACAAATCGACCGTTAGCTAACGACTCAAGCGTCAGCTTGAGTCAAAGCTACAAATATTTAGCCAATTGTATACTTAGATAAATAAAATACAAGTAAACCATTGTTGTGTTTAGATCAATAATTGAAAAATAAACAAGATTACTAAAAATATCAAGCCAAATTGTTCTGTAGGAGCTGGGGTTTTTTTTTTGGGGTAAACTTTTTTACCAAAAAATGGATAAAAAAGGGGATGTGGTCCCAGTAGTAACTTTAGTGACTGTTTAGGTTACTTGAGCTATCCAAGTAGAATGTCAGCCCCCGCAGTAAGTTTGGTCTTATTGTTTACGGAAAAATAAGAACCTTAGCCCTGAACTAGCCCCTACCTAGTTTTGATGTGAAAAATTTTTTTTTTTTTTTTATTGACGTTCTCCCCCCCTAGACCAATCGAAAGCCGTGGTATTATTCCGGGCTTTGAAGAAAAGTCTTTCTTTTTTTCTTTTTTTTTGTATGGGCGCCACAGTTTATGCAACATCACGTGACCTTCTCTCAGCAAAAAAAAACCATTTATATATTCCTTCTCATCCTCGCAGATGAGAGACAAAAAACAAACAAAAAAAAAAAAATCTTTTTTTTTCGCCACGCACACTACCATGTCGCAACAACCACATTTACGTCTCGGATCTACCGCACCTGATTTCAAAGCTGATACAACTAACGGGCCTATTCTGTTTCACGAATACATTGGTGATAGCTGGGCTATCTTGTTCTCACATCCCGCTGCCCACACCAGTGTGTGTAGCACCGAGCTTTCTGCGTTCGCACGACTCGAACCGGAGTTCACGAAGAGAGGGGTGAAATTGCTTGCAATTTCAGCCGACCCTGTTGAAGCAAATTCCGACTGGATTGATGATATGGAAGATTTTAGCGGATCCAGGGTCAAATTTCCAATTATCGCAGACCCTGAGAGAAAAGTTGCTACCTTGTACGACATGATCGATCACCAAGATGCCACCAATCTCGATGACAAAGGGCTTCAATTGACAATTCGTGCAGTGTTTATCATTGATCCAAGTAAGAAAATCAGATTGATCATGACCTACCCTGCCTCGACCGGTAGAAACACCGCTGAAGTATTGAGAGTACTCGACTCATTACAGCTTGTTGATAAACAAAAGGTTATCACTCCAATCAATTGGGTTCCAGGTGACGATGTTCTTGTCCATATGGGTGTCCCAGATGATGAGGCAAGAGTTTTGTTTCCTAAATATAGGGCTATAAAGCCATATATTAGATTGACTCCGTTGGAAAAGGAAGACAAGTAAGGGGGTACAATTATTTCCCCACTTCGTGTGCCTTAAATTTACGAAGAGTTTATTTTTTAAGATCTCGTTTTTTTTTTATTGTTTAAGGATCTATTAGTTTACGTCAAAAATATTTAAAAGCAAAAAAAAA
>OBUW01000587.1_pt1 | contig 16658 bp, 20 predicted proteins | sample 1475761 | NCBI WGS metagenome assembly OBUW01 (sample SAMEA2579908, study PRJEB22360) | human gut metagenome | biome: human gut; feature: human-associated habitat; material: faeces | place: Denmark | collected 2008/2010
ATTTTCCTTGTTGCGCTTTGCTTGTGCGATTTCAGCAGATACGGTGTTGCGCTCTGCTTTGAGATTTTCTACTTTGACTAAGATGTCTCGACGTTTGGCATCGATTTCTTTCATTTCATTCAAAATAGCCGCATCTACTCCACGTGTTGCCAATTTTTTAGCAACCGCATCAAAGTCTGTACGAATTCGTTTAATATCTAACATAGCTTCTCCTTTAACAAAAAACACACCTGTCAGAGTGTTGGAGTGGCAGAGCCACGGTTCCATCCAACTTCACAGGTGTGCACTTGATTCGATATTGTATTTTAAAGAAACGGTAGAATTTCAATTAAGATTTCTATCTGCTCGCAGCATCCGCAGACTTTCTGAAAGAACCTCTTAACTTACTTATCCGTTTGCGTCTATTATACAAGAAAAGATCCTATTTTGCAAATAGATTTTTAATTTTAGCCGTGATGATTTGGATCAACGTAGGAAGTTTGACAATTTTATCATTTCCTAGATGTTCCCGAGCAATCTTTAAAATTTTTCCAGAGTCTTTTGAAGCAAAGAGAAATTTTGATTCTCTGGTATAGATTTCAAAATGGCGGCTAATTTTACGTCCGGATACATTGGCTAACTAAAAAGCGATTTCTTGCCAGGGAATTTGGATGTAGTCTTCAACATTAGCATCCGCATAAAATTCAAAAGCGGCATTCCCAACTAGGATTTTTCCAACCTTTCCCCCCACTCCAAGGTAAGAAACCCCTGTAGTATGGAATTCAACGGTTTTATTCAATGATTGAGCCATGAGATCCTCCTGTATTGCTGTTCACTCCATTATATCATAATAAAAAGAAGGCCGAAACCTTCTTTTTAGTTGATCTTTGCTTACATCAAGCCAGCAACGTGTGCTAGTACACCGATTACAAAGAGAGCGATGATGATGGTGATTGGAGATACTTTTTTCTTCAACAACCACATACAAGCAAAAGTAAGAAGTAATCCCATCAAACCAGGAATCAATGAATCCAAGTTTTGTTGGAAAGTTGTAACTTTTTCAGGTGTTTGAGATAGGCCTGAACCAACTTGAGCGAAGGCTTCTTGGATACCCTTGTATCCTTCAGGAAGTTTATCCCAGTGGATATAAGCTTTGTCGTCTAATTTGACAGAAGAAACATTGAAGACGAATTTAATAGATACCCAACGTTCTACCAAGACAGCGAGCATGAACATCCCAAGGATAGAAGCCCCTTTAGTGATGTCTTGCAAGATCCCACCAGACATATCTTTGGTAATTTCAGAACCTGCTTTGTAACCAAGTTCTTGCGTGTACCACAAGAAGGCCATACGAATCGCATTCCATGCGATAAAGAAGATGAGTGGGCCAAGGATGTTACCAGACGCAGCAAGTGATGCACCAAGGGCACCAAGGATAGGACGTACTGTAAACCAGAAGACTGGATCTCCGATACCCGCCAAAGGACCCATCATACCAATTTTAACCCCTTGGATGGCAGCATCGTCAATAGCGGCACCGTTTGCTCTTTCTTCTTCAAGAGCAAGCGTTACCCCGATGATAGGAGCGGCAACGTATGGGTGAGTGTTAAAGAATTCCATGTGACGCTCAAGAGCAGCCGCTTGGTCTTCTTTCTTCGTATAAAGTTTTTTGATAGCTGGGATCAATGAGTATGCCCAACCCAAGTTTTGCATCCGTTCATAGTTCCAAGAACCTTGCAAGAAGGTTGAACGCCACCAAACCTTTTGACGATCTGATTTAGATAATTGTAATTTTTCAGTCATGATAGTGTCACACCTTTCTTAATAGTCTTCGAGAATGTCGCCAATTGGATCGTTAGAAGTAGCGGCACCGCCACCTCCATTGCCACCTTTCTTAGAAAGAGTAAGGTAGATCAAGGCAAGGGCAACACCAATTGCTCCAAGGGCGATCAAGGTCAATTGGCTAACAGCTGCAAGAGCAAAACCGATGGCAAAGAATGGCCATACTTCACGGCTCGCCATCATGTTGATAACCATGGCATAACCAACGGCTACAACCATACCACCACCGATTTGCATTCCATCAGAGAGCCATTTTGGCATTTGTTCAAGAGCAGTTTTGACAGTTTCAGCAGGAATCATCAACAAGAGGGCTGCAGGAATGGCGATACGAAGACCTTGAAGAAGAAGGGCCACAAAGTGAGCGCGTTCTACACCTTTGATATCCCCTTTTCTAGCAGCAGCGTCGGCAGTGTGAACCAAACCAACGGAAAGGGTACGGACGATCATGGTCAAGAAAAGACCAGCAACTGCAAGTGGAATAGCGACACCTTGAGCGACAGCGATTCCTTTTGTACTGAAGTCTCCCCCAAGTACCATGATGATGGCAGCAGCGACAGATGCAAGGGCAGCATCGGGTGCAACGGCGGCACCAATGTTTGCCCAGCCAAGTGCAATAAATTGAAGTGAACCACCAAGCATAATGCCAGCAGTCAAATTACCTGTTACCAAACCGATTAAGGTACAAGCAACAAGGGGTTGGTGGAATTGGAATTGGTCAAGGATACCTTCAAGACCTGCTAAGAAGGCAACAACGACCACTAATACCATAGAAATAATAGACATGTTTAAAATCCTTTCGTAAGTAATCGATTATTGAACGTTAGCTTTGTTAATTAAGTCAAACAAATCTTTCTTAGAGTCATTTGGCACTTTACGGACGTCAAATTCTACTCCAAGATCACGCATTTTTTCAAATGTAGCCACGTCATCTTTATCCATGGACAACACATTGTTCACCATGGTTTTACCAGTTGAGTGGGCCATTGAACCAACGTTCAAGGTTTTAATCGGAACACCACCTTCGATGGCGCGAAGAGCATCTTGGGGTGTTTCAAATAAGATCAAAGCATGGGTATTTCCAAAACGTGGATCTTTTGCAACGTCGATCAATTTTTGAATTGGGACAACGTTTGCTTTCACACCATTTGGTGCCGCTTGTTTGATCAATTCCTTACGGAGTTCATCTTTGGCAACAGAATCTGAAGCAACAATGATCCGATCGGCTTTTGAATCAGGTGTCCAAGCAGTTGCGACTTGTCCATGAAGAAGACGTGTATCTAAGCGGGCAAGGTTGATCTTGAGTTTTCCATCTCCGATAACCGTTCCTTCTGGAATAGCAGCTTGGGCTACAGGAGCAGCAGCGGCTGTACTAGCTTCTTCAACAGGATTCAATTCTTCTGGAAGGGCTTTGACACCGTCTTTTGCTTCCTTGATGATGTTTGCAGCGACTTGATCAACGCCGGCATTTGCATCCATCAAACGTTCTGTATAAGCTTGAATCAACATCGGAAGGTTCAATCCTGTGATGATCGCAAATTTACGATCTGGATTTTCTCCCATGACGCGACTTGCTTGGTTAAATGGAGAACCACTCCAAAGGTCAGCCAAAACCAAGACTTCATCTTCTGCATCAAATGCGGCAACAGCTGCATTAAATTTAGCATAGAGATCATCCGGGCCTTCACTTGGCATGAACGTAACCACTTGAACTTTCTCTTGATCCCCAAAGATCATCGAGCCGGATTGGTGGATTCCAGCTGCAAATTCACCGTGGCTAGCAATAATGATACCAATACTCATTATTGACATTCCTCCTTATAAAATTTGTTTGACTTTCAGTTTAAGAAAACTTTAAGCTACTTTATTATAAATCGTTTCCACACTTAAGTCAATTTTTCTATCAAAATCTCGATGTAAAAACATTGATTTATTATATTAAATCATCGTTAGATAGAAAAAGAATGCTCTTGAATGAATTTTGTTTATTACTTGTTGATGCTTAAAAAATCAATAATAGATATGTTTTATAGGATTTTGTTCTCAATGAAAAGTTTCCGAGAATCAAACGATATTCTCGAAAACAAAAATAAATATATAACAAATTGTATATGAGAGTGATTGAGAGCACTCAAAAAGACTAGCCCAGTTGGGCTAGTCCTGTAGGTTCAGTTGTTTAGTTTGTAAAGTCAAGTACCATACGTCCTTGAATGGTTCCGGCTTCCATTTCGTCAAAGACTTTGACAGCATCTTCTACTGGACGTTTTTGAACGACAGGGACTACCAAGCCTTCTGCACCAAATTGGAAGGCTTCTTCCAAGTCTTTACGAGTTCCTACAAGAGAACCAATGACTTGGATACCATCTAATACAGTTTTCACAATGCTGAGATCCATCATTTCAGAAGGAAGACCAACTGCAACCACGCGGCCGCCTGCACGAACAGAATCTACTGCTTGGTTGAAAGCTACTTTAGAAACAGCTGTTACGACAGCAGAGTGAGCTCCACCATTTGTTTTTTCTTTAATCAATCCTGGGACATCTTCAACTTCGCGACCGTTGATGACAAAGTCTGCACCAACTTCTTTCGCCAATTCTAGTTTATCATTGTTGATATCGACAGCGATGACATGTGCGTTGAAGACTTTCTTAGCATATTGAACAGCCAAGTTTCCTAGTCCACCAGCTCCATAGATAACAATCCATTGTCCTGGTTCAGCTTTGGCTTCTTTGATGGCTTTATAAGTGGTAACACCTGCACACGTAATAGAAGATGCTTGGGCTGGATCTAATCCTTCAGGTACTTTCACTGCGTAATCTGCAGTAACGATACATTGTTCAGCCATCCCTCCATCAACAGAGTAACCAGCATTTTTTACAGTACGGCAAAGAGTTTCACGACCAGTTGTACAGTATTCACAAGTTCCACATCCTTCGAAGAACCATGCGACACTGACACGATCCCCAACTTTTAGGCTCTTGACATCTGGAGCAACTTCTTTAACAATACCGATTCCTTCGTGTCCAAGAACACGGCCTGGAACTTTACCGAAGTCTCCGTGAGCAACGTGCAAGTCAGTGTGGCAGACACCACAGTATTCGATTTGAACAAGAGCTTCCCCTGTTTCAAGTGGACGCATGTCTTTGTTTGCAACGATTTCAACACCAGTACCTTCTGGATTTACAACAACAGCTTTCATTTTGTTCCTCCTTAAGTGAACGAGAAGCGGTTTAAAATTTTTGAAAGCGCTTCTTTAATAACTATGTTAATAATATCACAAACCAGATGACGAGGCAATGAAAAAAATGGAAAAAAGGGGCGGTATTGATTAACCGATTAAGGATTTGGCGCAGAAAAAGACATGAGGGGATAACTCATGTCTGTTAGTTTTATAAGAATAATTGAATGAGTTGGCGCGCGACACCATCTTCATTATTCGTGAAATCAGTGATGGAGTCTGCATAGGGGAGAAGGATGGAGCTGGCATTTTTCATGGCGTATCCATAACCAGCAAGAGCTAGCATCTCAGTATCATTGTGCTCATCTCCAAAGGCAATCAAATCCTTCTGATCCATATTGAGTTTATCCAGAAGGTAGGTTAGAGCGGATGCTTTGGTCACATTTTTTGGATTGCATTCCAGAATATTTAAGGGACCACCCCAAGTATTGATAGACAGATTGTAGTCATAATGCCGATTCATTTCATCTGCCAGAGCATATTTGTCTTCCGCTTTCGTTTGAAAGAGGATACAGTTTGGGTCGCTCGTTACCCGTTCGGGGTTGAATTGATTTTCTGGTTGGAAAGCCTCAATACCGAATAATTTAGGATCTGCGACGTGCTCATTGGGATCGGTAATAAAGAATTTATTGCGGTATTCGCCTGCTATAAAGTCCGCTTGGATGGTGTCTCGGTTGGCGACCATATCTAGCAGGTATTTTTTATCTAAAGTCAAACATTGTTCATCCCCCCATTTTTTCTCAGGTAGATGCGTAAGGGAGCCGTTAAAATTGATCATCGGAGTATCTAGCTCTAGTTGTTTGTAGTAGGTATGTGCCATACGGTAGGGGCGGCCTGTTGTAATAATGACTTTATGGCCAAGAGCACTAATTTTTTTAATGGTCTCAATGGTAAAGTCGCTCAATTTGCTTTCGGAATTCAAGAGAGTGCCGTCTAGATCTAGAGCGATCATCTTTTTATGCATATTTCAGTTCCTTTCGAGAAGAATGAGACCATTATATCAGAAAAATCGGAAAAGCGCTCAAAAATCGAGAAGAGAAGCGGGATTTCTTGAAAGACGAAAGATCTTTTGGTAGAATAGATATAACGTTCGCAAATTGATTGGGAGCGAGAATGATGAAAAAGGAGTTTATTCTGAAATGGATAAGTTTTTTAAACTTTCAGAACATGGAACCACTGTTCGGACAGAGGTTCTTGCTGGTTTGACAACCTTTTTTGCGATGAGTTATATCCTCTTCGTAAACCCTCAAATGTTGTCACAAACAGGTATGCCAGCTCAAGGGGTCTTCCTTGCAACGATTATTGGATCTGTTGTGGGGACCTTGATGATGGCTTTTTATGCCAATTTACCTTATGCACAAGCACCTGGGATGGGCTTGAATGCCTTCTTTACCTTTACTGTTGTATTTGGTATGGGCTACACATGGCAGGAAGCTTTGGGAATGGTCTTCATTTGTGGTGTGATTTCATTGATTATCACATTGACAAAGGTTCGGAAGATGATCATCGAATCGATTCCGACCGCTCTTCGATCTGCTATTTCAGCGGGGATCGGGATTTTCTTGGCCTATGTTGGGATTAAGAATGCAGGATTTTTGAAATTTACGATTGACCCTCATACCTATACAGTGGTCGGAGAAGGAGCAGATAAGGCGAATGCAACGATCTCAGCAAATGCATCTGCTGTTCCTGGATTGGTTGATTTTAACAATCCAGCTGTCCTCTTGGCTCTTGTTGGTCTTGCGATTACTATTTTCTTTGTTGTCAAAGGGATTAAGGGAGGTATTATCCTTTCTATCTTAGCAACGACTGTGCTTGGGATTCTCATCCATGTGGTTGATATCACTAAAATTGACTTTGCAAGTAATCATCTAGGAGCTGCCTTTAATGATTTAGGCACGATCTTTGGTCAAGCTTTGGGATCAAAAGGATTGGGTTCTTTGATTTCCAATACGTCTCGTTTGCCTGAGACCTTAATGGCAATTTTAGCCTTCTCCTTGACGGATATTTTTGATACAATTGGAACGTTGATCGGTACGGGTGAAAAAGTTGGGATTGTTGCGACAAATGGGGAAAACCATCAATCAGCGAAATTAGATAAGGCCCTCTATTCAGACCTTGTAGCGACTTCAGTCGGAGCTATTGCAGGAACTTCAAACGTAACGACGTATGTTGAATCTGCAGCTGGTATTGGAGCTGGTGGACGCACTGGTCTGACAGCCTTGGTTGTAGCGATTTGTTTTGCTATTTCAAGTCTCTTTAGTCCTTTGTTGGCGATTGTACCGACCGCTGCTACAGCTCCAATTTTGATTGTTGTTGGGATCATGATGTTGAGTGGCTTGAAAAATATCCATTGGGAAGATATGTCAGAAGCAGTTCCTGCCTTCTTCACCTCTATCTTTATGGGCTTCAGCTACTCGATTACACAAGGGATCGCTGCTGGATTTATCACCTATAGCTTAGTGAAAGTGGTTAAAGGAGAAGCCAAAGAAGTGCACAGCATGATTTGGATCCTAGATGTTCTCTTTATTTTAAACTACGTTAGCATGGCCTTGAATTAAGTATCAGAAAAGTGCCAAAAAGGAATGGGAGTTGTCTCCCATTCCTTTTTAGATGGATCGAGGGAATTAATGGGGGAGTTTCCTGTTTTCTTTGATTCCTTTTTCTCAAAAACAAACCGGAGTCGAACAATTTCTAAAAGAAAGAGCAGATTTTTAAAAAGTTTGGTATAATAGAGAAATGATTAGTCACAATGAAACGGAGCTGATCGCTCTAGGAAAACAGCTAGGAAAACTCTTAGAAAAGCAAGACGTGATCATCTTATCAGGTGATCTAGGGGCAGGAAAAACGACCTTTACCAAGGGAATTGCAAAGGGGTTAGGGATTGATCAGATGATTAAAAGCCCGACCTATACCATTGTTCGTGAATACGAAGGTCGCTTGCCTTTATACCATTTGGATGTTTACCGGATTGGGAATGATCCAGATTCTATTGATTTAGATGATTTTCTATTTGGAGATGGTGCTACCATTATTGAATGGGGAGAGCTGATTGAGCCGAGTCTCTCGGATGCTTATCTAAAAATTTTTATCCGAAAATTAGAAGATGGGCGAGAGTTAGCTTTTGAAGCTCATGGAGCGCGTGCAGAAGCTTTGCTGGCATCCTTTGAGCAGGTGGAAAAAACCGATGACTAAGGAAAAGGAAGTAACATTAGAAATTCGGCAAGCTGACAGTGCAGACGCGGCTCTTGTCGTTGATTTCTTAAATCAAGTTGGGAAAGAGTCAGATTACATGACGCTAGATGAAGCTGGAATTGGCATGTCTCCAGCAGACATGGAGCAATTTCTGATGGTGCAAGAGATGGCGGAAAACCGGATTTGCCTCTTGCTATTTCTAGATCAGGAACTGGCAGCTTTGTTAAATATCACTGCAGCTTCTCAACGGTCCATTCAGCATATTGGTGATGTCTTTATTGTGGTTCAAAAAGCTTATTGGAATCAAGGGCTTGGACAGATCTTGTTGGAAGAAGGAATTGAGTGGGCGCACTCGACCGGTGTTCTCAGGAAACTAGTCTTGAATGTCCAAGTGCGCAATGAACGAGCGGTTCACCTGTATAAAAAGTTAGGTTTTGAGATCGAAGGTTGCCAAGCTCGTGGAGCTTGTTCAGCTGAAGGAGAATTCTTAGATGTTTACCTTATGGGCAAACTGATAGATTAGAGAGAGATTCTATATGGTTAAAAAAATTATTTTGATGTTTTTGAGCTTATTGACGGTAACAGTGATTGGGATCGGGGCCTATGGCCTTACCATCCTAAACCAAACGACTGGGACTCTCAGTAAGACTTATAAGGGCTTTGGAAATGAGACCAATGTCATTGCAGAAAACAAGCCGATGACCATCCTTTTGATGGGGGTTGATACAGGTAGTGGTTCTCGGGAAGATCCTTGGGCCGGAAATAGTGATACCATGATTTTGGTGACTGTCAATCCTCAAACAAAAGAAACAACCATGACGAGCTTGGAAAGAGATATCCTAACCAATATTACTTCAGATGGCGAAACGGTCCAAGCAAAATTGAATTCGGCTTATGCTCAAGGCGGTGCCAAGTTAGCCATTAAGACCATTCAAGATCTTTTGAATATCCATATTGACCGCTATGTCATGATCAATATGAAGGGATTGGTTCAATTAGTGGATAAGGTTGGTGGCATCACGGTCAACAATCCATTTGACTTCGATATCTCGATCGAGGAAAATGAGCCAGAATATACGGCTAAGATCGCACCAGGACGTCAGGAGATTAATGGGGACCAAGCTCTCGTTTATTCACGCATGCGCTACCAAGACCCAGAAGGAGACTACGGACGTCAAAAACGCCAACGTGAAGTGATCAAAAAGATTGTTGAGAAAGTTTTAAGCCTCAATAGTTTGAGTCACTACAAAGGAATCATTGAGTCTGTTAGTGACAATATGCAAACCAACATAGCGCTTGACAGTAATAGTCTTCTTCAATTGTTAGGATATAAAGATGCCCTTTCAACGATTCATCAGTACCAGCTGAAAGGAGAAGATGCCACCTTAGCAGATGGCGGAAGTTATCAGATTGTCACTTCAAAACATCTCTTGAAAATTCAAAATATCATCCGCAAAGCTTTGGGTCTGAAAGAAATCAAAACATTGAAAACCAATGCTTACCTATTAGATGGAGATGAAGAGTTGAAGAATGCTTCTTCTCAAAGTGATACGCCAGCGGCATCATCTGAGGAAGCACCTGTTTACCAAGAGTTTAACCAACTACCAGTTGTACCATCGACCCAGGATACGGGAGTGGTGACGCCTCAAAGTTCTGTTGCACCAGTGACACCAGTTGCTCCAGCAGCTACAGAGTCGAGCAGTGTGACACCTACGGTACCTTCAGAATAAGAAAAAAACGATTGAGTTTTCTCAATCGTTTTTATTTGGTTTCCAGATGTCTTGAATTTCTTTTAGAGAGGCTGTTGCTTGTTGACTAAATAGTTTGGTTTTGTATTGGAAATCCGTTACCAATTCTTGAAGATTGGTTTTTTGGTCTTGGATAATATCCAGATTGCGTTGGATTTTTGCTAGGTTATCTTGAATTCCCTTAACCAAATGGCTGGATTCAGTCACCTCTGTTTTGATTTCTTTGCGGTTTTTTACTAAGTGGTAGCTAATGCTAGCTCCTGTTGCAAACCAAAAGAGATTTTTGAGTTTCATATGGCCTCCTTTTTAACTGTTTTTGATGGTTTCTGCAAGAACTGCTAGTTGTTCAAAATTAGGCTCGTGTTCAGTAAATGAAATGGCAAGCTCATCTTGATCGGAATAGCGAGGGATAATGTGGACATGTGTGTGAAAAACGGTTTGTCCAGAAACTTCTTCCATGTTGCTGATGACATTCATTCCCTTAGCTTGGGTAGCAGCTTCTACTTTTTTTGCAACTTTAGAGACACGTACAAATAGTTGAGCTGTGGCGGTTTCGTCCATCTCTAAGAGATTGCGAGCGTGTTTTTTTGGAACCACTAACGTATGACCGGGTGTAACCTGAGAGATGTCCAAAAACGCGAGGACTTCCTCGTCCTCATAGACTTTGGAGGAAGGAATGTCGCCAGCTATAATCTTACAAAAAATACAATCGTCAACCATAAATACACCTCATTTAGACTAAATTTTGTTATAATATAAGAACATTATACCAGAAATCGGAGAAAATATGTTAGAAATCAACAAGTTGACAGGGGGCTATGTCAACATCCCTGTCCTGAAAGAGGTGAGTTTTTCAGTTCCGGATGGCCAACTGATTGGTTTGATTGGACTAAATGGAGCTGGGAAGTCAACCACGATTAATGAAATTATTGGTCTCCTGCATCCTTATGCTGGTGAAGTACGGATTGACGGCTTGAGTCTGCCAGAAGCTCCAACGGAATACCGCAAGAAAATTGGTTATATTCCAGAAACCCCTAGTCTATATGAAGAATTAACCTTGAGAGAGCATATCGAGACCGTAGCTATGGCCTATGATTTAGACATGGAGCAGGTCATGGTGCGCGTCCAGCCTTTGTTGGAACGATTTCGTTTGGCTGAAAAATTAGATTGGTTCCCGACCCAGTTTTCAAAAGGGATGAAGCAAAAGGTCATGATTATTTGCGCCTATGCAGTGGATCCAAGTCTTTATATTGTCGATGAACCCTTTTTGGGATTGGATCCTGTTGCAATTGCAGATTTGATTCAGTTATTGGCCGATGAGAAAGCAAAAGGAAAATCGATTTTGATGAGTACCCACGTACTGGATTCGGCTGAAAAGATGTGTGATGGTTTTGTGATCCTCCATAAAGGGCAGATCCGAGCAAAAGGGACCTTGGACGAGCTGCGTTCAACTTTTGGGGATGAGAAAGCAAGTCTAAATGATATCTACATGACCTTGACAGAAGAGGAAACAGCATGAAAGAGTTGATGAAAAAACGGCAAGAAACGTTTCGAACTCAATGTGTAAAATATAGCCGCTATGTTCTCAATGATCATTTCGTCCTCTTTATGCTGATTTTCATAGGATTTTTGGCGGTTCAATACAGCCAATTCTTACAAGATCTCCCCAAAGATACAAGCCTGATCCGCTGGAGTCTCATGATTGGTTTGCTCCTCTTGGTTCCGATAGGCTCTATTGCGACCTACTTAGAGAAGCCCGATGCTTTATTCCTTTTGGTAAAGGAAGAGGAAGTGAAACGTTATATCAAAGGGCAGGCCAAGAAGTCTTTTGTGTTTTGGTTTTTGATTCAAAGTTTTGTCCTTCTATTATTTGTGCCTCTTCTTCTGGCAACGGGGCTGGATAAACTTGCTATTGTAGCTTATATCCTTGTCTTAGGAGTGGCTAAAGGGGCTGTTTTTAGCTGGAAGGAAGCGCGCTTCTACCAGGATGGAAATTTGAATTGGAACTTGGCCATTGCTCGTGAGAATGCAAGGAAACAATTGATTCTTCGTTTCTTTGCCTTGTTTACAACGGTAAAAGGTATTTCCAACAGTGTCAAAAGAAGAGCTTACTTGGATGGTTTCTTAGGGCTTCTTCCCAAGACACATGGCAATACGTGGCTGCACTTATATATGCGCTCCTTCCTACGGAATGGAGATCTTTTCTCTATGACTCTACGACTCTTGGCTCTTTCCATTCTCGCTATCATCTTTATTCCCCAGCCTCTCGTAGTGATTGCGCTTGTAGCCTTGCTAAATTACTTAATTATTTTTCAATTACTGGGGCTTTACAGTGCTTTTGATTACCAACCCTTGACCCTCCTTTTTCCGATGAAAAAGGGCAGTAAAAAGGCAGGGTTGAACAAAACGATTCAGCTGGTCATGGGGATGATAACGGTGATAGAAGGGGGAATTGGCCTGGTCTTTATTTCAGATAAAGTCCTGTTGTTAGGCTTATTCGCTTATACAGTTGCTTTAATCCTACTCTATCTTCCATTTAAGATGGCGCGCTTGGTTGACGAAAATCGTTAAAATTAGTAAAATAGATTGGAAACTTTTTACGGAGGAAAAGATGGACTCGAATGAAAAAGAGCTAAGCCTCACCCCAATTCCTGGGAAGAGTGGGAAGGCCTACATGGGGACCTACCCAGATGGTGGGCGCGTTTTTGTAAAAATGAATACGACCCCAATCCTTGCGGGTCTAGCAAAAGAACAGATTGCTCCTCAATTATTATGGAGTCGACGATTGCCAGATGGAAATGTGATGAGTGCCCAAGAATGGTTGAATGGGGAAATTCTCACGCCAAATGGGATGTCAAAAAAACAAGTGGTCAATATTTTAACGAGATTGCACCGTTCTAGACCTTTGATGACCCAATTGAAAAAACTTGGCTATCCTGTGGAATCTCCATTAGAATTGCTCAATTCTTGGAGCAACCGGTTGCCAATTGCCCTACGTCAGAACCACTATATCCAATCAGTCGTAAAGAATTTACGTAAGACAGTGCCTGCCTTTCGGGAGGATTATGCGACGATCGTTCACGGGGATGTCCGGCATAGTAACTGGATTGAGACAGAGAGCGGCTTGATATATCTAGTCGATTGGGATTCCGTTCGTTTAACTGACAGGATGTTGGATGTGGCGCATATCTTGAGTCACTATATCCCAGATTCTAATTGGCGCGATTGGTTAGGTTATTATGGCTACAAGTACAATCAAAAGGTCTTTGACAAACTCTATTGGTTTGGTCAATATTCTTTCTTGTGCCAAATTGCTAAATACTATGAAAACAATGATTTAGAAAATGTCAATCGCGAGATCTATGCTCTGCGCAATTTCCGGTTGAAATATGGAAAGGAAATATGAGAGTTAGAAATCGCAAGGGAGCGACTGAATTATTAGAAGCGAACCCGCAATATGTGGTCCTAAATCCAGAAGATGCCAAGGGAAAGTGGCATGAGATTTTTGGAAATGACCATCCTATTCATATCGAAGTGGGTAGCGGAAAAGGGGCCTTTATTACTGGGATGGCCAAGGCCAATCCAGAGATCAACTACATCGGAATTGATATTCAAAAATCAGTCTTAAGTTATGCTTTAGATAAGGTCTTAGAAGCTGATGTTCCTAATATTAAATTACTTTGGGTAGATGGGGATAGCTTGACTAACTATTTTGAAGATGGAGAAATTGATCAGCTCTATCTGAATTTTTCAGATCCATGGCCAAAGAAACGTCATGAGAAGCGTCGCTTGACTTACAAGACCTTCCTAGACACCTTCAAGCAAATTCTTCCAGAACATGGGGAGATTCACTTTAAAACAGACAACCGAGGTTTGTTTGAATACAGTTTGGTGAGTTTTTCGCAATATGGAATGACTTTGAAGGGAGTCTGGTTAGACCTTCATGCTAGTGACTTTGAGGGCAATGTCATGACGGAATATGAGAAGAAGTTCTCAAGTAAAGGCCAGGTCATTTACCGTGTAGAAGCACAGTTTTAGCATATTCCTTGCAATCATTGGGAAATCGTGCTATAATACATTAAATGAATAGAAAAGGAGAGGCGGGGAAATATCTTCGCCTCTTATCTATGAGGAGGTGGCAACCATCGCAACGATTGTTGACTTAGTAACAGAAGTGATTCAGCCAGCTATAAAGGAACCATTTGAATTGGTTGATGTTGAATATGGCAAAATGGGTGGTGACTACGTCTTAAGCATTTTCGTAGACAAACCAGAAGGAATCACACTGAATGATACAGCGGATTTGACAGAAATCATCAGTCCGCTATTGGATCAAATCAAACCAGACCCATTTCCAGAACAGTACTTTTTAGAAGTCACCAGTCCTGGCTTGGAGAGACCTTTGAAAACCAAGGAAGCACTCGAGGGAGCTGTTGGTAAGTATGTCAATATCAGCTTGTATAAGGCTGTTGAAAAGCAAAAGGTCTTTGAGGGGAACCTGGTAGGTTTTGAAGAGGATGTTTTGACCATTGAATATATGGATAAAACACGAAAGAAAACAGTGGATATTCCTTATAACCTTGTGTCCAAAGCAAGGTTGGCTGTAAAATTGTAACAGAATGAAAGAAAGGATGCCTTTATAGAAGAGGCAAGAAAAACATGAGTAAAGAAATGCTAGAAGCCTTCCGCATTTTGGAAGAAGACAAAGGGATCAAAAAAGAAGATATCATCGAAGCAGTCACAGAATCATTGCGTTCAGCCTATCGCCGTCGTTATGGACAATCAGAAAGTGCAGCGATTGAATTCAATGAAAAAACTGGAGATTTCCGTGTTTATACGGTTCGTGAAGTGGTGGATGAAGTCTTTGATAGCCGTTTAGAAATCAGCTTGAAGGATGCCTTAGCCATTAGCTCTGCTTATGAGTTGGGTGACAAGATCAAATTTGAAGAAGCACCAGCTGAATTTGGTCGTGTAGCAGCTCAATCTGCCAAACAAACCATCATGGAAAAAATGCGGAAGCAAACGCGCACCATAACCTATAATACTTATAAAGAACATGAAAATGAAATCATGAGTGGAACGGTGGAGCGCTTTGACAATCGTTTTATCTATGTCAATCTTGGTTCGATTGAAGCACAATTGTCTAAACAAGACCAAATTCCAGGAGAAGTCTTCCAATCCCATGACCGGATCGAAGTTTTTGTCTACAAGGTAGAAGATAACCCTCGTGGCGTCAATGTCTTTGTTAGTCGGAGCCATCCTGAAATGATCAAACGTTTGATGGAACAAGAAATTCCTGAAGTTTATGATGGTACTGTTGAGATTATGAGTGTCGCGCGAGAAGCTGGAGATCGTACAAAAGTTGCGGTTCGTAGCCATAATCCAAACGTAGACGCGATTGGAACGATCGTTGGTCGTGGTGGATCGAACATTAAAAAGATTACCAGCAAATTCCACCCAGCTCGATACGATCAAAAATTAGACCGTATGGTTCCGACAGAAGAAAATATCGATGTCATCGAGTGGGTTCCAGATCCAGCTGAATTTATCTACAATGCGATCGCTCCTGCAGAAGTGGACCAAGTTATTTTTGATGATGAAGATAGCAAACATGCTCTCGTTGTGGTTCCAGACAACAAATTATCTCTTGCCATTGGTCGTCGTGGTCAAAACGTTCGTTTGGCAGCTCATTTGACTGGTTACCGCATTGATATCAAATCTGCTAGTGAGTTCGAAGAAATGGAAGCAGCTCAGGAAACTTTTGAAGACCAAGTAGAAAGTGGCGAAGAGCAAGTCGATTAAGAGAGGGAGGGAACATGGTAAAAACAAGAAAAATCCCTTTAAGAAAATCTGTCGTTTCAAATGAAATTATTGATAAGCGCGATTTGCTCCGCATTGTCAAAAATAAAGAAGGACAAGTCTTTATCGATCCAACTGGCAAGGCCAATGGTCGAGGTGCTTACATCAAGCTAGACAATGAAGAAGCGGCACTTGCTAAGAAAAAGAAAGTTTTTAATCGTAGCTTTAATATGGAAGTGGAAGAAGCTTTCTATGATGAATTGATCGCTTATGTAGATCATAAGGTGAAGAGAAGAGAGTTAGGCCTTGAATAAGCAAAAGATAAGTAATTTGTTGGGCTTGGCGCAAAGAGCAGGAAAACTCATTTCTGGAGAAGAACTCGTGATCAAAGCAATCCAGGAAGAAAAAGCAAAATTAGTTTTTCTGGCAAATGATGCAGCTAGTAACCTGACAAAAAAGGTGACGGATAAGGGTCACTATTATGAGGTTCAAGTATCTACCGTGTTTTCAACACTAGAATTAAGCACTGCAATTGGACGTGCCCGTAAGGTCGTCGCTGTTGTAGATGCTGGATTTTCAAAGAAAATGAGGTCTCTTATGGAATAGAAGAGGAGGACAGCAATTGTCTAAGAAAAGATTATACGAAATTGCCAAAGAATTGGGCAAGGAAAGTAAGGAAGTCGTCACTCGTGCGAAAGAATTAGGTTTTGACGTCAAGAGTCATGCATCTAGTGTCGATACTGATGTTGCTGAAAAGTTGATCAAGAGCTTTTCAGCGAAAAAAGAAACAGTCGAAAAGAAAGTAGCAGAAGTGGCTGCCAAGACAACGGGTGGGGCAGGGAAAAAAAAATGATCTGGTC
>OBUW01000588.1_pt1 | contig 16627 bp, 15 predicted proteins | sample 1475761 | NCBI WGS metagenome assembly OBUW01 (sample SAMEA2579908, study PRJEB22360) | human gut metagenome | biome: human gut; feature: human-associated habitat; material: faeces | place: Denmark | collected 2008/2010
ATACATAGTTATTATTTCTCCACTATACGACATGTCTTAGTTTTAAAAAAAATGATATTTCGGAACAGCTACAAACATATCAATTTATTCTATTTGACAATTTCAAGTTCAAAAAATTAGATTAGGGACAATACATTTTATTTTCGTTAAAAATATAATATCGTTATTGTTGAATCATGTTTACTTACCATAAAAAACTAACATGATGTTTAATAATGATTTTATACAAAATAATAACATCAAATTCATCATTTTTCTTTTTCGATTGTATTAAACCTTATTAATTTGCACTTAATTTTAATTAATGAAGTGTTAAGTGGTAAAAGCATGAAACCGTTTGTAAAATAGCAGTGTACTCGCAACATTAAGTACAAATTTATTTTACAGGGAGAACTTATTATGAAAAAAATATTACAAAAGTAATTATTGCATCTACAGTCATCGCTACAGGTCTTCTAACTCATTCAAATGATGCTAAAGCTTTCTTTAGTTATGAATGGAAAGGTTTAGAAATAGCTAAAAAATTAGCAGATGAAGCTAAAAAAGATGATGAACGTATTGATAAGTTAATGAAAGAAGCTGATAAAAATCAAAAACCTTACAAAGGTGAAACTGTTAATGATCTTTATCTCATCGTCAAAAAATTAAGCCAAGGCGATGTGAAGAAAGCAGTCGTTAAAATCAAAGATGGTGGTTCTAACGGTTATTATACATTTGATCTTACTCACCCATTAGAAAAGAATAGAAAAAATATTAAAGTAGTCGCTGACGGCGAAATCGAGTCAATTACTTGGGATCAATAAACACACTGAATTAAATAGTTGCACGCTAAACGTTGGAAAACAATGCTAACGTTTTGGCGTGCTTTTTTATATTAAGTAACTTCCAATTTATTTAGCATCTTTACGACTGTTTAATAAAGCACGTATGATTAATACAATACCTCTAAATCCGCGAAAATTCTAACGATTGTTAATACATATGCTTGGCGTTATCCCGTCATTCAAAACACCTATCACATACATTTTCAAAGGATTTTCTAAGATTTACCCCAATATACTCATCAAGTAAAATATATACAATGTTTAAATAACTTTCATCAGATTACACATAGTAAAAAAGCCACACTCTATAGCATGGCTTCTATCAATTATTTTAAAGTATTATATTTTAAAACTAGATCGATTTGTCTTTGTAATTTTTTCTTTTCATAGCTGTGTTGGAAATGAATTAAGTTAACAGCTCTTTGTGCTTTACGGTGTGTTGCAACAGTTCTTGTACGTTTGAACAAGTTTACAGCTTTTTGTGCATCCACAACTTTTTTATTTACTTGTTTTTTAAAGTTTGTTTGATACTGATCATATTTTTTAGCAGCTTCAACGTTTTTAGTTTGTGCATGAGATTCACCAGCAAACGTTGATACCGTTAAACTAATAGCAGCTATGCTTAAAATGGATTTCCCAATAAAATTCTTTTTCATAATTAATAACACCTATCCTCAAATATTTATTTTGTATATATTTATAATAATAGACAGATACAAAAAACTACATTAACTATTTATTAACTAAACATTAATATTTGTGTCACTACATTTCTGAATTTCAAGAATTTTGCTACTCCATATTTTAACCATCAAATTATTGATATAATTTATGCCTTTAGAAATCCTTTTAAATATGTATACGATTCATGATTTTAAATAAAATTTCAAATTTCCTGACTTCTTGGAATATTAATTTTATACTTTTTAATATTACACTTTTAACCAAATAATCAACATGATTCAACCATATAGGACCATCAACAATCACATTCCCCAAAATTACAATTCTTTTCATTACATAAATGTATTATTCATTCCAGTTACCTTCTAAAAATTGTCAGAAATACTTTTAAACAAACATTCATGTCACGACCTCCTAGTTAAATCAGTCTATAAATTAAAAAAAGCCATAGCTACTTTCTATTTAAAAAGTAGTATGACTTATTGTTTCGTGATGTCGATTTTTGAAATTGATGGTGCCATGTAAAGTTTGATCATCAATAATAACTTCAGCATATGTTTCTTCCATTGAACTTCTAGATTGAGATATACTTCCAGGATTAATAACATGAACACCATTAATATACTCATATTTTGCCACATGTGTATGTCCATAAAATGCAAACAAACAACCTAATTCACGTGCTTGCTCAGCTAATAAATGTCTTGTTCGATTGACTTGATATAAATGTCCATGAGTGTAAAATGCTTTCACATCATTACATTTTGCGACCGCTTCATTTTCAAATTCTGGGTAAAAATCACAATTGCCTTTTACCCTACGAAATAAGCTAAGTTCTGTATCATCATACTCAAATTCTGAATCGCCTAAATGCAAATACATATCAGCATCTGGGTGTGCCTCGTAAATTTGGTATAAAATGCCAGATTCAGTATGATTATCACTCACAACAATCCATTTAGACATTTTGATCACCCGCAAGATAAGCTTCTAATAAATTAATTGCATTTCGTCTATGGCTAATTTGACCTTTTTGTTCTTTAGAAAGTTGCGCCATGGTTCTATCTAATTTCGGTACATAAAATATCGGATCATATCCGAAACCATTTTCACCATATTTTCCATCTGCAATTTCACCTGAAACCGTACCTTTAAATACCTTAGTTTCCATATCAGGGCCACTCATACTTATGACACAAACAAATTGCGCACGACGATCAGTTGTATTACCAAGCTTATTTAATAATTTTTCAATATTTGCTTCATCGCTTTTATTTTCACCAGCATAACGTGCAGAGTATATACCTGGCTCACCATTTAATGCAAAAACTTCTAGTCCACTGTCATCAGCTATGACCGTTTTATTCAATGCTTTTGCAGCAGCTTCTGATTTTAATTTCGCATTTTCTTCGAATGTAACACCTGTCTCTTCTACATCAAAATCAGGTATCAATTCTGAAATGCCTATAACATGATAGTCGGGAAATATCACTTTAAAATCATTTATTTTTCCTTGATTATTCGATGCAATAACAATCTCTTTCATTAAAAATCCTCCTAGTCATTCACTGATATACGTTCCACATTGACAGATAAATTTAGCCACTCTTTGATAATGTTAGTAATATGTGTGGTATCACCTGTTGCAAAAAATCGATGATCTGGATGTTCAGTATAACTTGCATGTTCATTACTAAATGTTAGCAATGCACTAACTTCACGAGCTGTTTCTAATCCTGACGAAATCACTGTCTTTTTGCCACCAAAATAATCATAGATAGGTTTATAGAGCAATGGATAGTGGGTACATCCTAAAATGACAGTATCAGACTCACTATTACGCCAACGTTTCAGTGTTTGATGAATAACAATGCTTGTAATTGTTGGATCACTATATCTCATTTGTTCTACAAGTGGCACAAAACCTGGACAGGCAACGCCATGTACCTCTACATGTGGATTTATACGTTTAATATGCGTACGATATGCTTCAGATTTAATTGTGCCTTCCGTTCCTAGTACTAATACATTTTGATTTCTAGTCGTCATTATTGCTGTTCTAGCACCTGGTTCAATTACGCCAATCACTGGGATTGATAAGGTCTTTTGTAAATATTCTAAAGCTACAGCAGTTGCAGTATTACAAGCAATCACGAGCATTTTTATATCAAATTCCATTAATTTACGAGCGATTTCAACTGTATATTGTTTTACTTGTTCTCCTGGTCTTGGCCCATATGGACATCGCCCAATATCACCTAAGTAATAAATCGTCTCATTTGGCAACTGACGCATAATTTCTTTAGCTACTGTCAAACCTCCGACACCAGAGTCTATTACACCTATTGGTTTATTCATATTCGGTCATCCTTACTTTTAATTTAATTTTTAGTTTATCATAACTAAGCAATTGATTTTAGTATTATGCACTGTGTTTACTATTTTTGTCATTATAATATAATACTTATTTTAAATTAGCTCACTATCATATTGTCATGTAATGTAACTATAAAAAAATCCCTTCTAAGTTTTTGTGTATCTCCATTCAATTTAATTTTGAAAGGAACATAACATTTTAACTCAAAAGGGATTAATTTTTATTCTACTTCATGGTCTGAACCAAAGAATGATTTAAACATGTGGAATGTTGTTTCTCTGTTCATTGCTGCAATGGATGTTGTTAATGGAATACCTTTAGGGCAAGCATTAACACAGTTTTGTGAATTACCACACTGCTGTAAGCCACCTGTACCCATTAATGCATTTAAACGTTCATCTTTAGTCATAGATCCTGTTGGGTGCAAATTAAACAAACGAACTTGCGAGATTGCTTGCGCACCAACGAATTTATTATTTTCAGTAACATTAGGACAAACCTCTAAACACACACCACATGTCATACATTTAGATAATTCATAAGCTGTTTGACGTTTTTTCTCTGGCATACGTGGTCCCGGACCTAAATCATACGTTCCATCAATTGGGATCCATGCTTTCATACGTTTTAAGTTATCGAACATTCTAGAACGATCAACTTGTAAGTCACGGATAACTGGGAAAGTATTCATTGGCTCTAAACGAATAGGTTGTTCTAATTGATCAACAATCGCAGAACAAGATTGTCTTGCACGACCATTGATAACCATAGAACATGCTCCACATACTTCTTCTAAGCAGTTCATATCCCAGACAACAGGTGTTGTTTTTTCACCTTTAATATTAACTGGGTTACGTCTAATTTCCATTAAACATGCAATGACGTTTAAATTTTCACGATATGGAATTTCAAACGTTTCTTCATATGGTTTTGAGTCACTTGTATCTTGACGTTTAATAATTAATTTCACTGTTTTTTGCTTCGTTTTAGATTGCGTTTCATGTTGTGGCGTGTCTTTTACTGGTTGGTCAGTCATTATTTTTTACCCCCTTTAGACTTACTTGTGTAATCACGTTTACGAGGTGGTATTAAACTCACATCGACGTCATCATAAGTAAACTGTGGTTTTTCAAATGCACCTTGGAATGAGGCCATTGTTGTTTTTAACCACTCTTCGTCATTACGCTCTGGGAATTCTGGTTTATAATGGGCGCCACGTGATTCATTACGATTATATGCCCCAATCGTAATCACACGTGCAAGTACTAACATGTTCCATAATTGACGAGTAAAGAATACCGCTTGGTTACTCCAAGTTTGAGTATCTTCCATGTCAATATCTTCATAACGTTTCATCAATTCAACAATCTTTTTATCTGTTTCTAACAGTTTTTCATTTTCACGAACAACAGTTACATTTGCTGTCATAATTTCACCAAGTTCACGGTGTAATTTATATGCATTTTCTGTACCGCGCATAGCTAATAATTTATCAAAACGTTCTTGCTCTTCAGCTTTACGTTTTTCAAAAATACTTTCGTCCATATCAGTATATGATCGATCAATATTTGAAATATAATCAATCGCGTTTGGACCTGCTACTGTACCACCATAAATCGCTGATAACAATGAATTGGCACCTAAGCGGTTACCACCATGTTGAGAGAAGTCACATTCTCCAGCTGCAAATAACCCTTTAATATTTGTCATTTGATCATAATCTACATATAGACCACCCATTGAATAGTGGACAGCTGGGAAAATCTTCATTGGTACTTTGCGTGGGTCATCACCAGTGAATTTTTCATAAATTTCAATGATACCACCTAGTTTTACATCTAACTCATGTGGATCTTTATGTGACAAATCAAGATATACCATGTTTTCGCCATTAATACCTAATTTTTGATTAATACATACATCGAAAATTTCACGCGTTGCGATATCACGAGGCACTAAGTTACCATAATCAGGATATTTCTCTTCTAAGAAGTACCAAGGCTTACCATCTTTATATGTCCAAATTCGTCCACCTTCACCACGTGCTGATTCACTCATTAGTCGAAGTTTATCATCACCAGGGATTGCAGTAGGATGAATTTGAATGAACTCACCATTAGCATAAATAGCGCCTTGTTGGTAAACAATGGAAGCCGCTGATCCTGTATTAATCATTGAGTTTGTTGTTTTACCGAAAATAATACCAGGGCCACCCGTTGCCATAATAACTGCATCTGAACCAAATGTTTCAATCTCAGCAGTTGTCATATTTTGTGCAACGATACCTCTTGCACTATCATCATCACCTTTAACTATGCCAAGGAATTCCCATCCTTCATACTTCGTAACTAATCCATCTACTTCATATGCACGAACTTGTTCATCCAATGCATATAATAATTGTTGTCCAGTTGTTGCCCCTGCATATGCTGTTCTGTGGTGTAATGTACCACCGAAACGTCTAAAATCTAATAGACCTTCATTTGTTCTATTGAACATTACGCCCATACGGTCTAATAAATGAATAATTTTAGGTGCTGCCTCTGTCATCGCTTTAACAGGTGGTTGGTTTGCAAGGAAGTCGCCACCATACACTGTATCATCAAAGTGAATCCAAGGAGAATCGCCTTCCCCTTTAGTATTGACCGCACCATTAATGCCACCTTGGGCACAAACAGAGTGCGAACGTTTTACTGGTACAACCGAGAATAAATCTACATGTGCACCTTTTTCTGCCGCTTTAATTGTTGACATTAAGCCCGCTAGGCCACCTCCGACAACAATAAGATGTTTCTCTGCCATAAAAATGTCACTCCCCTAAATTTTCAATCTATTTTTGTTAAATGCGATGTATTACATAAAGGCAATAATTGCAGTAACACCAATATACGAAATAACTAAGAATACGATTAATGAAACCCATGTAAATACTCGTTGTGATTTTGGAGATTGTAGTCCTCCCCAAGTAACTAAGAATGACCATAAGCCATTTGCAAAGTGGAACACAACAGCAATAATACAAATAATATAAAATATTGCCCATCCAGGATGTTGCAATGTTTCGTGCATTAAATCGTAATTCACTTCTTTGCCGTAAAATGCTTTTTGTAAACGTGTTTGCCATAAATGGATACCAATAAAGATAAATGTTAAGATACCACTCACTCTTTGGAAGAAGAACATCCAGTTTCTAAAAATCGAGTAATGTCCAACATTTTCTTTTGCTGTAAATGCAATGTGTATACCAAACAAACCGTGATATAACAACGGAATGTATATAAATAAAAATTCTACAATAATTAGAAATGGTAATGATTCCATAAAGTTAGATGCCTTATTAAACGCTTCAGCACCTTGTGTTGCTTGGTGATTCACTAATAAATGAACGACCAAAAATGCACCTATTGGGATAATACCTAATAACGAGTGAATACGTCTTAGATAAAATTCATTTTTTGATTGAGCCAAAAGGAGTCCCCCCTGTGAACGAATATTTAATTTATTGAGCTATTTATATTAAACGTACGCTTAACCCCCTAAAGTGATATCGTTTCTAGCGTTGTCATTATCATTAAGCGAAACATTTTAAAGACAAATACACACTGCACGATCACCAAACTGCATGTCGAACAATGTAAAATTTGGATTCGATATTTAAGATTGCTTGTGATGATAAACTTTCTCATTTAGAAAACGCTTCCACGTACATTCAAAAAAATAACTTTGTTAACCATATTGTAACATTATTTCATATATTTTGGGGCATGAGAATGATTCTCACGCCCTGTAATTTATTTATGCAATTGTTCATGTAGGTTCTTTGCAATGTTTTCAGGAATACCTAAATTTTTAAAATCTTCAAGTGTAGCTTCCTTCATTTTCTTGATTGAACCGAATGAACGCAATAATAATGTTTTACGTTTGCTACCGATACCATCTATATCATCAAGTATTGATTTCAAGCCGGTCTTTTGACGTGTTTGTCTATGAAAGGTGATTGCGAATCTGTGAACCTCATCTTGGATACGGTGCAACAAATAAAATGCTTGGCTATTTTTCTTCAGTGGTACAATTTCTGCACTAGCGCCATATAATAATTCAGATGTTTGGTGTTTATCATTTTTCTGCAAACCTGCAACAGGGATATCAAGACCTAATTCGTTTTGTAGCACATCAATAACCCCGTTCATATGTCCTTTACCACCATCTACTATTATTAAATCAGGTAATGGTAATCCTTCGTTTAAAACGCGAGAATATCGGCGTCTTACTACTTCTCTCATTGATTTGTAATCATCTGGACCTTTAACCGTTTTGATTTTATACTTTCTATAATTTTTCTTGTCTGGTTTACCGTCGATAAATGTAACCATTGCTGACACTGGATCCACACCTTGAATATTAGAATTATCGAATGCTTCAATTCTAATTGGTGTTTGAATTCCCATTTGTGTTCCAAGTTCTTCAATTGCTTTAATTGTTCTGGACTCATCACGTGATATTAATTCAAATTTATTATTTAAGGATACTTTAGCGTTATGTGCAGCTAGGTCAACCATCTCTTTTTTGGGACCTCGCGCGGGTTGAACGATTTTAGTGTCCACAACAGATTGAATCATTTCTTTATCCAAATTACGCGGCACATGAACTTCCTTAGGTAAAATATGTTGGTTTAAGCTATAAAATTGTCCAATAAATGTATAAAATTCTTCTTCTTCTGTTTGCTGTAATGGAATCATCGTTGTATCTCGTTTTATCATATTACCTTGTCGTATAAAGAAAACTTGGATACACATCCAGCCTTTATCAACACTATAACCAAAGACATCACGAATCGTTTTATCTGATGACATAATTTTTTGTTTATTAGTTAGATTTTGAATATGTTGAATTAAATCTCTATATTCTTTAGCCCGTTCAAAATCAAGTGATTCACTTGCAGTTAACATTCGCTCTTCTAAACTTTTTAAAATTGTTTTGTCTTCCCCATTCAGAAAATCAGTAATTTCCTTCGTCATTTGTGCGTATTTACTCAAATCAACGTCATATACACATGGTCCTAAACATTGTCCAATATGGTAATAAAGACATAATTTATCTGGCATCTTATCACATTTGCGATATGGATATATTCTGTCTAATAACTTTTTAGTTTCTTGAGCAGAATATGCATTCGGATACGGTCCGAAATATTTGCCAGTACCTTGTTTTACAGTTCTCGTCACTAGTAGTCTAGGATATTTTTCCTTTGTTATTTTAATAAATGGATAACTTTTATCATCTTTTAATAAAATGTTGTATCTAGGTTGATATTGTTTGATCAAATTTAATTCAAGTAATAATGACTCTGTTTCACTAGATGTGACAATAAATTCAAAATGCCGTATTTCTCCAACAAGTCTCGTTGTTTTAGCATCGTGTGCGCCCGTAAAATATGATCGTAATCGATTTCTTAATTTTTTAGCTTTCCCAACATATATCACTTGATCATTGCGGTCTTTCATTAAATAGCAACCCGGTTCCATAGGTACAACATTTAATTTATTTTTAATTCGTTGTTTATAATCTTCCAAACATATCCCCCCTTCTATTTTTAAAATGAATGATGGTACAAAAGTGCTTCAAGCTTATCACCACTAAATTCAAGTTCATAATCAACATCTTCAAGTATGATTTTGCATGCACATCGTGTAATATTGAACATTGTTTTATCAAACCAACTACTAGATGTCTATCAGCATGCTTGATTAACATTTAACGTTCATAGATTTATTAATCCCACCATACTCAAGTCGTAAACAATATGATGATTTATCATTCAACTTTTTATATTAAAAACACAAACAAAAACTGGAGCAATTCATTGAAGAAATGCCCCAGTCGTCATTGGTTGTAACTTATAAATGTTTATCTAAAACTTCAGCTAAGTTTTCTTTTGGTTGGAAACCAACAACTTTATCAACTGGTTGACCGTCTTTAAAGACGATTAATGTTGGAATACTCATCACTTCATATTTAGCTGCAGTTGATGGATTTTCATCAACATCTAATTTTAAAATGTCAGCTTTACCTTCATAGTCAGCTGCTAATTCTTCTAATACCGGAGCGATCATTTTACATGGACCACACCATGTTGCCCAAAAATCTACTAATTGTACACCAGATTCTACTTTTGAATCGAAATCTGCATCTGTTACTTTTACGATTGCCATAAATGCCAATCCTCCTTAATTATTATTATGATGTTCAAATTATATCAGATAACATGCTTCATGTATTTCTATTTGCTCAATTTTTATGCTTATTTCAAATAACATGTTTGAAATGTATTCTTGTTGCTTTACATTATTTTAACTGCAGCTAATTAATTTATCAAATTATAATTTATTTTAGTGTTGCAACGGTAACGCCAAATCCACCTTCACTTGGCATACCACCTCTAAAGTCACTAACACTTTTATGTTTTTTCAAATGTTTTTGTACACCTTTTTGAAGTGCACCTGTACCTTTACCATGAATGATATAAACTTGTTCGTAATTACTTAAAACGGCTTGATCTAAATATTGATCTAGTTCAATTAAAGCATCCTCATAACGATAGCCTCGTAAATCAAGTTCAGTTTTAATTGTTTGACGATTTTGACGTGTAACCATTTTCGTTGGCTTAACTTTTTCTTTTTGTTTTTTCTCTAAATCTTCAATAGGTAACTTCATTTTAATAATTCCCATTTGAACAATTGCTTCTTCGTCATTGACAATTTCTAAAACTTCACCTTTTTGACCGTAAGATAATACTTTTACTTCATCACCAGCAACAATTTTATCGTATTTTTGCTTTTGTACATTTTGCTTTATAGATTTCGCTTCATAATGATCATCTAATCGTTTCTTCTTATCGATCAATTCATGTTCTTTAACATCTGCACCTTTTTGTTCACGCAATTGTCTTAAATCTTTAATAATATCGTCAGCTTCTTTTGTTGCAGCTTTAATTTTCTGATTTGCTTTTTCTTTCGCTTCCTCTATTAGAGACTTTTCATAATTTTGGAATTGTTGATACTGCTTAGATAAATCATCATGCACTTGCTCCGCTTCTTTTACAAGACGGTCCAGTTCTAACCTCTGTGTCTCTACACGTTTGTAATTACGCTCTAATGATTCAATCATTTCATTTATTTCTTTTTCATCAGTACCAATCATCGTCTTAGCCTTATTTATAATGTTCAAACTAAGACCTAACTTTTTAGAAATGTCAAAAGCATTGGAACGACCTGGTACTCCCATTAACAATTTATATGTTGGGCTTAATGTATCTACATCAAATTCTACACTCGCATTCATAACGCCTTCTCGATTATAACTATATGCTTTAAGTTCAGGATAGTGCGTCGTTGCCATTACTAGAGAACCAATTTTTCTAACATGATCTAAAATGCTCATTGCTAAGGCAGTACCTTCACTTGGATCTGTACCTGCACCTAATTCATCAAATAAAACTAAACTATGTTTGTCTGCATGCTTTAAAATTTCAACTATATTCGTCATATGAGATGAAAAAGTTGATAATGATTGTTCTATTGATTGTTCATCTCCGATATCGCAATATACATTTTTAAATACACTTAACTGACTACCATCAAGTGTTGGAATCAACAATCCTGATTGAGCCATAACAATAATTAAACCTAATGTTTTTAATGTTACTGTTTTACCACCTGTATTCGGTCCTGTAATAATTAACGTTTCAATATCTTCCATAAATTCGATGGTATTAGCTACAACAGTCTCACGATTTAATAATGGATGGTATGCTTTAGGTAAATATACAGTACGGTCCTCTTTAAATATCGGCTTTGTTCCTTTAATACTTCTACTATATCTCGCTTTTGCGATTAAAAAATCTAACTGACCCATGACTTGTTCTGCCACAAGTAGTGCATCTTTGTCCGCAGCCACATAACCAGTTAGTTGCGTTAAAATGCGTTCTTTTTCAATTGCTTCATCATGACGTAATCGACTAATTTGATTATTCATTTCAACAACTGATGATGGCTCAATATACAATGTTTGTCCTGAAGCAGATTGATCATGTACAATCCCATTAAAATCTTGTCGATATTCAGCTTTGACAGGTATAACGTTTCTTTCATTCCTAACTGTTACAATAGCATCTGATAATTTTTTCTGATTTGCTTGGCTTTTAACAATACGGTCCAAATTTTGTCTAATACGTTGATTCGTGCTAGAAATTTTACTTCTAATCCCTTGCAATTCGTAACTCGCATTATCATATAAATCATACGTATCGCATGTTTCATTTATTTGTTGAAAAAGATCGGTTAACACAGGTAATTGATTCATCTTGTCATCTAATATTGGGTATTTAACACCTTCATCTTCTTCAACCAATTGATTATAAAATGTCTTAAATTGATTTTGTACTTGAATTAATCTTTTTATCAAGTTAAGCTCTGATACATTTAAAACGCCGCCAATATCAGCGCGATGAATGAATGCTGATACTTTAGATAAGCCACTCAAGCTTGGTAAACGATGCTTATTATAAATTTGAGCAATCTCATCCGTTTCTTCCATTTGAAAAACAACCGTTTCAAAATTAGTAGCTGGCATCATTTGATTGACCTTTTCCAAGCCTAAGTCACTAATAGTTTCATTGGCAACGAGTGATTTTATTTTTTCAAATTCTAAGACGTCTAATGTTTTTTGTCTCATAAAATCCCTCTATTTCTTAAGTTTTATATTATTTTCAATAAAGTCTTTAAAAGCTTCACGCGATAATGCGTTAATCACTCTATCTTTTGTTACAAATCCTTTTTGCGCAGTTGCTACGCCATAATTCATAAAATCTAAATGATTTGTATGATGCGCATCAGTGTTAATAGTTAATTTAACCTTTGGATATTTACGAACGATATCAGCGTTCAGATCCAGTCTATGTGGATTGGCATTAATTTCTAATACTGTATTCGTTTCTTCAGCTAATGCCATTAATTGTTCAATATTCGGTTTATAACCATCTCTTCTACCTATAATACGCCCTGTTGGATGCGCTATATGTCGCACGTATGGATTGCGACATGCATTAGCTAATCGTTCCATAATTTGTTCTTCTGATTGGTTAAAGCTTTGATGAATAGCTCCAATTACATAATCAAGTTGTGCTAAAATTTCATCATCATAATCCAGCGAGCCATCAGGTAATATATCCATTTCTGTACCTGAATAAATATCAATTTCACTATATTCTTTATCTAACGCTTTAATTTCTTCGTTTTGTCTTAAAAGTCTTTCTACTTGTAAGCCATTAGCAACACGTAAACTTTGTGAATGATCAGTAATTACCATGAATTTATAACCTTTTGCGATATTTGCTTCTACCATGTCTCGAATAGAAAACGCACCATCACTATACGTTGTATGCATATGAATATCTCCATTAATATCATCTAATGTAATGATATTACTTAGATCTTTATCAAATTCGCTACCATCTTCTCGCATAGCAGGTGGTATAAAATTCACATTAAAATGTTCATATATTTTGGCTTCACTATCATATTGAATTAATGTACCATCAGCTTGTTCAATTCCATATTCACTTACTTTTTCATCACGTGCTTTAGCAAGTTGTCGAATTCTTATATTATGTTCTTTTGACCCAGTAAAATGCTGCAATGTATGATAAAAAGCACTTGGTTCAATTAATCGAAAATCGACACCAATCGTTTCATCATCATACGCTAATTCTAATGAAACTTTTGTGTTCCCCACTGCAACTTCTTTTACTTTATTAGGAATATTTAATAATTGTTGCTGCACTGCTTTTGGGTTATCGGTACTTATTATGAAATCTAAATCTTTGCTCATTTCTTTAAAACGACGGAAGCTTCCTGCAGATGAATATTGATCGATATAATTTAATGTATCTATATAATCAATGATTTCTTGATTAAGCCTTCTCATTTGATCAATTGGATAACTGTCTTTTTTGGCACCCATTTGTTTCACAGCTTCTAAAATGTTTTGTTCGGTTTTCTTAGCAAAACCGCTTAATTCACTAACTTTTCCATTTTCACAAGCAACCTGTAAACTTTCTTTATCAACGATATTTAATTCTTTATATAATTTGGCAATTTTTTTACTACCAAGTCCTTGAATTTTCAATAGAGGAATCAATCCTGCTGGTACTTCCTCCTGCAATTGTTGTAAATATTGTGATTCTCCAGTATTTCGATAATCATTAATAACTTCTGCAACACCTTTGCCGATACCTTTTAATTCCGTTACATCAGAAATATCTTCTAATGGGCGTTCGTCTAATTCAAGACTTTGCGCCGCTTTTCGATACGCTGATATTTTAAAAGTATTTTCCCCTTTTAATTCCATATAAGTAGCAATTTGTTCTAATAGTTTGATAACATCTTTTTTTGTCATAATAACACTCCATAAAAAGAAGACCAGGACGTATCATTAATATATACCTTTGTCCTGACCTCTTATGATAATTTATAAATTAATGGTGAAAGCCGATAAATATGGGATGTGAAAAATCAATGAATGACTCACAATAGATATTTTAAGCTGATGTTGTAATGCTTCGTTAGGATATAATGCCAATAGATATAATGTAAAGTGTAAGACAATTATCGTCATAAACACACCAACTATCATTCCCATTGCACGACTGAAAATATGAATGTTTTGATACGCTATTATTTTATCAAAAGTTACGATAATTAGATATAAAATGAACTTACAAAACAATGTAATCATTAAAAAAGCTACAATCGCTTCAAATCGATGTTGTAGATGATTAAAATGAAACGCAAAAGTTGTATTAAATGCTGTTGTTTTAGGATATGGAATAAATACAATTAATCTTTCTACAATAGATTTGTAAAATTGACTGGCAATCCCCAATGATACAATCGTTGCACTCAAATGTATCATAGATAACCAAAAACCTCGTCTGAATCCAACGATGACAAAATACACAAAGAAAATGATTATGATAAAATCAATGATCATTTATTGCTCACGCTGCTGCAATTTGTGAATTTGTTGTTTCAAACGTCGATTTTCTTCTTCTAGTAGTACTTTTTCATGCATAATATTCACTGCAGTTAGTATTGCTTTTCTTGAAGTATCTAAACCTGCTGCTTTATACCCTAATTCTTTTATTTTACCATCAACTAAATGTGCTACATATCGTATGTGCTCTGGGTTATCTTCCCCAACAATTGTAAAAAGCTGATCATTAATTGATACATTTACCTTGTTTTTAAACTGTGCCATTTATAATTTCTCCTGATCCTTTTTTTAAAATCTAAATTCACGTTATAAAATATGACTGGATAGTTTATCTGAATTTGATACTAATATTGTTATATTGCAATTATGATAAAACAACAACACAATCTCTATAGATGACTTAATGTTCTTTTTATAATGAAATGAAATAATGTAAAGAATTTTCTATTCAATACTTTATCATGTTTAAATTGTGTCACTATAACATTTTCATAAACATTATACATGACCACTATGTATTTTGTAAGTATCCGCAATTAATTCTTTACAACATATATAAATGTTTCTGACGTTATTATCATTTATGATATGATTATTTTTGCTAATGATAATGAAATTATATGAAAGGATTTACACAAATGGCGAATATCGTTTTTAAATTGTCGGATAAAGACATAACGACATTAATGTCACGCATTTCTTTTGATACTGAGAATTTACCTCAAGGTATGAAAGCACGTGCAAAGTATCAAAATACAACCGTAAATATTTACCAATCAGGTAAAGTCATGTTTCAAGGTAATCATGCAGAAGCTGTGTCTCAAGAACTTCTACCGCAGAATTCTCAATTGAATACTAATAAAACTAAAAAGAAAAATATGGCTAATTCTTTTCTTGAACAAACTTTAATGTATGATCAATTTAACTGTATTGGTAGTGATGAAGCTGGAAGTGGCGATTACTTTGGTCCATTGACTGTATGTGCTGCTTTCGTTACCAAAGAGCATGTCCCTATTTTAAAAACTTTGGGTGTAGATGATTCAAAAAAATTAACTGATACCAAAATTGTAGATCTTGCTGAGCAATTGGTTACTTTCATCCCACATTCACTATTAACACTACACAATGAAAAATATAATATTCAGCAAGCAAAAGGCTGGACTCAAGTCAAAATGAAAGCTGTTCTTCATAATGAAGCAATTAAGAATGTCCTTGAAAAAATTGATTCGTCTCAATTGGATTATATTGTGATTGACCAGTTCGCAAAACGCGAAGTGTATAGCCATTATGCATTATCCGATATACCACTTCCAAAGAAAACAAAATTTGAAACAAAAGGAGAATCGAAGTCATTAGCCATTGCAGTGGCAAGCATAATTTCTAGATACGCATTTGTTACATATATGGATCAAATATCAAAAAATATTAATATGACAATTCCTAAAGGTGCCGGTGCTAAAGTCGATGTAATCGCCGCCAAAATTATAAAAAAATACGGTATTTCACGTTTAGATACCATTTCAAAAAAGCATTTTAAAAATCGTGAAAAAGCCCAAAAAATTTTAAAGCCTCTTTGATTTATAATCATTAGAGGCTTTTATGCAGTTGTGCAAAGCATCAACTGTAATCCGCTGTGCCTCTTTGATTTATAATCATTAGAGGCTTTTATGCAGTTGTGCAAAGCATCAAC
>OBUW01000592.1_pt1 | contig 16404 bp, 11 predicted proteins | sample 1475761 | NCBI WGS metagenome assembly OBUW01 (sample SAMEA2579908, study PRJEB22360) | human gut metagenome | biome: human gut; feature: human-associated habitat; material: faeces | place: Denmark | collected 2008/2010
AGTATAGAGAATATACTATGTATGTATGTGAGTAATAATACCACACAAAACGCGTGAATTATACTTTTTAGTAAATTTATTGGTAGCATTATAATTTACACGAAAAAAAAGACAAATCAATTAAATGTAACACAAAAATAAGCTTTTATTGTATTCTTCAAATTCCTTCTGGTTCTCAAAATTGCGAAAAGAATTGAATGAATACTACATATTTCTAGCAACATTCCTATCCAATGTATTCAATGATCACCAATGTCCAAGTGATATATATAATAGTTCTTTATTTTCAGCTTCAGAACACAACATGAAATATGTCTGAGCATACATATACTTCTATGGTATATTTCTTCAAGTTACTTTTTTTTTTCGAGTTTATTTTAATTGGAATATACTAATCTCATAAACGTGTTTATTATATTTGTTTATAATTAGGATGGATTACTCCAACTATCACTAGTTTTCATTGATACTATAACTTTAAAGTGACTTTAATTAACGCAAAGGATTGGACAAGAAAATAAAAAAACAAAAGCTGAATTAGCTAATTCAATAAAGCTTTTTGTTTTTTTCTTTCTTATTGTTATTGATAATAAGTGTTGTTTGTTGTTTATAGAATTGTTCTAAATCATGATGCCACCATTAGCTTCAGAAAGAAAGAAAAAAAGTGTACTATCATAAAAACGATATTCCCCATTTCTTGTTCACTATATATAATGGTATCAATATCAATAGTTTTGTAAAATAAAATTTTATTAATCGGTTTTCTTTCATCAACTTTTGATAAATTCACTCTAGTCATTCCTTTATAATTTATTTGGTTGTTTTTCATATACAAGATTTTCTTTTCTTTATAAACACAATTGTTGAATTAACAAAAACTATTAAGTGGATAAAAGAGATAAAAGCAAAAGAAGAACTGTCATGAAATTCCTTCAATCTTTTCCGGTTATTCTTGCTGTATTTTCATTTGCAGCAAATTTAGTCAGTTCAAAACTTGTGTATGAATATGAAACAAAATACGTCACGGTAGAAATTGTCACAATAGTAAGTGGGGAGACTACTTATACCACAGAACGACTCAAAACTAATGGCCCTACAAGTACAACAACAACCATAGTGATTCCCAGTTCCAAACCATCAAGTCCAGAATCAAAACCAAAGTCGGATTCTCAGCCAACGTTTCAATCACCATCACCAGTACAAATAACACCAAGTACCACATCCATCAATAATGCCCCCCTGCCAACTAAACCTGAAACAACAGTAACTGCAAGTCCCGCGGTTATTGTTCACACATCAGTATTTGTAGTCACACCAAATTCAGCCCCTACTACTTCATCATCACCACCCAATATTGTTCAACAGGTGAAAGCAGCAATAACACCACTGGCACCCAAACCGCAACCGCAACCGCAACCGCAAGAAAATAATTCTGGAACCAATGATGATAGTCAATTATCACTGTTTAGTCGCCAAATTCTTGAGGCACATAACATAAAACGAGCAAGTCATGGAGTGAATCCATTAACTTGGAGTAATGAGTTATACAATTATGCCAACAAAGTTGCCAGTAGTTATGATTGTTCAGGCAATCTTCGTCATACCAGTGGACCATATGGAGAAAATTTGGCTTTGGGATATTCCTCAGGGGCTAATGCTGTTAGTGCTTGGTATTCTGAAGGATTTAATTTTGGCGGTGCCGGAAAGTTGAATCATTTTACACAAGTAGTTTGGAAATCAACTACTCAATTAGGATGTGCTTATAAAGATTGTAGAGCAAAAGGTTGGGGGTTATACGTTATTTGCAATTATCAAAAGCCAGGTAATATCATTGGACAAGAACTTGCTAATATTTTGCCATTGATTAGATCGTGATTGGTTACGAAGGAGAGGGGATGGATGGTGGAGAGATGAAATTGTTTCTAGAGCTGCTTGTTGTTTTTGTTCCATTGAATTGTGATTTGTTTCCTTTTTTATTGAGATCTTTCAATTCTATAGTATTGATAGTATTATTATAATTATTAGTGTTATTGTTTCCCTTGCTGTTCCTTACGGATGGTAAAAGTGGTTGTCGTTTCAGTTTTTATATTTCTTTTCTTTTTTAATTTGTTCAACATAAGGTCTAGACTGCACGATCGATTCTTTGATCTATAGAGAGATCCACGTCAATAATACTCCTCTTCTAAAATTTACAAAATAACAAAAGAGAGGCAAGTAGTCACGTCTTTAATGAAATAAATCAAATCGGAAACAAATAAAACAGAAACCAAGGCGGAGTTCAGCATTTGCATCTTGATGGATTGAAACATGAGCTAATTTATCCTCTCTTAGAAAAAACGGGAAAAGAACTGAAGTCAAAATATATCAACTTATATGGTTTTAGATTTAATGGTGATTTATAATCGCACTTTGTTATGGCCATTGGCGAGTATCTAGAATCGATTCATATATTAAAACTTTGAGCTTTCCTGGTAAACCAACAACAGCAACAAGAGTCAGAGTAAGTTACTCATAGATGAATTTGCGTATATGCATGCATGGACAAATTTCATCAGAGAATGTTCTATTTGTCGTGCATTATGATTGATCATTTTCGTCTCTCGTCACCTCAAAAGTCGCAGCTTCTCAAGTATGGCAAGCCACCACCACCCGCTCCTTTGACATATTTGATTTCGATAAGAGGAACCGATAAAAAGTGAAGAATCTAAGAAATTGCTAAACAAACTACACAGATGCCAAATGTTTAGACTACAACTAAATCTACTAGTCATGTTATTGTTATCCATCAAAAACAATCACAAGAATAGATCTAGATCTTAGGCTTTATACCATAAGCTTGAAATTGTATTTTTCTCCGTAAGTTGTTGTTATGTAGTAGAAAGTCTAGATCCATGTTCCAAACCAAGTCTCTTGCTGTTGTTGTCATCAAGGATCATCGGATGCAGATTTTCAGGAACGAGGATTTTCAAGACATGTTTCCTATTTGTTTACACTCTGTAAGTTTAACCGGAAACTCGAATGATCATGATGAAAATTTTGAAAGGAGTACATATTATTGCAGCACCAACAGGTTGGCAGTTACTACCAGAGATATAAGAGTATTAAAAAAGAAACGTTTCAGTAACACGAGGAGTGTTCCTGGTGTTGTTGCAGGAAATGCAACCTGGCAAAATACTAACACACACACCATTGCAACATACTTACAAATTACCCACTATTCTAAACGGGATTGAAATCTCCGATGTCTTAACTAAGTGAGTATTAATTATCCTCCACTGATGACAAACCGAATAAAGACACAAACTAAGAAAACAATAGGAAATCAAGATAGAAGGAAAGAATAAGAGATCCCGGTATAAACTAAGTTTGGTGTTCATTATTCTCGTCAAATTAAATGGATTGACGAAATTGGTGTTTGTTTTTGTCCCACCAAATTTTGAAACATCCGCCGGCCCACTTTTTTTTTTCTTCTCACACTCGCACACTCCCCCCCCCACTGCCCTGAATGAAAAAAAAGGGGGGAAATAATAAGGAACGCAATATCAAAGCCAACAAAAAACGATTCGGAAATTAATAATAATGCATTAAGGAAAAGAGAAAAGGGAAAAGGTTTTTGGATCCTATGGAGATGAAAAAAAAAGAAATGAAATTAAGATACTAAGCCAATAATGTAATTGCTAGTCAATAGGAACGTAAAGCAAAAGTAAAAAAATGTTTTAGATTTGGATTAAATGTAAATACGATTGTACATGTAAATGGCGGTTGAATGCATATTCCTGTTGTTGTTGTTACTAATCGTTTGATGGTTTGTAGATTTTCAATTGTTTCTTTTTTTTCAATTCTTAGTTGGTCAATTCTAGACCTCTTTTTGAAATTGTGAGGAGGATGTGTCAAGAAATGTTAAAAATTGAATTTCTTACTTGCAATTGACGTCATAATTTTTGAGAGCCTTTTTTTTTCTCGACTAATGGTTTCAATTTCAAGAGCAAACTAAGCCAATAATACAACAAAAGGTCTTGCTATAAAACCGATATCCATCCAATAGGATAATAACATCAATCAATGCTGCTGGCTAATAACTTCTGTTCTTGCAAGTCGTACTGCTTGAAAGTTAGGATTATACTCTAATTTTTTGCTCTCTTTCCCTTCCCCATTGATCACTATTAAGACAAATTAGATTGTTTATAAATGATTGACAAATCAACTTTTGTCTAATTACTTTGTCGAAGTTTTAGCCAACAATCGTTTGCAATTTGCTTTAAAAGACCACCTCCACTCGATTCCGTAGCTCCCCTTAAATATAATAATATTATTTCTTTTCGATTTGTTGGTTGTTTTGACTTAACATTTAATGCATGTTTCACCTTCTCTTTTGTTTTTCTGCTGCTTTTTTATTCATTAGACGCGTGAAAAAATTCTTTTCTTGTGCTACCACCACCAGTGGTATGACCTCGCCTCGCCCTGCCAGGATTTTCAAGTGTTTATTTTATTTTTTTTTGAAAGTTCTACCGCCTTATACAATTCACGCATTCCAACTGTACTCAAAACGTCGCACAAAAAAGGAGGACAGAATATTTTATTTCGTTCAACCTTAAATTGTTGTTTTTCTATTGTTCCCCCTTTTTGTGACACGCAAATCAATAGTAATAAAGCAATATGTACCTTTTCTTACTTTGTCTTTCTCTTTATTCTCTCTTTATGTTTCGAAACCAGCCAAACAATTGTTTTTATTTCCCCCTTTTAGTGTATGTTATGTTATGTTTTTTTCTCTTTTTATTATTATTCTCCTAAGAAAAAAAAAGATCGCCAAAGATTATATAAATAGGTATTAGAATTCCCATCAACTGTCCATCCAAATTCTTTCTTTTATTCCTCATCAACATACAATATCAAAATTATTTAACAACTGAGTTCTAAATCCAACTTTTTTGTCGTTCCTTACAAACTTTTTACTCAACTTTAGTCACTCCTTTACCCTATCTTTATTCAATTTTTTTATTGTTAAACTTTTAAACTTTCAAACTTTCGAACTTTCCATTATTATTAAATTATTCTAGAAATGAAGTTTTCTCAAGTTGCCACTACTGCTGCCATTTTTGCTGGTTTAACCACTGCTGAAATCGCCTATGTCACCCAGACTCGTGGTGTTACTGTTGGTGAAACTGCCACCGTTGCTACAACTGTTACCGTTGGTGCAACTGTCACAGGTGGTGGCCAAGGTCAAGATCAAGTTCAACAATCAGCTGCTCCAGAAGCTGATGATATCCAACAATCAGCTGTTCCAGAAGCTGATGATATCCAACAATCAGCTGTTCCAGAAGCTGATGATATCCAACAATCAGCTGTTCCAGAAGCTGAGCCCACTGCCGATGCTGATGGTGGTAATGGTATTGCAATTACCGAAGTCTTTACCACTACCATTATGGGTCAAGAGATTGTTTATTCCGGTGTTTATTACAGTTATGGTGAAGAACATACCTATGGAGACGTTCAAGTTCAAACCCTCACTATTGGGGGTGGCGGCTTCCCTTCAGATGACCAATATCCTACAACTGAAGTTTCTGCTGAGGCTAGTCCATCTGCTGTTACTACTTCTTCTGCTGTTGCTACTCCTGACGCCAAAGTCCCAGACTCTACTAAAGACGCTTCTCAACCCGCTGCTACTACAGCTAGTGGCTCCTCTTCTGGTAGTAATGACTTTAGTGGTGTTAAAGATACCCAATTTGCTCAACAAATCTTGGATGCTCACAACAAAAAACGTGCTAGACATGGTGTTCCAGATTTGACTTGGGATGCTACTGTTTACGAATATGCTCAAAAATTTGCTGATCAATACAGTTGTTCTGGTAACTTGCAACACTCTGGTGGTAAATATGGTGAAAACTTGGCTGTTGGTTATGCTGATGGTGCTGCTGCTCTTCAAGCTTGGTACGAAGAAGCTGGTAAGGACGGATTAAGCTACAGTTACGGTTCTTCTTCTGTATACAACCATTTCACTCAAGTTGTCTGGAAATCAACCACCAAACTTGGTTGTGCTTACAAGGATTGTCGTGCTCAAAACTGGGGATTATACGTTGTTTGTTCCTACGACCCAGCTGGTAACGTTATGGGTACTGATCCAAAGACTGGTAAATCTTATATGGCTGAAAATGTCTTGAGACCACAATAAATGATTTATTAGACCTAGTCCTTGTCCATGTCCTACCTTCCTCCCCCCTTTAGATTTATTTTTTATTAACTTTTCAGTTTTACCTTTTTTTTTTGGGATTGTTTGAAATTTAACGCATAGGCCCCTTATGATAAGTGGGTATTCAAACTTTATCTTGGTTGTTTTATTGTTATTACTATAATTTTTCTTTTTTTTGGGATTTTTCACTTATTATATTGTTTTGGAAGTCATTGGATTATTAAACATACAATTTTGTTATTTTTACTTTCATCATTATATTTGTTTTTGGGTTTTTTTTTAACATTTCTTATTTGTTCATACCCCATGTTTCTGTATATTTTTTTCTATCTCTATCTCTCTTTATCTTTTTTTTATAGTTGCTTATATATATAACACGGCAATACAAAATATATCTAAGCAATTCATACTAATTACAATTTCTCTCTTAGACTTGTTTTATCCCAAACTTTTTCCTGTTTAAAAGATTCGCTTAAGAATCTTTTGATTCCCGAGCTTCCTGATCTAAACATCAATTACACGTGCATTACTTCATGTAATCAGCTTTTATTTAACTTTTACCACAGTTCCCACAACTAGGCCTCATATTAAAGATGTATAACTAAAAAAAAACGTTGTGCGAAACTACCAAATAAAAATAACTTCTATAAATCTTTCCCAAAAAAAATAAAAAAAAAATTATCAGTCATATATCCATAACCAACCATATAAAACATTCCGAACAAGGTATTAGAAATAATTATTTTCTATCAACTAGCACCCACATAAATCATTCCTTCATTTACTTATATATAATCCGATTCTTGTACAATGGATTCACAAGAGCCTTCGGAGGAAAAGAAAATTGCAAATGCATTAATTAATTCAGATACTATTCCACTTGACTTACAACCACCATCCTCACCATCAGTTTCGTCGCCGATGACATCCACCAGAAGCAATCTAGAAACCCTGAGTCCATTAAATACCAATACACCTTTAAACCCCCGTCAGAAAAGGGCGTCTTTGGCTTGTATAAGATGTCGAACACGTCATATTCGGTGTCCTGGAGGTGACCCCTGTAGGAAATGTCAATTGGCAAAATCGAAATGTGAATATGTTGAAGCCGACAAAAAAATTGTTGTATCAATGAAGTATCTTTCCAAACTACATGACGAAATAGCAAGATTGAAAAAAGATAATGCTGGATTAAGAAATAATTTAAAAGAACAAGAATTGAAACGGGTTGACGCACAACAGGGAAGACCCCAATTTGCAAATACAACACCAGCCAACCGAGTTTCTCCCCTATCCATGGCTTCGAATGTAATGGGGTCCCAGAACTTTTCTCAACCACATTCCCAAACACCTCAAACAATACCTTCGTCCTTAACACAAACACCATTAGCAAATGGAGAAGTGATTCATCCGTCGTTGGATAAATACGGAAGATTAATTCAGTCACGTACAGGTGAAAAAGTATATGTTGGGTCATCATCTATGACGTTGTTTGGATTGGAAATCCAGAATATGGTCCCATCATTTGTTTCAAGCTCGCTTCTACTGAACACAAGTTCTTCTACCACCCCAGCTCCATCACCCAGTAGTAGTGATCAAACACTTCCACCGCCATCAACACAACAACAACAACTGCACCAATTACCAAACAATTCATCACCCAAACAAGAACATTACCAGGGAAAAAGAGAATCCAAGATTTTAGAGAAAGAGGGTAACGCCTACAAGATTACTTTATCCAAAACCAAAACGAGACCAGGATTGTCGATTAACTTTGAACTACCGTCGTACTCTTATGCGATGTTATTGGTTGATACATTTATCAATTACAATGACGGATGCTTTTATTTTTTCAATGAAGGGTTAATCAAGCGATTTCTAATGAACTTGTACTCTGGTAAGACAGCTGAAAACAAACGAATATTACGACGCAATACTCTCCAAACAAAAAGTCCCGATCAGGATGAAAATACTATCAAAAAAGATACTGATGATGAGACGATTCTAGAAACCATTTGGTTTTGCAAAATCTTACTTATATTTGCCATTGGGGAAATGTACTTGGGGACAGAATCCAGCACACATGCCCGAAGACAAAAATTGGAGAATATGAAACGTAGCAAAGAAAAGCGGGAAAAACATGCATTACCTGGCTCAGCATTTTTCTATCAAGCTTCAGAATTATTTACTGGTCTTTTTGCTTCGGGTGCTATTGATAATATCACCAAAGATGGTGGTATCGAAGTCATGCTTCTATATGCATTTTATTTGCAAGTGGCTGATTGTACAATAGCATCGTATTTTTATTTTGGGTTAGCCTTGAGAGCAGCATTGATTTTGGGCTGGCATGTTGATGCAGACAAAGAGAATTTGAATCGATTTGAATTGGAACATAGAAGAAGGATATGGTGGACTGTGTACATGTATGAACGAATGCTATCATCGAAAGCCGGATTACCCTTGAGTTTTGCTGACGATTCAGTATCAACTGAATTACCAATTGATTTCAAAATTGATTTGACAGATTTCCCTAGAGATGAACACGATGTTAGAGGGTATTATATTTTCCCACCAGCAGACTATATTAACAATTGTGTCACGATTACCCAAATCAATGCGGTTATTTTGTCATCGTTGTATACCAAACAACCATCTTTCAACATTTTGCCGGTGGTTACTGATTTGGTTCAAAGGTTAATGGCATGGAAAACATCTTTACCTAAATATCTTGATGTTGATTATTCAGTTGATAATCCTAAAGTATCACGATTAGTGACCAACTTAATGACAGAATATTTCCAAGGGATTAATTTAGCGGTGCGTCCATTATTATTTCATTTTGCAACTAAGAAATTGAAAGAATTGCAAATGCAAAATACTCAAAATAAGTATATTGATTTGACAAAATATTCAAAGAACGTTTTAACATTATTGAATGCATCGTTCCAGGCGTCAATAAACACTATCAAAAGTATATGGTCGCTTCTTCAAGACAATATGGTGGCATTATTTGGTTGGATGGATAGAGAGTATCTATTCACTTCAGCTTCAACGTTGATATTGTTCAATGCTTCTTTTGGTGTTCATGAAGCAACCAGAGATCATTTGGATCATGCATTGATTTTGTTTACGAAAATGAAAAGATTGGGCAATTATCCTGCAGCTCTTAGACGTGCACAGTTGTTGAAATTAATCAATGTGTTGGATTTCAATGGAGTCATGGCAGAGTTATTAGAAAAGCATGATGATGACAATAATAATAACAACAACAACACTAGCAGTAGAAGCAGTAGCAACAACAGCAAGACATTGCCGGGATCGGCAATTACAAATACCTCCGACAATAACGTAGAGCCATTTTTGAACCCACCACCTATTAGACCAGGTGATTTGGACTTTTTGCAATTTACAAATGTGCAAGGAAACGAAGGAACTGATGGTATGGATGGTGTTTCTAATGCTAATGTTGGAGTGGTTGGTATTGGCGATGTTTATGCCAATCAAGATTTGACTGGTATTGAAGGTCTTACTTATTTAGATGCTGAACAAAAGTTATGGAGTGATATTACGAATGAGGCTGGTTGGTTAAATATGCATTCTGCCGAAAAGGATACCAATATAACGGAAAGAGATCCATTGGATGAAGGCTTTATATTTAATACTGCATCGCCTGATGTTGGCACTAGTGTCCATTCAGGGTATTCAAACTTGATAAACCATGAATTTCAAGATTTCATGGATCAATCTTAGAGTGATTGTGCGGGAGTGAGGCAAATATATATTTATGTCTGTACATTTATTCTGTGATGGTAATAAAATTTTCTATATAATACAATATATTACAAAAACAAAATTAATATCAAAATAAGAAATCTTGAGATATAGGTGTATTCTCATTGGCCTGTTGTAATATCTGTTGAGGGGAAAGTGTAGACAACTGGAACGAACCATTATTGTAGTTAGGGTTAAAATCACCAGGACCTGTTCCACCAAGACTGTCACTGGATGGGTTAAACCCATCTGTTAAAAGCAAGTCGTCAAAAGATTGTGATTGCTGAGGCTGTTGAGGTTGTTGAAGTTGTTGAGGCTGTTGCGGGAGCTGTTGTTGTTGAAGCTGCTGTTGAAATTGTTGTTGGAGTTGCTGCTGTGGTGGTGGTGGAGCTCTTTGAGGTATAATTTGAGGACCTGATTCTGAACCCGTAGATAGTTGGCGAAAACTTTGTTGTTGCACAGGTTGAGACGGAACATTAGAAGGGAGTTGAAGTCCTTGCTGTTGTTGAAGTGAAGGTTGGGATTGCGGTTGCGGTTGAGGTGGGAGTTGTTGATGAAGTGAATGTTGTTGTGGCGGAGGTTGATTTTGCTGTGGTGCCGGAAATGCCTGCTGCTTTCTACTCTCTTCAAATTTAATTTTAAAATATTGCACTGCCTCGGGATACAACTCTTGAAGCTTTGAATATAATTGATTCAATTCAGGCATATCTGGAGGGGCAGACAATATCATAGGGAAACTTGCCTTGGCTGCCACGGGCAGATGCTGCGTCGAATGGTATTTTTCATATAAATAGTTCAAAGTAGCCAAGTTGCATTGGAGTCTTCTAATATAATTATTGTATACATTTGATAACATGGCCCTATTTTCTGGTGTCATTTGTTGCATCAATTGTTGATTATTTAGCATGGTATTATATATATTACAACATTTTTTTATCAAGTGAGTATTAATCAAAAGCAAGCAGGTTACTCTATCCCTATCTAGTGATAATGGTGCCCTATCTGAAAAATCCATAGCTGGTTATTACTGTTAATATACTAAATAGATTGTTGTGTTTTCTTGTTTGTTTATTTGTTTTGCTGAAAAGGAATTTTTTTAAAGCACCAAAAAAATTTGAGGATTTTTTTTTTGTTGTTTTTCTTCCCTTTTTTTTTTTTTTCCGAATTCGTTCTGACTATGTTTTTTTTTCCTTTTTGTCATACATTTCGTTACTTTCAACGGCTGTAAAATCTATTTCTCAATATGTCATATCCCTTCATTATTTCTTGAATTTCTATGCAAAACATCAATCTGTCTATTTACACGGCTATTCCTATAACTTTGTACAAAACTATTCAACTAAATCAAATTAAAATTTATATTCTTCAACAATGGAGTCCACTCTATTGCCCACTGCACGTCTCATTCCAATTAAAGTCATATCAAATGTTGCTCTACCTTGTGTCAATGCTCTTAACTTGGATAAATAACCGATCATTTCTCTCAACGGAGTTTCAGCAACAATAATCTTCTTATTGGCAATATCGTCAAACTTGCTGACATTCTTCTTTATAGTATAATCCGGTGGTACATATACTTTTGCCGCTTCATCTTTGGCCCACGCAGCAGTTTCCAAGTTTTGAGTGGACTGGTCCTGTATTTCAACAATCATGGCTTTACACCTTTGAGTCAAATCATGTGACACTTCACCTAAGTCATTGGAATCCACATACACTTTTGTGCTCATTATAGGCTCAAGTATAGAAAAGTCTTTTTCTTCATCTTTGAGGGACTGAACTGCTTGACGCGAAGCATTCATCAAATTCAAAGCTTGTTCTTGAGCGACCTCCACAGGTGCATTCCAGCGGTTTACAGTAACCAATGTTGAATGCAATGGGAAACCCAAAATAGGACCTCCCATTTGAAGAGCTGTCAAACAACCATTTAAAATGGCTTCCTTTAATTCTTCTAGATTATTCTCACACTTCCACCTTCTTTCATCAATAGTGGCTCGTACGTGTTCGGACAGCGCAGTCTCACTCAATAGTATGACATTGTTGTCTTCTTCAATCACTAATGCACCTTCCTGGCCAACATAATCTCTAGCATCCTCAATATGTGATAAAGTCACGGCCACTTCAATTTCTTCATTAGTGATAACAGCCTCCTTTTCTCTTTTCCCAACAAATGATTCTTTGTACGATACAACGACATCCTTCAAGTTTACTTTTGCCTTCATGTCGTTAACCAATCTTTCCCTGACAATATCCAAATGCAATTCACCCATTCCACTTAACACTACTTGTCCCATCTCTTTATCCAAATGAACTTTCAATGAAGGATCCTCACGAATGAGTGTTTCAACACATTGTTTCATGTATGCCTCATCTCCAGCCGTATGAGGTTCAATGGCAGCATTAAATAAAGGAGGTGGGATATCGATGGGCAACAACCTATAAGCCGAATCTTTTGCCGTAAAGTTCCGTTTTGCCACTGCACTAGACACAAGAGTGTCTCCGGTTTGAAAATCAGTCTCGTAGCCGGGAATGACACCTATGTTACCAGCACTAATACTCTTCACTTCTTCTGGACTGTCCCCATGCATAACCAATAGCTTTCTTATAAGTAGCTTTTTGCCTGTTCTTGTATTTATCAAGTTTGATGCTGCGTTAAGTTTGCCACTGTATACTCTTACAAATGTCATTGGGCCACGAGTAGAATGTGTCATCACTTTGAATGCCAATGCAAGAGTCAAGTTGTTATCATTTGCAACCACGAGGCCCTTTTCACCATCAACTTTCTTTGTCACGTCTTTGCCGTTCTTGGTTATCTGTGGTAAACTTGTTTCCAATGGAGATGGCAAGTATTTTGTGATTCCGTCTATTAGCGGCTGAACACCTATATTTCTAAATGATGCACCACAAAAAACTGGCGTCAAATAATTGTCAATCGTGGCCTTTCTGATCACTTGGTCCAACAACATGGGTGGTATCTTTAAATAGTTCTCATCATGCTCTAAAAACGAATCAATAATTCTTTCGTCATACTCGCCAAGTGTCTCCACCATAGATTCTCGGGATTTTTCTAAAATCTGTAACAAATCTGGTGTTGTTTCATCAATATTTACTACTGATATTTCGTTGCCATTGGCATCCGTTTCATTCCATTTCAACAATTTTTGATGTATCACATCAATCACCCCTTTGAATTCCAAATCACTCTCTTTGTTTGTTTCAAAGTATGGTAGGTTACAAAGCACAACTCTTGTTTCCAATTTCTGAATGACTTCTTGCACAGTCCTGCTGAAACCGGCACCAGGGCGATCCATCTTGTTGACGTATACAACCTTTGGCAAGTTTAATGCGCTTGCTTGCTTCCAAACTTTTTCTGTCTGTGCCTCTACTCCAGCCACTGCATCTAGAATAGTAACTGCCCCATCTAGTACTCTCAAAGATCTAATGACTTCAAATGTGAAATCAGCATGTCCTGGGGTGTCAATAATATTGATTTTGTGTTGGTTCCATGGAAGGGTAATTGCCGCCAGTTGAATAGTTATTCCTCTTTCTCTCTCAGAAGGCAAATAATCTGTTACTGTGTCACCTTCATCCACATTTCCGATTCTTTTGGTTCTCCCACTGTAGTAGATCATACGCTCGGTTGTAGTTGTTTTCCCAGCATCGATATGGGCTATGATACCAATATTTCTTGTCTTTGCAGCTCCAATGCTATTGACAGTCGAATAAGATCTGGAAAGCTGTTTCCAAGTTTGAAAAACATACTTTCGACAAAACATGAGCGTGATTTAACGTAGATAAGGAATATCCGGACAAAGTGGATTTGAATTGTATTTCATTTCTCATAAATTTTTTTTTTTTTTCACCATCTTGTTTGTTTGTAGATGCGGTAAACAATTCTCTGGGGGCTACAACTAAAAAGTAGGAACAGTAAATAATTTTCAATATTAGGGACTTTGAGCCCTTCCAACTCAAATGTTTGGATAACTGTGTTCTATGACTAAATTTATCGAAATGTTAAGCTGTAATAACAAAAGAGTAATTAATTATCAAATTTTCCATTTTATGTATTTTTTGTAAAAATATGAACCAAACTTTTGCAGCAAATGACAAATACCACAATATATTTATTGTTAGATACTTATGCGACTACACTACTCCCATATCAAATCAATATTCTAAATGCAAAACAGCCTTAAACAAGCTTGAGCCAGTCTGATATACTTCTACCACCAAAATGTAAACAAAATTCACCTTTATCAATCCCCGTTCTTTCATATAACTATATTTTGACAATGAACTTCCGATAAAGGAAGTCTTGGTAGCACATCCTCATCTAAAAGCTGAGCACAGCTACGACTCTATACTGGAGGGTTGACCGAGTTGGTCTAAGGTGACAGACTTAAGGTGAAGGTTCAAATCCTTCTTTGCCAGAGTAATCTGTTGGTCAGTTGACCGCGCGAGTTCGAATCTCGCATCCTTCATTATTTTTTTTTAAAGCCATTAAATGGTGAAACTGTGGATTGCTGTTGTTCTATACATAGTTTTATTTTTGCAAAACAATATAGATTTTGGGTTTTGCAAACCTTAAATCAATAAGACGAGATCTGCAACAATGTAGCTCAGATATGACCGAGAATGCACCTTATTACCGCTAGAGTTTTTTCAACTTGATGACTTTTTTTTCTCGGTACATCGGTCCGCGTGTAGGGTGGCCTTCCGTTTTATTACACTTTCTTTCTAGCTTATAAATCTTTGTTTTTCCATCTTTTGTGTACTTCAAAATTTTTTTTTCCAATTTACCGGTTTTCTTTCTATTAACTAATTAATTACAAACTGTTGCTTATTAAAAAAAGCTTCATGCAAAAGCACATATAAACTGAAGGATCTACCACTACAAGAAGTTGTTGAAAACAGTTAAACAAATTAACACACACCCATCAAGATGATAAAAACGAAAAAAAACCTATCATCGGAAGAGACCACGGATTCCATCGAACTTCAACAGCCTGATACAAGCCCCGAGCAATTGGAATCTGCTACCGAAAAGCAGGAGCACGACCCTGACATTGACGGTGGGTATGCTTGGATCATATTGTTTGCTTGTGTTCTATTCAATTTCTGTACTTGGGGAATGAATTCGGGATTTGCAATTTATTTTGCCAATTACTTATCACAGGGCACATTCAAAGGAGCCGACAAAATGGACTATAGTTATATTGGAGGAATGGCATTTGGTGTCGGTATATTTTTTTCTCCAGTAATCACTGTCTTGATGGGAGTATTGGGATTTAGATCAGTGCTTATCATCGGTAATTGTCTTCAGTTTGCTTCTTTGATGTTGGCCAGTTGGTCAACAAAACTTTGGCAGTTGTACTTGACCCAAGGATTAATGCAGAGTTTTGGCTTAGCATTTATTTCAATCCCGACAATCACAATCTTGCCACAATTTTTCAAGAAAAAAAGAGTGCTAGCTGGTGGAATAGGTTCTGCTGGATCTGGTTTGGGGGGTATTGTTTTCAACTTGGCAATGCAAAAAGTTGTTGACACCAAGAATGTGCATTGGGCTTTAAGGGCACAAAGTATAATTGCATTTGGATTGACTTGGATTGCTATTGTGCTTGTCAAAACAAAGAATTCAAAACATAATATCCAATTCAAGCTATTTGATTTCGGTGTAATAAAAACTGCTCCATTCTGGTTGTTGATTTTTTTCATCATCACGTGTATATTTGGGTATGTCATCGTTTTATACACATTGGCAAACTTCACCACTAGTTTGGGTTACACCGAACGTGAAGGTTCTTATGTTTCAGCCACCATTCAAATTGGCTCGTGTGTAGGCAGGCCATTGATGGGATTGTTGTCAGACAAATATGGAGGGGCCACAGTAGCATCGGTCGGTTACTTTATTGCTGGTATTTTTTGCTTAGCAATGTGGATTCCTGCAAGAAATCTTGCTACCGTGATCATATTTGCTCTTATAATGGGGGCAATAATGGGTGCTATTTACGGAATGATTGCACCAGTAGTGGCCAGGTTGTTTGGGATTCTGAAAATGAATGTTGTCTTTTCCCAGATATGGAGTTTTATGGGGGTTGCCGGTTTGTTCTCGCCAGTCATAGGTGTGAAGCTCACAAAAGGCAGTGGTGTGGGAATTGACCCAACAAGATATGTAAACTGTTCAATTTTTACAGGAGTGTGTTTTATTGTTTGCTCCGCAACTTTATTGATAATACGAGGTTACGTCAATGCTCGTGATCGTATGATGGAAAAAGAAGGACACACGGATTCAGACTTGGCAGACTACACGGGCGTAACAGTACCTTTTGGAAGTGTCTTCCCGCTTTGTTTGGCAAAGAGTCACGAAAAAATATAAACGCGTAAACCAAATAATAATAATAACCTTATATAGTTTCACATTTTGTAGGGGACACGAATGTAAGCTTTTTTTT
>OBUW01000593.1_pt1 | contig 16390 bp, 7 predicted proteins | sample 1475761 | NCBI WGS metagenome assembly OBUW01 (sample SAMEA2579908, study PRJEB22360) | human gut metagenome | biome: human gut; feature: human-associated habitat; material: faeces | place: Denmark | collected 2008/2010
GTGGTGGTGGTTATGGTTATGGTTATAAATCATCAAATGAACCTTGTATAGAATTATTTTTCTTTTGCTTTTTTTTATTCTTTCTTACCATATCTTTCCAATCTTCAACAACTTCATCCTCCTCATCTTTGTTGCCTCCATCATTTGATCTTTCTTCTTCCATAATTTGTTTTTCAATGGCTTCACGTTTTCTTTTCAATTTTTCTTTACGATCTAATTTATTTTCTTTTCTTTCTGATTTACTTGACCAAGCTTCATTTTTAATTTTTAATTCTTTTCTTCTTTTTGCATCCTGAATTTTTTTCAATTTATCATTCTCTAAATTTTCTAATCGAGTTTTCTCTTGTAATTTATCAGCATAACTATATTTATCCATATCGATAATTTCACCTAACCAACCATCAGTGGGCATTATCGAATTATCAATATATTTCGTTTCAGGCATTTTCGGTAATCTTAATAATCCATACATCTTGGCAATCCCCAAATAATCTAATGTAGCTAATCGGAAAATCGAACTGGCTATGTGTTTAGAATAATATCGAATAAATCCCACATATGATTTCACCGCTAATTCATGTCGTGCTCTATCTTCAAGCATATATTGTCGAAGTTTAATTTGGAAATTTTCATGTAAATTTTTTGTTGCTGATGATGTTGGTATATCTTGTTTTGTTAAAAAAATTCCTTTTACTTCCATAAATCCAATATAATCTTCTTCTTGACAATTATCATTTAACATGACAATGGCTCGACCAACTTTATTTGCTCTTCCAGTTCTACCACAACGATGTAAAAAAACATTGGGGTCAGTAGGTGGATCTATTTGTATCACTAAATCAACATCAGGTATATCAATTCCTCTTGCTGCAACATCAGTAGTCATAAGAATATGTTTATAAAGATTAATATCCCCTTGAGTGAAATTATCTAATGTCTTCAATCTTGATTTAGTATTAAGTTGACCATGTAATGAAAAAAATTTAAGAGGTTCATCACTAGACTCTTGTTGATAAACTTTATTGAATATTTGATAAAAATGTTTCACTGATGTACAAGTAGGGAAATAAACAATGGCCTTTTTATATTGATATTTTGATAATATCGTTAATAATGTGGTTATTTTCAATTCTGGATTAATCATCATATATGATAATTGTAAACTCTTTGGAGAATTACTTTGTTCACCAAAATAATTTTTCGATTTCACTTGAACTTTAACAGGATTATTCATCCCCGTACGGAAAATAGTATTACCTGCAGAAGATATCGTTGCTGAAAATAATCCTGTTCGACGTTGTTTAGGTAATTTTTTCAATATATTGATCACATCTTTTTCAAACAGGAAATCTAATAATTTATCAGCTTCATCAAGGATAACTATTTCCAAAGATGATGTTTTAATTGATTGTGAACTACCTAAAAATTCCAAGATTCTCCCTGGAGTTCCAATTAATATTTGTGGTTGATTCGTTAAAAATTGATTTAAATCTTCTCGAACATTACCTATAGATCCAACCAATAATTGTGTGTTAATACGGGTACCCTTATCTTCAGGTAAATATTGTAATACTTGATTGAAAACACTTTGAATTTGATTAGCTAATTCTCTCGTTGGTGATAATACAATCGATAACATATGTCCTCGTTTAACTGGTTCTGGTAAATCTCCATCACTATCGGGTTTATATAATCTATCAGAGATTTTTTGTAAAACAGGGATTACAAATGATAATGTCTTCCCTGATCCAGTGACTGCTTCAACTACAACATCTTTATTACCACTCAATAATGGGATAGTCGATGCTTGAACTGGAGTCATAGTGGGATACCCCATTGATGATATTGCTTCTTTGATCCATGAATGCAAGTCATAACGTAAATTCTCCCATGCAAGAGATTCAGTATTTGATTTCATAATTGGTAGGTAGGTTGGTTGGTTGGTTGGTTGTATTAGAGAGATGAGTTTGAGATGGGATGGGAGGGTTGCCAAAAAAAAAAAAAAAAACTTTTTTGTATGTTTACTTTGTGGATATCCTCCCAGAGTACGAGAATACTTTGCAAATACTGGATTAGTATCTGCTACTGGGATAACTTGTATATGATAAAAGGTGTTTCCTTCTTAGGACAATTAATGCTCAAGAGGTCGTTCAGTAAAGTTGCAAAAACATCAAATAGACCTGTCACCACAACGAAAATGAGTACTGACTATACAAATTGGTCAAAAGAAGATTTGATTTCCAAAATCAATCAACTTGAAAGTAACTCCTCTACTACTTTCAATGGGGAAACCTCATCCCAAAGGTCAATCAAACCAGTTAAGAAACAGAAAAAGAAAGAGTTTGATTGGAGTAAACAAAACATGAGATTTGTTGCCTTTAAATTTGCTTATTTAGGGTGGAATTATAATGGATTAGCATTACAATTAGAACCAACTCCATTACCTACAGTAGAAGAAGTATTTTTAAAAGCATTAGCAAAAGTTAAATTAATTAAAGAACCAATAGAAGAAGTGAAATTTTCTCGATGTGGAAGAACTGATAAAGGTGTTAGTGCCATGAATCAAGTAATTTCCATTAATGTTCGATCAAATATAACTTTAGAAAATCAATCCAACCCTGAATTTGATGATCTAGAAATTGATTATATATCGGTATTAAATGCAAATTTACCAAGTGATATTAAAGTCCATTCAATATGTTTGAGACCACCACCAGATTTTGACGCTAGATTCAGTTGTTTATCTCGTCATTATCGATATATTTTCCGTAAACAAGATTTAGATATCGAATTAATGAATCAAGGAGCTAAACTTTATCAAGGAATTCATGATTTTAGAAACTTTTGTAAATTAGATGGATCTAAACAAATTACAAATTTTGTGAGAGAAATTTATCAATCACAAATTATACATTTACATCAAGATTATTATTGTTTTGATTTAAAAGGTTCAGCATTTTTATGGCATCAAGTTCGTTGTATGGTAGCAATATTGTTTACTATTGGTCAAGGTTTAGAATCTCCTCTGATAATTACTGATTTGATGGATACGAATAAATTCCCTACTAAACCACAATATGAAATGGCTCATGATATACCATTGGTGTTGTATGATTGTGAATTCCCATCAATGGAATGGAAATCCACTGATGATGAATATAAATTACATCGAGTAATACAAGGTTTCACTCGAATGCAATATGATTTACAATTGAAAACCCAAATGCTGCAAATTATGGAAGATACTTTATTCAAAAATCAAGATCCAACCACTACTACAACCAAAATTTTGAAAACTATGAATAATGGTGATGGAGTTGGTCGATCTTATAATAAATATATGCCAATACTGGAACGTGAACGTACTGAAAGTTATGAAGTTTTGAATCTAAGATGGATGGAAAAAAAGGGATATCGAAGAGAACAAGAAAAACTCAATAAAGAATAAGAAGTAAGTATGCCTGTATATATTTATTATTTAGTTGGATATCCAAGATGGTTCCCAATATTGCCATTCGCCATTGTCTTGTGAATCCACCCATAAAAACCCATTCATAATCATTTCATCAATGACAGTTTTACATCGCACTTTATCCCAACCATAATTATCTCTTAATAATCTATAAGTGACATATCCTCCCATAAATTCACAAAGTTCATAAATTTTTAATTGATCATTAGATAAGTTTTCTGTAGATGAAAATTTTAACCATTTCTTCCCATTTATAATCAATATTTCATAACCTTTCCCTAAAGTGTTTAGATTGTTTAATGAACTTTCAATGTCTTTTTCCAGTATTACCAATGATATTCCTTCTGTTTCACATGAATTCTGTAATGTGGAAATTAATTCTTTTAGTGATATCAACCCACCATTCAAATCACGAGTTTGTTGACATATTTCAATTATTTTCACCGCTAAAGCAACCCCGAAATTTGTCGCAACAACATTGCTTCTTTTGTAATTACTACTACTACTACTACTACTACTAGTGCCACCGTTTCTATCATTTTGTGATGTGTATAATAATAAATCTAAAGGGTCAATACCTATCAGTTGAACAATTTGAGTGAATTTATTTTTGAATTCTAAATTCAGGGATATTTCATCACCATGATCATTAGCAAAATTTATTAATGCCGATTGAAATACTTGTAATTGGGTTGATAATTGGTTTGAATGTTGTTCATTCAATGATTTACCTAATTGTAAATAGGCATCTCTATCAGTATTAGTGGTGTTGGAATGATTCATAATAGTATAGTTAAGTGATAGGAAGATAGATAAAGATTTGATTTCTCTTTTAATCAAGATTAGAAAGGAAGGCTAAAAAAATAGTATGGCTCAAATTCCGCACCAAGAAAAAAAAGAAATATTCAACCACCCACCCACCCACACACACACAAAGTATTGATTTTTGTCCCGAGCCAACGATCTAAACAAAAACGTACTCAGAATACTGAGCTGTAAATCTACCACCTAACAAATATCAATTACAGTTCAAGTCTCCATACTAATGGCAAGAACATATGTAAATCTTGATACTCCTGTTGCAATATATAGCTATTCATTGACCATACAGAGCCTACATGAGTAACTCTAGTGTCACATGACAAAGCCTTAAACTTAATTCAAAACGCCAATATGGTTAAATGAATATTTACAAACTAGGAAGTGGCCCAAAATCACTCATTTATGGTTGTCAACTAAACAAAAACATTTGGAAGTGATGAAGACAGTTCTTTCAAACGGTCAAATTTGGACAGCAATTATCAAGTCGTTTGAACAATCTACTGAGTTAAAAAAAAAAAAGAGCTCGAATCAAAGCCTACTTTTATTGTCTATTTGACCATCGGTTATTGTATATCCTATTTACTAATCAAAATATTGAAATTTATCCATCAACTTGTGGTATATAATAATATCTTGTAGGTTATCAAAAGTTTTTACTTGAGAATTGATTGCAAAATTATCATGAAAATAATTCATACTGAGTAAGTGGACCCAAAAAAACAAAAAAATAACCCCAGTTAGATCGTGTTAGTTACAATATTATAGTATTGGTTTTGTTACAATGATGGCCTGTGTCACGACGTAGCAAATCTCAGTGCGTACGTTCAGCAGTTAATTTAAGATAATTTATAATATAGTAATTTTTATGAGATTTCCATTAGTATTCAATTCCTCTGACTCAAGTTGAACCATTATTCATGAATGGTTGCACATTTAACTCCTTTTACCAGTGATAATATTCACCTTAAATGCTCTCAAGTATATAGTCCTTTCATTTCTCTAATTAAACCTATATAATATAAAATAATTCTTTTTCTTCTTCTAAATATTTCTCTTAAATAAAGTAGTTTATGTGCAAAATAGAATGGATATGTGTCCACCAATTCTTATTACACTTACTCTAAGTTTCTGTTACCCTAAAATGTCGTAGATAATTACTTGCAGTCGTTGTGCATCATTTGTAAGAGGTTGAGTAATTGTCTAGATGTCGCACTTGACATGATCAACCTGTATTCGCGGTACTGTTGGCTGAGTGTGTGACATATACTATCAATTTACACTATAATTGGTTTCAGATTGGCAGTGGTTGTTGATTCATGTAGTTGAGTTTAATGTTGTTAGTAGTGTACTTTCCACAATTGATCTAGAATACACGCACAGATAGAATTGTTAGAAAGATTTTTTTTTTTTTTGTTTTTCAACTCCATTAATCAAGTTTAACCTTTTTTTTTTTTACAAGTTTCAAGACATCCACCATCAATGCTAAGTAGAAGAACAATAACTAGGAAACTAAATAAAGGTGTTTCAAAATCTTTACTATCATTTGCAAGATATAATCATTCCATAACCAGTACCACAACACCGGCATCACTGCAACCCCATATTGAATTAACCACATTTGCCAATGGATTGAGATTAATTACTGATTCTACACCGGGACATTTCAGTGCTGTTGGAGCGTATATTGATGCTGGTTCAAGATACGAAGATCCTAAGGCACCAGGATTATCTTATTTGCGCGATAGATTATCCTGGAAATCAACAGAAGATTTTACGGGGCAACAAATGTTGGAAAATTTATCGAAATTGGGTGGTAATTATATGAGTTCGGCTCAAAGAGAATCAATGATTTATCAAGCATCTGTTTTTAATAAAGATATTGATAGAATGGTTGGTATGATTGGACAAACCATCAGATATCCTATTTTCAGTGATCAAGAATTCCAAGAAGCATTACAAACCGCTGAATATGAAGTAGCAGAATTGGCATACAAATCTGATTTATATTTACCTGAAGAATTACATACTGTGGCGTATAAGGAAAACACTTTAGGACTACCATTATTCATCCCTCAGGAAAGAATCCCCTTGGTATCTAAATCAGACGTTATTGATTATAATAATAAGTTTTTCCAACCACAAAACACTGTCATTGCCATGGTTGGTGTTCCTCATGAATATGCATTGAAACTAATTATGGAAAATTTTGGTGATTGGGCAAATACAACCACAACAAAACCAAATCCAGGAATTAAGAATTATACTGGTGGTGAAATTTCATTACCTTATACTCCACCATTATATGCCAATTTACCTGAATTATATCATATTCAAATTGGATTCGAAACCACGGGACTTTTAGATGATGATTTATATGCTTTAGCCACTTTACAAAAATTATTAGGTGGTGGTTCTTCATTTTCTGCTGGAGGTCCTGGAAAAGGGATGTTTTCTCGATTATATACTAAAGTATTGAACAAATATCCATTTGTTGAAAATTGTATGAGTTTCAATCATTCTTATATTGATAGTGGTATTTTCGGTATAACATTATCTTTAGTCCCTGAAGCTGCCCATGTTTCATCACAAATCATTGCTCATGAATTGAGTCAATTGTTAGTCACAGAAGAATCACAAGGCGGAATGAATGCAAAAGAGGTTAAACGTGCTAAAAATCAATTAATTAGTTCATTATTAATGAATGTTGAAAGTAAATTGGCAAGATTAGAAGATTTGGGTCGTCAAATACAATGTCAAGGGAAAATCACTACTATTGATGAAATGGTTGATAAAATTAATCGTTTAACTATAAAAGATTTACAAAATGTTGCAGAAAAAGTATTGACAGGTAAGGTTATAACTTCTAATGGTGGTACTAGTTTGGGTCTTCCATCAATTGTTATGCAAGGAGAAAGAGAAACTTTTGGTGATGTGGAATTTATTCTTCGAAGATATGGATTAGGTAATTACAAAGGTCCAGAAATCACGGAACCAAGAGATTTCAGTAGTAATCAAAATGAAAAGAAGAAAAAGAGTCGTTGGTTTTAGATGAAGTGGAATACCATTCTTGTATATATACATGTATTTACACCAAAAAATGATAATAGATACCCATAGATAGATAAATTATATTATTTTTATTACATGATATCGATGTATAATATGTATATATGTATATTTTTAAGGTCTATTTGCTTTAAACTTGTAATCGTTCACGTAATTCCAATACTTCTTTTTGTAACATTAACATTGATTCTTTCATTTCGATGTTTTCTCGTTGTATTGATTTTAATTGTAAATCTTTTTCAATATTTTCATTATGAATTATATCAATAGTACTTTTATAATGATTAATTTTATTTTGATAATCAAAATTCTCATCATTATAACGTTTACTCAATTGTGATTCATTTTCCACTCTAATTTCCAATTGTTTAATTGATCGTTGTAAATTTTTAATCGTTTTATCAGCTTCATGTTTTTCATTCAATGCTCCATCTAATGCCTTGGATAATGTATCAACTTTAGATTCCCAATATTTTAATTGTTCATTACTGTATAATTTTTCTTCTAAATCAGAAACTTTAAGATTTAATTCTTTATTAGTCTTTACGAGACTGAAATTTTCTTCCTTTGTCACTAATAATTCATTTCTTAATTTTTGTTGATCTCGAATATCAAAACTTGTAGACATTTTCAGTTGATTTAATTCAGTTTTAATGGCTTCAGAATCTTCTCGTTGATTTTCTAAATGTTTTTTCAAGAAATTTAATTCTCCATGTGCTTGTTTTAATTCAGTAGTTGTTGAATCAAATTTATTGGTCATGATTTGTAAATCATTTTGTAAAGTTTCCTTATCCTTCAATAATTTATCTCTTTCAATGGAAATCTCATCAACCAATTCTTTCAACCCAGAAATTTGTTTCGTACAATTGACTATCTTCCTTTCATTTATCAATTTCTCATTTTCCAATTGTCGATTATTATTAGTTAATTCATCAATCTTATTCTGTAATTTTTCCTCTTGAAGAATCAATTCTTCAACTTCATTTTGTAAATTGTTCTTAACTAATAAAACATCTTCATAATCCAATTGTAACTTTTTATTCTCTTTAATTAATTTAGTCTCAATATCAGTTTTGAAATGTAAATCCCTATTCAAATTCTTGATTTCTTCTTTGAGTTTCTCATTAAGTTCCTTATTCTCAAAATTTTTCAAATGATAGTTTAATTTGTCTTGTATTTGTTTGATTTCCTCTTTATTTGCATCTAATTGATGATTTTTTTCTTCAATTGTTGCCTCTAAATTTCCAACTTTAATTCTAAAATCTTTAATCAAAATCTGTGTTGTTCTTAACTCTTCTCTAACTAATAACAATTGGCTTCTAGATTCTTTCATTTCTTTAGTTGCTTGTTCTTCATGTCGTTTGGAAATTGCAATGGCCGATTCAGCTAATTCTAATTTCTTATAGTACTCATCCGACCGTTTCTTGTATATCTCTAAACTTTCATTGATATCCTTATTTCTTGACAATAAAGTTTCGTGCTTAACTTTCAATTGCGCCAAATCCTGTTCATAATCATGAACACTGGTTTTATAATTCTCTTGTTTGACTTGATACAATTCATCTTCTGATTCACGCAATAATGCTTTCAATCTTAAAATTTCTGTTTTTGATCCATTCAACTCTTCTCTAGTGGATTTTAAAGTCTTTGTTATGTCTTGATATATTTGAATATAATCTTGAGATACTCCACGCATATTATGGAATGCAGTTATACTTTCACTTTTCACTAACGAGTTTCTAGCTGAAGAAGAGGTACTTCCACCACCGCTACCACCATTAGAAGAACGTGATTCCCAATCATCGTCGTTATCATCTAAATGGTGATCTTCATAATCTCCACCAGAATTGGCAAGTAATCTCCCAATTTTAGTTTCTAATTGTGTAATTCTCTTTTGCGAATCATTATATTTTTTCTCATAATCAGTATTGGTATTTAATCCTCGTGTGGTCAATAATTTATTTAATTTCTTTTGTAATTCAATGGCATAATTCTCTGCACGTTGGAAATTGCCTTGTTCTTGCTGTAATTGAAATTTCAAATTTTCAATCTCTTTATTAAAAGAATCTACCGTGTTAGTTATCATTGATTTATCACCAATGGCCAAAGATCTTCTCTTTGGTGTTAAGTCCATACTAGTTAAAGACCCATTCATGATTCGTTCTTTCAACATTTGTAATTCCTCCAGTAATTTCTTGTTTTCAAACTTTTCTTTCCTCAATGATGCAGTCTGTTCATTCACTTTCAATTTCATATGGGTAAACTCTTCCATAAATTGAGGGTTCGGTGGTTGATTTTCCTTTTCAATCTCTTTAGATTTGGCTTCTTCAGTGACTTGGTTCAACTTGGTGCTCAATTCAGTTATTCTGGTGCTATACTCTGTATTTGTTTGCTTCATTTGTTTCAATTCCGTTTGTAATCTATTATAGTCAGCTTCAATTGAACTATATTCCTCAATTTTTTTCGATAATTGTTGTTTAGCCGATTCAATTTCTGCAACATACTTTGATTCATTGGATTTCAAACTTGATAATTCTTTTGTAGATTGGTCCAATTGAGTGATCTTAGTATTGCTGCTAGCGAGTTCAGCTTTCAATTTTTTAATCTCTGATTTATATTGATCAATTTCTTGGGATTTCTTCTCAACTTTGCCTTTCAACAAAGTAACTTTCTCTCTAGCTTCTTCAATTTTCGATTCATATCTAGATTTGTAATCTTCATCTTTTTTCAATTGAATTTGTAATGAATCAATAGTGCGTTGTGAATCCTTTTGCTTTCTTTCGTAATCACTGCATAATTCTTTTAATTTCATAATTTCATTTTGCAATTTCCCATGTTCACTCAGAATCACATCTTTACTTGAATTCAAATCTGCTTGTAATTTTTTATTCAAATTTTCCAATCGCAGAACTTTTTCATTTGAATCTTCAATCAGTTTATCGTGCATTTGTTTAAATTTCAACAATTCCTTACTATGGTCTTGTTTTAATTTTGTAATCTCTTTCAATTGTTGTTTTAAATTGGACAATTCCGATTGTGCCGAATCATGTAGTTTATTCAAAGAGTTTAATTCTTCAACTTTTGCGTTATGCTTATCATGAAGTTCTAAAGAACGGCGAGTTAACTTTTCATGTTCATTGATTAAATCTTGATTTTGTTTTTCAAAATCTTTCAACTTTATTTCCAAAGTTTCAATTCTATGCTTTGATTTATTTTCTGTTAATCTCAATTGAGATAATTTGTCATCTTTTTCCTTTGCAATTGAAGTAATATTAATCATTTCATCTTGTAAATTATTCATTTGTTCTCGTAGCTTTTCATTATCCGTTTCAAGACCTTTTGTAAGTTTTTCTGAATCTTTCAATTTCACAGTTAAAGTTTGCAAATTTTCTTGTAATTTCTTAGAGTCTAATACTTTAGCAGAATCTTCAAGTAATGGTTTTACATGGAAAAACAATCTCATCCAAGGACTATTAGATTTGATTTCATCTAACGTCACCATGGTTCTTGAAATGATTTGTGCGGATTGAATTTCTTTGATTTTCTGTTTCAAAACTAATCTGGTTAAATTACCTCTTATAACTTTTTGCAAATCAGTGAAAATATTCTTCAATGCTAAATCACGAATAATTTCCAATTTCCCTAATATACCATTTTTGAAAAAAATCTTGGTAAGCCCAACTTTGAAATCTTCAGGGTTTAATTTGACAAATTTCAAAATTATTTCACAATTAGTTTTGTTCTGTGGAGAAGAAAGTTCATTATCACAAATGATCGAGTACCGTTGAATAAATTCGTCAAACATCATTCTATTAGGGTATCCTGCCCTAGTGATTCTAATACCTTCCAAAACCCCATTACATCTTAATTGACCAAGTACCAAATTTTTATCAAACTTGTTGGCCCGCTTCTCTAGATTCGGTAATATACAACGCACAAAATGAGGTTCAGTTGATTCTAACTGATCCATTAACGTTTTCAATTGATCTTTATGCTTTTGTGAAGCAGTTTTGAGTTTGGAATTACCACCACCATTTGTCTGTGGTCTATTAATATGAGGATCGTTTATAAACATATCTGCAATCAATTCATTTTGGGAATCAGGCAATAAATTCAAAATACTTTCACTTATAGGATCAGTATTTTTCTGTAACCAGTTTTCCACATTATATTCAACTTTACCAGCGTAATGATGAATTATAAACCCATTTTTGAATTTATTCTCAGAAAATTTTTTATGAGTATTTGAGAAATTTTTCGATAATTTTTCCATAAAAGATGCATCAGATGATTTAGGCATCAAACATTCTTCGTCTAACAATTTCAAGATACCCATAGGCTGCTTGGTCTCAATCAAATCAATTGTTGGTTGTAAATCTTGACCAAAATCTATAAACTCCCAATTGATATTTTCTCGTAAATATTCACTTTGTTCTAAAATAAATGAATGATGATTGAAAAATTGTTGTAATTTTTCATTAGTGTAATTGATACATAATTGTTCAAAGGAGTTAATATCGAAAATTTCAAACCCAGCAATATCTAAAACACCAATGAAAAAATTGTTATCGTTGTTATTGTTGGCGGTGTTATCGTCTCCATTATGGCTTTGATCCAATTTTTCATTGATTTTGGTAATGATGAATTGAAACAACTTTTCATATAAATATTTAGCAAAGGCGTCGATGGCAAATTTGACTTCGTTTGGTTTCTTTGACTTTGTGATGAATTCTCTACCAGCTTTGACTTTAGGTCGCAATAAATTTTGAACAAATAAATCTTTATCAACTGCTAACAACTCGCATATTTTATCAATGGGGGAATCATTCGTGAAATTGGCTTGTTCGGATTTCCATGACGTGAAAGTGACGTTACCTAAATGTAAAATTATTGCCAACACTTGGTAAATAAAGTTCATTTCATTGGTGGTGAATCCCATAATTTTAAATGCTTCCACTAATAAATTAAACTCTTTGAAATCATCAACATTATTTATAGTTAATTTTCCTCCTGAGAGGTAATTATAAGTTGACATGTCTTTGTTTAAACCCAAACTAGGTAAGTTTTCATACCCTTTTAAAAATTGATAGAAAATATGATAATTTCTTTCTTGATTCGATTGACTTATAACTCTTGACTTTTCCAACAAATAATAATTGATGTTAGCTCCTGATATTTCACCAGTATTTGAGAAATAAATTTGAATGAATTTTCCAAATCTGGAAGAATTATTATTTTTGATGGTTTTAGCATTACCAAAACTTTCTAAAATTGGATTAGCCTGAAGAATTTTAGTATCGATACTATTATCATGATCAACCTTATTGGTATGACTGCCACTAGTTATTGATGACAAGTACTGGATAATTTTTTTGGTATTTTCAGTTTTACCAGCACCACTTTCACCAGTTACCAAAATTGATTGATCTTTCTTGTTGGATAATAAATTTCTAAATGTCGATTCGGCAACAGCAAATATATGTGGCGGTGATTGTCCTTTGTTGTTGTTGTTGCTGTTGTTGCTGTTGGAGGCGTTTTTAGATTTGTAGTCATTTTTGTTTGTTGTCACGTTATTATATTGGTGATATTTCATTAAAATTGATTGATTATAAATGGGTAACAGTTTATAGGGATTGATGGCAACAAGAAACAACCCAGAATAAGTATAGATCAAATCGTCTAAATATCGAAGATACAAGTTGTAAACGACAGATGGTTCATTTAAATGAGTTAGTTCAGCCATATCTTCACATTTATTGAATTTCACAGGATTACAGTTTTCCAATTTATCTTGATCCACGATTATTGTTGAATCATGGGATGATTCTTGACCTTTGACAACATTAACTTTACATTTACCATCGGGTAAATAATCAGTGATATAACCTTTAGTGAATAAATCTTGTTGATTAGGTACCCATACCCAATTTTTAGAAATTATGGGATCTTCATTATTATTATCATTGGCTGTTGAAGAGGTAACCATGACTTATGTGGAACTATTGACAAACAAATAAATAAATTAATTAATTAAAAAAAAAAAAAACCTAAAAAATCAATCAGATCTGTAAATAAATGTAACCAAAAGATAAAAATGCAGGAATAAGAATTAATAGGAGATTGTATTATTAAGATCTTCTGAAAAAAGTAAAGCTCTTCTTCTTCTATTTTCAAAATACTTTGACGAAGCGAAATGGAAACAGGTATGCCTGGTAATAATGAGTTTGGGTTGGGTTGTCTTTGTGAAGTTACATAAAAATTTTTAAAATTTTGTTTTGGTTGGGCGTGTGAGTTGGTCGTGGTTTTTATTTTCGGTTGGTAGTGAAATCTTAAAAAATGTAAACAATGGAGTTTATATGCCGGAATGTCCCGATTCGGAAAAAGTCTGTTTATTTTGTTTTTAAGGGGACACGTCGTTATCGTCGTATCAGATCGCGTGAGTTAATTAGTTAGGAACGGGTCAAGACTGGACAGGTCTAGACCGGACTAATAAAGGGGAGGACACGCACTTGACAGAATTAAACGACCCTATCACAATTATAAAGAAAACAATAGAAAGAAAAAAAAGAAAATTGAAGACAATTATTGTTGTCAAGAGGTTTAAACATATATTACATCATATTAATGTGAATGGTAGGATAATATTAGGGTCTTGTTATAATAATCAACTTCTTTTTCAGATTTACCTTTCGTTGCAAACAATGAAAGCGATACTAACATTCCATCCTGATTATTTTAAGCAGATAGTTACCCCCAACAATCAAGAAGATTTAACTAATGTTGCTATAGTCTTATTCATTCTACTATTTTCTTCACCATACTTTATAACAATTTGTTAACTTAGTTAATGTGTCCTTTTCCAGGGAGTCTGCAAATTCAATAACAAATCAACACGCTTTTATCACAAACTTTTTACTAGTGCTTCTACAATGTCGGTGATATATAGTTCTAGAGAGTACTTTGGTTGTAATGCGATATAATTGGCGTAGATGGAAATTTATAGTAATCGTTTAAGTGAAACTCTTAGAATTAGGTTAACTTAGTTCAAGGTTATTTAATATGGAAAGCTATTATATTGTTGAAATTCACTGATTCACACTAAAATCGCAAGAGGTGAAAAGGAACTATTTATTCATCTTCTTTCTTGATTTCTTGGTTCTTTACTTCAAACAATCTCTTTGAAATCGTTACACCTTATTATGTCATTATTAATATTTCTATTAATATGCTTAATAGAATCAATGTCATAAGAATATGTTCGAATACTGTTTTAAATTTCTTCTAATTGAAAATTTGCCAAATTAGATAACGTCTCCATCGATTAAGTCATTTGAAAATCGATTCGCCCAACCTTTCACCAACAGTGTTCCATTTATTTAATAATTCTTGCAATTCCTGATTTTTCTTTTCCGATTCGACCTACCTTTTTTCCAATTTTTCAACCATCAGCAACAATTCAACAATTTCTTTCTTCAAATCACTAGAATTTTTTTGTAGACATGATTATACAGAGAAAAATTTACATAAAAAATAATTACAAAATTTAACAATATTCAAAAATATATTTATACTTTTATTTGACTTTTAATCTTTCTCAATTGAAGTTCAAACATGTATTATTCATCTTTGAATTCAATAAATCTAGCTTGAGCATCTACCAACTCCTTCCTTAATTTATTTCTCTCTATTTTCAATTGATATTTTTCATCAACTAGTTCCAATACAGTTTTCATAAGCAGATAAAAAGCTTCTGCTTGTAGATAAATTTTCTGATCATGGAGATCAAAGATTTCCTTGAGCTTTTCAATCAGATCCCTATACTCAGTATTGGCTTTCTTCAACCTTTCGATCTCTACCATAGAGATCTCTTGTTTATTCCGTTCGTGTGCCACTAGAGACACCGAATATTCGTGATAATGACGATGCAAAGCATCCTCCTCCTCAAATGAGTTGCGTCTTTCTGCATTTGATTGATTGTTTGATTAACTCATTTTGTTGTTGATTTATAAAAATTATTATTATTATTATTATTATTATTAGAAAATTCACTCACTACTTATAATTTCAACTCATTATACACTTTTAACATCACATGCTGATGAAAGCTCGTGTATTGGCTTCTCGTCAAGCTTCAAATCCAATGATTGAAACACTTGACGTCACCAACCTAAACCTTAAACCTTAAATCAACAAAGATAGTATAAAAATACTGTAAAGCAATTTTCCCATGACAGGTACTCGTATTCATTGCTGGTCTCATTGATACTGTCTCCCCATGTCTCTCCAGTTGCCTCTAGCTTAGTATGTTTAGATTTCACACAGCAAAACAGCTGAGCTGGTCTGGGACCTTGCTCCTCTTTTCTAACCCCAATTTTGGATAAGCCTTTTCACTGACAGTAACAATTCTACCAGTCTTGTGACCAGATTGAAGGCTGACCTGCCACATACACTGGTTGGTTAGCCAGAAGTTGTATTGGCCTCAGAGCTGGCTTAGACATTGGGGACCAATCATGTTGCCAGTGGTGAACCTGGGCACAGCCATTACAATTGACTGCTACCCAACACCCTTGAGCCTCTTGTAGGGTGGGCCAGAGTACTAGCCCTGGCTACCGATATTGTTACCAGGATAGCCATACTATGGGCTTTGGCTTCAGACCCTGCTCTGGGATTGGCCATTTCCCTTGAGCTTAGGGACGTCAGCCATTGACCCTGGCCCTGACCTGGCTCTGGCTCTGGCTCTGGCTCTGGCTCTGGCCCAAGCTTGATCTCAGCCCCAGCCCTTGTTCCCGCCAGCCCAGATTTTCTGGCCAAGGGTGGCAGTAGACCAGTCCCCAGGATGTAAGTTGGTACTAGAGAATGGTACAAGCGTTGGCAACCGGCACAACCGTATCCCAGGATCGGATAAACCGTCCCAGCGGTGGCTCTCGTACCCCCACTTTGCACCTAGCACCCTGCTTAGGAGAGATGCGCTGCACTATGAGAAGAGTTTCGAATCCGTGGATCTCCAACTACATCTTCCTCGGACCTACT